>Ga0222712_10002152_pt1 | contig 23044 bp, 5 predicted proteins | sample C33_657DmetaG_FD_165043 | JGI IMG/M metagenome (GOLD analysis project Ga0222712, IMG submission 165043) | Estuarine water microbial communities from San Francisco Bay, California, United States - C33_657D | ecosystem: Environmental > Aquatic > Marine > Unclassified | place: USA: California... | reverse complement strand
GCCTCCTACCCCAACAGTGCCGCCTACTCTCCTGAGGCTGGCATCTTGGAGTACTCCGAGAACATGGAACTGGTTGAGGGCGTAGCCACGCCTCGCAAAGGTAGCGTCACGTCGGCCACGGCATCGGCCCCCGTCACCTACGCTTGCTCTGCCTCAAGCACTAATGGGGATAGCATTTTGCTCTGGGGTGCCAACCAGCGTTTCAACTGCCAAAACGGAACGCTCACTTCGGTCAATCTGGCGGCTAAGGTAAAAGCCCGTGGTCAGGGTTATCAGGACGCAATCACGATGGAGACCGCTGACACCGACTTCACGGCTGGGGCAAACATCGTCGAGCGGCTGGTTACGGCAAAAGGCGACAAACTGAATTTCACGCTCTACACTGGCAATCAAGGCTATGAGCCCGATGCCGCTTATCTGGTGCAAGGCACCTATGACGACATCCAAGCAATCATACCTGACGTCAACGGCATGCTCGTTTTCGGAAAAAGGAGCATTTACGAGGTGAAGGCTGGTCTCGGAAGACAGGCGAATTTCCAGAGAAAGCCGACCATGGATGTTTTTCACAAGATTAACAAGTTATCGACAATCGACGGCCTCGCCGCAAAAGACGGCGTTTGCAGACTGGGGTCTAATGTCCTCTTCATGGACAAGGACGGCATAAAGATGGCCAAATTCAATGGTGCCCAAGCCGCCTACGAAGACGGGATGCGTCCCGTTTCAAACCAAATCGAGGACATCATCGGGCTTATTGACCCGTCCAAACTGCCCGAAGTGACCGCTGTCAGCGTTCACAGCAGGGTTTACTTCTCACTTCCGCTACTCGGCCAGTACAACAAGTCCGTCGTCTTGGTCATCAATCCGAACAGCAAGACTATGTTCGAGTCTGTTCACGTCTATCCCTACTCAATCGACATCCTCGTCACTGGCAGGAAAGACGGGGTCGTCAGGCTGTGGGGCATCAATAAGGCCACTGGCAAGGTCTACATGCTTAATGAAGGCACTACCGATAGTGGTTCCTCAATTACGTCCACTATCCGTAGTAGGAACTACATGCTCCAGTCTCACGCCGAGAAAAAGTACGACGACTTCTTCGTGTCGCTAGACACAAAAGGCCCTGCCGAAGTAGAGTCTTACTTCATTTCCGTTAACCCTGACGGCAAGTGGCTGTTAGACAGATTTAATGGCAACCTTGGGACCGCTGTTAGACGTGCTTTGGCTAACAAAAAGTCAATGGGCGGTAAGATTGAAATCGTCGTAAAGTCTGGAAAGCCAGTCATTTACAGCATAGGTATTGAGATGTCTCTTGTCGGCAGGTCTATCTTCTCCTCGTTCTAATGCCCCTTAATCCTAACCCAGAGTTGTATCCGCCCTACGTAGGTCAGACCTACGTCCCAGTGCACCAGCAGGACCTGCAAGGTGCGGCGGCTGGCTTCTTCGTCAGAGAGATGAAGACGCTGAACACGACCACTGTCTACAATCCCGACGGAACGATTGCGTCACAGACCACAGTCGATACTTGGGTAAACGGAGACGACTGGACTACTCAGGCCAAGTGGCACGTCATGAGGGGCAACTTCGGAACTGTCTATGTGGCATCCAAGACGCCTCCTTACTACGTCAGTAATATCGGCTACCCTCTTGCATTCAACACTGAGGCGGAAGCAAATGCGGCACTAGCCCTTATTTCTGGGACTTTCACCCAAGACGGGTACAAGTTCTGGGGCCGAAATCCTAGGTTCGAAATCGCCCAGACTATCGACGCTTACAAACAGAATGCCGAAGAGTTCTTGGAAGCAGACCAGCAGATTGCCAACGGACTCACCGCCCGTGGTATCGCCAACGCTAATTCCGTGTTTGCCTACTACTCGGCGAAACTGGTCAATCAGGATAGCAACAATCAGTTCGTATTAGGCCTGAGTGCCGCCAGCGGCGGTGGCCAAAACACCACCTATCTCGCCAATTCTTTGTCGGTCCAGCAGTTGCAAGATGCCGCTAATTCGTCCCTTACCTACGCCTCTGGAATCCCAATCAATGTCCCGTTTGAGTCGCCACTCATCTCGGACGCCCACGCTTCTGCGGTTGAGGCAAAAAATGCTGGAGAAATCCGTGACCAGCAACTCAGACAGACGATTGCCTCGTCTGGAGGAGTCTACAAGGGCTTTGCTGAAGCATACGCAAGAGGTTACTCTTGGGAGGGTGCCTCCATCCTCATGGGTGCCTACGGACAGGCCGAAGCCGCACGACAAACTTAACTAACATGCAATTCAACTTTTTAGGAGGACAGTCCCAAAGGGACAATCTATCGACGGCACTGGGACAGAGAAACCCAGTCCTTGAAAGCCAACTGGACTTTTCCAAGTCAGCATTCACGACTGGCGTTCAGGGCGTCGGCAACACCATGCGTGAGGCCATGAGGCTTGGTCAGGCAGAGAACGAGGCCGTCAGAAGAGACAAGACGACCATCCGTGAAGGCATGCTTTCTAGGCAGAAGGACCAAGACTTGCTCACACAGCGTCTGGAGGCCGACAAGTTGGCCTACGAGCGTAGTCTGACGGACCAAGACACCAGAACAAAGGATGCGAGACAGAAGAGGCTCGATGACGAAGCCGCCGCCAGAGAAAACGCGAGACTGGACGCACTTGCAAGAGAGGCTAGAGACAGGGAAGAGTTCAACAGAAGGCTCGGACTGGCTACTACCGACAAGGCCGCCGCTGAAGCAAAAGAATTAGATAAGGTGAACAAGACAGTCACTGGTGAACTTGAAGGTTACAAATCCAGATTCGAGGGCGAACTCGACCTCATTGAATTAGAGGGCGACTTTGAAGGATTTGAATTCAATGACGACGGGACCATTAAATTCGACGATGAAGGGAACCCCATCTCTTCAAAGAGTGGCAAGATGAGAGACAAGATTAGGTCTCACTTTAAGGGCCTCTATGACCAAGCCGCTGGGATGTCCGACCCCTATCAGCGACAGGCGTTCATGAAGCAGATATCTGGCCAGTTAAACCTAGTTAACATCAGGGGCCTGTATGACCCTAAATTTAGAGCAGAAGAGGAAAAGAGAAAGGCAGATGCGGCGGCAACGGGGGTAACTAGCAGGGAGACTGGCCCAAGGGGAGCATGACGTAATGCCAGCCTCTTACTACAGTTTCAGGGACTCAGAAGGTCAGGAAATCAAGCCCACATTTAATGAGCCAGCACCTCCCTTCCCAGCAAGGGAGGTCGGCGAGGCCGTCTACGACACTGGCAAGAGCATCTTACAGAACACTGTAGGTGACATGGTCGTCCCCGCCCCTTTTAGAGGCTGGCAAAGCGAAAACGAAGGCAGAAAGCGTGACGCTGTTGGCAGTGGAAAGGGCTTTGGCGAGGCAGTTTCGAATGTCGTTGATACTGGTAACACAGTTACGCAAATGCTTGGTGACTTGGGCCCAGTCGGAAGAATTAAACCCAGCATCGCTAAAGACTTTCTAGACCCGTCATTCCTAAGGGGCACTAAATTGAACCCTAAGTCCACTTTCGGTAGGGTTGGCACCAACATGGGCATTAGTTTCGTGCTCGGTACTGGTGCGAACGCTACGGGCGAGATTGTTGGAAACAAGTTTGACGACGTTTCCGAGCAGATGAGGGAACTGGAATTTGCTAGATTCGCTGGCGACGACGAACTCGCCAACAGAATCATGGAAAACATAAACAGCAATCGCACCTACGCCAGTGATGCCAGAACCATGGGGGACGCCGTTTCCAAGGGTACCAATGCTGGCTGGTGGGGAACTCTTGCTGGCGGTGTCGCTGGAGGTCTTGTGTCTGGTCTCAGGCATGCAATGGGCGGAGAAAAGCACATGGTCGGAGGCGACCCAGAGTTCCTTTCTGAAATCAAGAGAAGACGTGCCGAGTCTCTGGAAAACGCATTTTCCGAGGAGGGTTCTGACTGGGACCCTAGGGACGCCTTCGAGGCCGTAAGTGAAAACCTTCGTAGGTACAATGACTTCGAAGCGTTGTACCCAGAAATTGGCTCCGAAGAAGGCCTAAGGCTTGAAAGAACCATGAGGAACGCCGCCACCTACATGAAGAAGAACTTGGGCTCAGACCCTGAGTTTGATAAGGCCGCAGGTGAATTCAGAAAACGCTATTTTGGACTAAGAGAGCAACAAAAAGACCCCTCTTTCTCTAAGTACAGAGATTCCATTAAAACACTTAAAGACAAATACAAGTAAACCAACATGGCAGACCAAATTAAAAAAGTCGTAACGACCAAACTGGCAAAAGAACTTAACCTTAAGGGTAAGTCTGGTCAGCCGCTCATGGACGCAGTCCTTGACGTCGGCCATACTGGCAAGCCAGACGAAGCCAGAAAAAGAGCCTTCGACCTTCTTTCTCAGCATCTTGATACGCAAGGTAAGGTCCCCATTACAATCAAGTCCGACTCCAGCGGATTCCCAAGAGTCGATGTTGCAGGACTTGACCCAGCAAAGACCCAAATGCTCAAGGACAGGCTTGAGTTCGACGACAAGTTTTTTGACAAGGCGGTGGATGAATTGGCTAAGAGCAAAGGAAAGCCTGTCCAAATTCTTCAAGACGTAGACCCTCAATTCCAGAGGGGTGTTATTCCAGAAGACCTTGATTTTTACACCAGAAACGAATTTTCTGACACTAAAAGTAATTTTGCTAGTCACCGATTCGATGCGTGGCTTCAAAGAACTCAAGCCGACAGCAAGCCAGTCGAGGTCGGGAAAAACCTATTAGGCTCATTCTTTGGAAGAGGATACAACGAAGCGGCCCAGAACTGGGTCAGAGACCCAAATAGGTTTTATGCAGGTACAAAATTTACAGACTGGTCAGCAGACAAGGCCGCTTCGATTGGGGGCAATTTGGTTTCAGTTCCGACACTTGGGGCGGGAATTTTAGGGGCCGCAGGGGTTGGATTGCAGTATGGAAGAATGAAAAAAGAGAATGCCGAAAACGACATCCTCGGAAAGAATGCAGTAGTTGCCGCACAAGAAAAATCGCTTAGACAGGGTCTTGGCGAGGGGCACGTCTCTTCGGCTGACTGGAGCGACAGAGAGTCCACCCATCAGTACATTAAGAATTCCAAGTATGCCAACAGATGGGTTCTTGAGGACTCCTTCAGTGACGTAATCAAATCAAACTACGGCGGAAAACTGAAAAGACTTTACGAATCGAACGCAACTGAGGCACTTCAAAACCTGAGAAGAGCCTATTCCGAAAGAGTCAAAGGCCTGCCCCAAGGGAAAATTGCAATTTTTGATGACAAGGGAAACCCAATCCTAGGCGAGAAAGGAAAAGACAACAGAGAGGTAGTTGACCTCAAGAAATTCGAACAAGGCATCGAAACCGAAGGCGGCGTATTTGTGCCAGTCGAAGATAGGTCCTCTCAGGACATGGAAAACAGGGGCCTTCTTGCAAAAGACAACAACCGCTATGTAGCCATGCTTTACGTCCCCAGCAAGCAAACCAGAAAGACTCTCACGGAAGGAAAGAGTGCGATTAAAGACAAGGAATCAGAAGGTAAACCTGTTTCCAAGGTCAAGACACGTGCGGAAATCGCCGCAGAACTTGATAAAGGAAAGAGCGACGACGAACCAGCCGCACAGTGGGTGTTTGTTAACGTAGCCAAGAAAGGCACCGACGCCATCTACAGAGACGCCGAAGGAAACCCCGCAAAGCCTAAATTTAAATAACCATGGAAGACTCTAACGACTACTCTCAGTACGCCGACGACGTAAAAGGCCAAGCAGGTCTTACAGTCGGCCAAATGTATGGGCAGAACCAGATGCCTAGGCAGGAGACCGAAGAGGAAATTGCCTACAAACTTACTGGCAACAGGTTCGCCAATCCTTACTCGGAATTCGAAGGAAAGGCCGAATACATGAAGGCTAGGGCCGCATACGGCCTTGAGCAAAGCAAAGCCAGACAGGCGGCCATGGAAAAGGGCTCAAACGCCGACTTTAGAATCAACGACGCAAGGTTCTACGCTGGCATCGGAGATTTCGGTGCAGTCGAGTCCATCATGAAGAGTAAGGGTGCTGGACTGTTTCAGGTCGGAGAAGCCATCGACATGGAAGAACTCGACGGGCAGGGTAAGAAGAAGCCGTTCAGAATGGTCATGGCACCACGTGGCTCTTACACTGTCGCTGGCGAAGACGGGAGCCCCATGTCCGTATCCGCAATGGCCTTGGCCAGAAAGATGGGGGTCAAATCCCTTCCGTTCAAGGGCGGCGACATGAGGGCCATTGAGTTCAGGTCGCTCATCGGAAAGGTTCAGAGGTTCCAATCCATGTCTAATCAGTTGAAACAAATCTACTCTAACAACACCTACCTCGGAACCTTGGACCCGTCCGAAGCGGCGGCACAAGCCAGAGCCATCGAGTCGAACCTGAAGATGGACTACCTAGCAATCATGAAGGACATGAAGGGAATGGGCGGAAACGTCTCCGACAATGACATGGCCATCGCAGAGAGCATGGTCCCCCAGAGAGCGTCCACGATGTTCACCAGACTTGGTGGCAACGAAATGATGCTCTTAGACAACGCAAGAGAAGGCGTTCTCTCAAAATTGAAAGATGTTGCAGGAAACAACGGCATCGACCTAATCGACGAAAGGCAAGAGTCCAAACGTAACTTCATGCTACGTGGTACTAGGCCCACTCGATAATGGAACCCAACTTCCCCCAAGACACGAACCCCGAATCGGACGCTATCGAAAAGGCGTCCAGACAACTCTTCAGGGGTGACGGGTTAGACTTTGCACACCTCGCCAGACCGCCTGATAACGCTGTCTCGGATGAGCAAGACGTCTCCCAACTCACGAATGACGACATCTATGACTTCATTCAAGAGAACAGGGACAGGACGTTCGACCACACCACCGACGAAGGGAAACTCCTGTTCCTTAGGTTCAAGGAGGCGAATGCGAGAAGAAATGAATTCTCCATGTCACAGTTCAAGGAGATGGCCAAAAGGGTCGCCGCCGTCCCTGCTGACATCGTCAAGGGGGTATTCAACAACCCTCTCAAGGTCCCCGCATCTCTCGCAGACGGCATGGCCAGAGACGCACTCGACCTCTACGGAGTGCTTGCGGAGTCGGAAGACCCTTCGTCCCCCCTGTTCAGATTCAAGAACTACATCTGGGGTACTGGAACAATCGAAGACCAAATCAAGCAGTTCAACGAAGCCAGATGGTGGAACAACAGGAGCAATGAACTTGAAGAGGGCAAGGACACTGTCCTTGAGCACTGGGTGCCCGACAATTACAGGGATTTCGCAAGGTCGCTAATCGACCCGAAACTCGCAAACGCCCTTTCGTACATAGGCTTAGACGCACCCCAGTTCATCAAGGGTGCCTTCAAGCGTGGAGGAATCCGTGCTTCCGCCGAAATCCTAAAAGGCGGTCTTTCCGACCACCATGTGCTGAACGCACAGAGAGCCGCTGAAACTTCCGACTGGTTCCAGACCTCCGCCGCCAAGTTCAAAGAACTCTCCCAGAGAATGACGGGCGAGACGCTTCAGGCCGTCGGCGGTGTTGCGTCCGCTCCGTTCGAATACATCAGAGAAAAGGTCCTCAGAGGCTCTCAGGAAATCGAGTCCAAACTCGGCTATGTCCCCCCTGAGGTATCAAATGGTGCCTCGACTCTCATGGCGGACTTGGGCTCAAGCGTCACCAAGGGTGGAGTCGAGATGTCTCCAATCAAGAGCATCCTTTTCTCGCTAGGCGTGAAGCCTATCGCCGAGTATGCCAGCGTCGTCGGCAGTGAACTTGTCGATGCCGCAAACGGCGTAGTTAAAATCAAGCCCGAGCATACTGGCCTCGGGATGATGAACAGGCTCGCCCTCAATGGGGGCAGAATCGCACTGAGCGGAGAGGCTCAGGCCGTAGCCAAGTTCGCTAACGTCGTCGTAGGATGGCCAGCATCCATGGCGTTCCCAGCACTCCAGAGAGCGGTGGGAGATTCGGCCTACATGGGCGTCTTAGGCTACCTGAACGCAAGAGGCGAAGGTGCTTCGTCTGGATTCGGTATGGGCTTTGCTTGGGGCGGATTCTCTGGTGCGGTCAGGCATATCCACAATGTCTACAACCAGAGCGTAGCCCACGACTACGTAATCAGTAATTTCGACAAAGGTCAGTTGCTTGAAATCGAGAAGAAGAGCCCCGACCACGCTCAGAACATCCGTGAGTACCTTGCTAATGTTGACGCCAGTGGCGACAAGAGGGTCATGGCCACTGTTAGAGCGGAAATCATGGCTGGCTGGGTATCGGACTATGAGACCCAACTCAGATACAAGGACGTAAGCGGACTCGTAAGCGAATACGGAGAGCAAGCCATCAAACATGCACTCGGGAACGACCTAGAAGTCGCCGCAACCAGACGTGGCGGCTCGATGGTGATTGACGGAAAGAACGTCATCTGGGTCAACAGGAACGCACCTCCCGAAGCACTCGGGCATGAATTTGGCCACAGGTTCTTGGACATCCTTCTTTCAAAGACCGACGGCTCCGCACAAGATGCGGTTAAGAGTTTCATCGGGGACGACACTGACAAAGGCGTGGTTCCAGACAGCGTCTTGGCCATGTTCATTGGCCATTACAGCATGATGCTCGCTGGCTTCGATACCAACTGGCTCAACAGCCCTACTCCTTCGTACATTCCTACCAGTGCAAAGAACCCGAATAAAAAGGGCGGCACTATGGATACGGCCTACGGCAACATCGCATACGCCAAGGAAGAAATCAGGAAGTTCAGAGAACTCCTGAAGACCGACCCCGCCGCTATCAGCAGATACGTCTACGTGGACGGAGTCCCAAGACTGGAGATTTTCGACCAGTTCCCAATCATCGAAAAACTGATGCATGAGACGTTCGCATACAGTCATTCGAACAACATGCTGGTACGTTCGCCTGATTTCTTCCTGAGAAATCCGAACATGAAGAGCATCAGGCACGTGATGGAGAACTGGCAGATGCTGAACAACCAGCGTCTCGTCAGCAACCTTGAGGCGGCTGGCTACGTCCTAAGGGAAGCGAAGAACTCCAACGGAGAGACTGTCCTTCAAAGCATGTTCTGGGATGACGGCAAGTATGTGAGCATGCCCATGCTGGACAAGTGGGGCGAAGAAGTGATGAAGCGTGTTCTGAGGAACTCTGACGTGCATGTTTCGACCATGTCTCCTGACAGGGCCGTCGCTTTTGCAAAGCAGACGCATAAGGAAAGATTCACCAAGGGCGGAAAGTTCATGACGAAGAAGGAGGTGGAAGAAACCATCACCGCCACCGCAGACGCCATCGCCGCTACGCTCGACGCACTGCCAGACCAGTTCAAGCCTAAGTGGACAATCGCAAAGGGTGGCTCAAAGAAGGTCAAACTGACCGAACTCACGAAGGAAGCGTGGAACGCCATCGAGGCGTCTAACGTGTATCACCCAGAAGAGTTCAAGGTCTTGGTCGGTATGGTGGACGTCCTGAAGCAAATCGAGGCTGGCAAGCCTGTGTTCAATACGTTCACGGCCCAGTACCTCGGATGGAGCAAGCAGGTCATGGAGGCCGCACTCGGCGAAAGACTAAAAGGCCGTCAGGTTCCAGTGACGTTCAGGCACTTTGCCCCCTTTGACATCGAACTCACTGTCAGCAAGTTCGACGAATTCGGCAACCCGCTCGCCACCCCACGCTCGCACATCACGATTCACGCACATGACGTGAACGTCCTGAACAGGCGTAAGATGAACCAATGGCAGAAGCCAGAAGTCCGCTCCCTGTTCAAAGATTTCGGTCATTTCTCCGAGACTTTCGTGTCTTGGTTCTCGCAACTTTCTGAGGACCCGAGCACCAGAAAGCCTTCCGCAGACTACCTAAGACCCGAGTTCGGAAAGGACGCCGAAAGGGTCAGGGACATCATGTATGAGACTTGGGGTGGCCGTAAGAGAAACGACGAGACCTACATCAACATCCCAGAAGGCTACGCTGGCGGCAAGGACGGGCCCGACTACCCGATTCACTCGCTCAGGTTCGACCTGATGGCCAACGTCCTGAAGCAGTCCCAGATTTTCCCAGAAGCGTTCCAAGGTCAGGTCATGGGACTGTACCATAGGCACGGAATCGCCTACGAACCGATGCGTCGCAACATGATGCTCGGCAATTTCGTCCAGAGGGAACTGACCAATGGACGCAGATTCTACACTGACGCCAACGGGTTCGAAATCAGAGGGGAGATTCCGAAACTCAAGTTGTTCAACATGTACGGAAACCTCGTCGGCGTTTACAAGACGATGGAATCCGCCCAGAAGGCGGCTGAGAGAGCCCTGAAGAAGTTGCCCGTGGAAGAACTCATGCCGACCAAGTCGGACATGGGTGACTCCATTGGGACCAGTGAGCCAATCCTTGAGTATGACCATGGTGCGGTTGGAGCCATCTCTGGCTCCTCCAACCTCATGATTGCTGATGGTCGCCGTGTGCCAGTCGAAGTAGACCAGAACAGTCCCTTGGTAAAGGCGTTCTCCCTAAAGGCACAGCAGTACATGCGTGACTTCAGAGACGGAGTAAAGTCGTCTAAGGTCGAAGACCTTCCCGTGATTAAGGTGACCGACCTTATTAAGTCGCCAAAAGACCTGATAGAAGCGTTCCCTGAGGTGGCCAATCTTTCGGTGACTGTTAACCCCTATGCGGCTGACCACGGCGGCTCCGTCGTCGGCATGGGAGGAGGCACCCAGATGGGCACGATTGCACAAATCACGCCAGACGCCATCGCCACTCACGGCGATATGGTCACTTTTGCTACCGAACTTGCCGCTGGACTACAGGAACTTTCCGCACTCAAGGAAGGGTTCTCTTTCGCACTACGTGTGCCGTACGTTGCGTCCGAACTGAGACTTACTCCAGAACTAAAAGCCCACCAGAAGGTTGGTGAACTTCTTGACGAAGCGACCTTGCAGTTCGGGGGAAAGCCCACACCCCAACAGTTCAAAGAGTTTTTGGCCGATAAGGTAAAAGGGTATGTTAAAGACGTAGTTCAAAATTGGGTCGGCACACAGTTTGGGAAATTCCCTTCATGGGTTGACCTAAACAGGACGTTTGCTGGAACGAACGAAGTCAGGTTTTCTCAGTCCGCTTGGGACATACTCTACGAGTTTGCTGGGTACAACATTCCTCAACAGGTGGCCATAGAACTTAATGACCACTTCTGTAAAGTCAGAGAAGCCATTGAGGCTGGTGAGGCGTTTGTCGTTCAGACTGTCGATGGCGGTGTCGTAATCGCAGACGGAGAGTTGTTCAGACTCCCAGAGTCGGTGGAAAGGTTCTTCAACTCCAATCATATGGACATGAGGACCAATCCTCCTACGCCAGAGCCTGACTATTTCTGGGAAAGGTACAGCAGAAAGGTCAAAGAACTGGCACTTACGCATTTCATTTCCAAGGATGGAGATAGGGGTAATTATGGAACCCCAGCACAGAGAGAGGTCATTAGAAGAGAGAACATTTCTGCATCCTCTTTCGGCGTAAACCCATATGTCCTGAAGACCTACAACGGACAGCCGTTTGAGTTTGGCTCTAGGTACCCAGACGTTCCGAGACAAGCGTCTAACATTTTTGACGCAGTCTCTGAGGGTAAAACTTTCATTCTTCACGTTGAAGCGGGTATTCCTAGGAAAGAAGGAGGGTCGGAAGTTCTGACGATTTCCACGTTCAACACGCTGTCGATTATGAAGTCTGGCGGAAAGGGTGGCCAGTGGGGCAATGAGCCAATGAAGAACACCACCACCCCTATGCTTGCCCACAATCATCCGATGCGTGGCATGCTCGGAGGTGACCATCCTGTCTTTGACCTAAGCACGGAGATGGCACTCACAAGAACTTCTCCTTTCGTCGCTAATGGCAAGAAGGGCGAACTGCATAAACTCTATGCCAGCGGCTGGCACCTCGGGATACTCGCAAAACTATCCTCCAAAATTGGCATTCCGTTCGACGTATCCAAGGACGGAAACTACGTCGGTCTGGCTAATTACGTAAAAGCCCTTTCTTCGAGCGGCGTCAATACCCCCGAGAAACTAGTTGCCCTCAGATGGGCGAGAGGAAGCCTTCTCGCAGAACAAGCAAGGCACATACTTAGCGGCGACAGCAACGGGCTTTACCAGAAATTCGTCAACGCCGAGCCGTCCTTTAACACTAGGTTCAGCCCCATGGACTACGCTATGGTTCTGGCGAACAGAGGGTATGCACTGATGTCGCACTCCGTAGCCTCGGCTACGCTCGGTAACACCAGAAGAAAGGGCAACAAGAGGCACAGATTCGGCAGTTCAATCCTTGAGTCTTCTTTTGCTGACCCTGAAGGTGCCCCCAAGTTGTCTTCTAGGTTCCTGAAGGTGGCATTTGAGTCCATCGACACTCTTGAGGCCAACGGATACAGGCCAGCAAAGATGAAGCGTGGTCAGACCAACGTCGGCATAGCGAATACCATGCTCGGCGGCTTCACGAATTCCACCGCCAAGGAGCGTGAGATGCTTGAGACGGGTGCCATGCGTCTGGTCAAGACAGACAGCGGCAAGACTTACAAGGCTTTCGAGTTCTCCGACAAGGATGCAACCCTCCTGCTTGAGAAGGTGGGAGGCAAGATGCACCTCGTCCCGTTCATGGAAGACGGAGAGAAGGGGTTCGAGACGTTCATCAGAAACACCGAGATGGGCCTCAATGCCGTGTTCATGGACACCAACTCCGTGAAACTCGGAGACATCTTGGACCATAGACTGCTCTACCTGCACTACCCGAGCCTGAAGAACGTGGCCGTCCAGTGGAAGGAAGGCTATGGTGCGGACTACAATCCTGACAGCGACGTCATCAGGCTCGGTATCGACATGTTCATCGGTGATGAGATGTCCAGCCGCCGTAACGCCGATTACAGGACCCACGCCGATTTCGGCCACGAAGGCCAGAGACATGCCACGGAGACCATTCTCCATGAAATCCAGCATGCCATCCAGATGCGTGAGATGTGGACCGAATCCTACGCACTTATCGCAGGTCCTCAGGCCGTCGGTGGGCCTATCATGGCGGCGAACGTCTCTGGAATCGCTGGCAGGACCATCGCCGAGTCTGGCAGGGGCAAGTCGGTCAACGAGGCTGGTACGCTAATCTACTCGGACGACCCCACCAGAGCCCCCACCAATTTCTCGGACGCCGAGACGCTCAGGTCCATCTACAGGCTCGGGAACACCCCGATGCACAAGCACCTGCGTCAGATTGCCTACCCAGCCTTCCTCAGGGTAAGCAATGAGGCCATTAACGCCCTGACCGACGCCCACCTTCATCACCCTCCCCAGCACCCCGCCAGACGCAACGCAGAGTCAGCCGTCAAGTCGCTCGTCGCCATGCGTGAAGAAGCCAAGGTGCTGGCCGACGATTTCAAGCAAGGCACAATCAGCGAAGAAGAGTTCAGGTCTAGGATGTGCGACTTGGACAACGGCCTCGCCCCCAGATTCTTCAGGAGAATTACCCAAGTGAGGAACTCCATGTTCTTGGACAAGTCCGTGCTTGGCTACAAACTTTACGACTCACTCGACAACGCAGAGAAGTACCTCCACCGCTCCATCGAGGCACTTGATGGGTACGAATTCATCTCCAAGATGGCCGAAAGAGACGGCCTGAACGGCGACGTCACCTTGGCCTCCGTCAAACTCAAGCAGGTCTTTGGTAGCCTTGCTGGCATGCACTACCTGAGCCAGCGTCATGAAATCGAAGCCAGCCTGACGGAAAAGAGGTCTCGGATGACTCAGGAGGAACTTAATTCGACTGGCCTGAACCCCGACGGCTCACGCAAAACCCTCCTCGATAGCGTCGCTGGAGCCATGGACATCGGCTACAAGGGCAACACGCTCAGGAACATCGGCATCGCCCTGAGGAACAAGCAGAGGGTCAGGGTCGCAGACCTGATGATTGGCGGAGTCGCCAGCAAGGACCCGTCCTACAGCGTCAGGAACAAGGACGTAATCTCGCTCTTGGCCAGAACGTCCCTGATTACTTGGACCATCAGGCAACTCAAGAACGAGTTGGACGCCCTAGACAGGGTGGCGATGATTGGCAGAGGCTGGGAAGTTGCGGAAGACGGAAGCGTCAAACTGGTGGCCAAGACCGCAACCATTCAGTTAAACTCGAAGAATCCCAGACGTGGTTTCACCCAGATGGGCGAAGACATCAAGTCTGCTTTGCCTACCTCTCCAGATACTGGAAGCGGACCCATCTTCACGTTGGACGACGCCGACAGGGTGCATATCACGAACGCAATCTGGGGCTCTGGAGAAAGGACAGTCACCATGGAGGACATCGCCAGAATCATCGACGGCATCGTCCTTAACGAATGGGAAGTAAGAACCCCAACCGAAGCCATGGACGCAGTCCTTCGTGACGATTTCCCGTCCTTGATAAGCGTCTCAGACATAGAAAGCACCCTTAGGAGAATGGGCGTAAGCGATGACGGAATCGCAATGGCCAACATCAACTCCTTCCTGACCAAGACGACTTCTGCTGAACTCGGCTCGCTCCAACTGACCAAATACGAACTGGCGAACATCCTCGCCGTGTTCCACAAGCAGTATGTCAATGAGAGGATTGTATCCACCACCGAAGGTGCAAAGAAGTTTGGTCCCGTAAGCGTGAACAGGGAAATCATCTCTCCTGAGAAGGTCATCGAAGCGATTGTCGGCACCAAGAAGGAAGAATCAGACCCTCTCCGCTCATTCATTTATGAAAGAACTGGGCAACAGTTCGAATTGGCTGAAGCAGAGACTTCGACCATCAGGGACGAGCCAAACGCACCTAGAATTGGTGTTACTGGCTCTGACTTGAACGAGAACATCAGAAAGAACACCGCACAACTCAGCCCGTTCTCGAAGCCAGAGTGGATGTCCAGCGAAGATTACGACACCATTATCGGAAGGCTGGGGGCAAAAGGTTACTTCAAGGAAGGCTCGTTGTTCTACGCCGCCGCACTAAAGAACACTACCCAGTCTGAGCGTAACGCCTCCGCCGCCCAGCAAATGGCTGTCGAGACCAACAGAAGAATCAGGAGAAAGATGTTCCTGATTAAGCCGTTCTACGAAAGCATAGTCTCGAAGATTGAGAGCGGTGACGACGCCATGGCCAGAAGAATCAAGGTCAAACTTCTGGACGACATTTCAAAAGCCCTCATCGAGCCAGAACTCGAAGGCATGAGGGAGTACACCTCGTCTTCCTCGCTCGTCAACACTGGCGGAATCACCTTGGGAGGAAGCAGTAGCGAATACTCTGGCGATTACAGCAAAGGCCCTTCCGCCAGATTCGGCATGACGCTGTCCCTTGTCGGCAACGGAGCCGACCTGTCTGGCGGGACTGGATTCATCGAATTACAGACTTTGCAGACCGCAGTAGGATTCACGTTCCCGCACATCAGGTTTGAGCATCACTATCTGACTGATGTGGAGGACATGAGGCCCTACGCCGACCCCAACTCCTATGATGAGGGCGTAATCAGGTACAAAATCAAGAACAACGCCTTCGAGGCCGAAAGGGGAGCACTCAGGACCTTTGAGCACCTGTTAGACATCGTCAATGTGACGAAGAACCTCCACGGAGTTACGAAGGAAATCCTCGACGACGCAGAATCCTACTGGGATAACGACGCCGATTTGAATAAACTGAACAAAATCAGGCTTCTCGCACACATCGCTGGAAGACTTGAGGTGCTCGAAGAGACGACCACCTCCCTCATCGGGGACAACAAGGAATCGAACTCGGACCAGCCTTCGAGAAACGTAATCGTCGGGCAGTCTTACATCGACGGGATGGCTACCAGAGTGGCACAGGAATCCTTCCTCATGAAGGGTTATTCTGGTGCCGACGGAAGCGTGGTCCTAGGCGAGACAAAGTTGGCCAACGCCGTATCTTCCGTTCAACTGAACGGGCAGATAAGCATGCCCTTCTTCGACGGAAGCGGACTTCCTTCCGTTGCGGCGAACCCCAAGTTCACCACCAGCACCATTTCTGGCCTTCTTGCCAGAGACAAGGCACTCAGGACTGTCCTGTTCGGACAAATCACCGAAGCCGCCGAAGTCCAGACCCCGATGGATTACATCGCACCGATTTCCGACTTCGTCAGAGGGTTTAGAGTACCTACGACTACGAGCGTCGTGTTGGACTCTGTTTCGCCTAATGAAGTCGCAAGCGTCAAGAACACGCTCAACGGACTGCATGCGTTGCACTCCATAGTCTACGTCGCCACGGCTAGGTCTGGAAGGGCCAGTGCAATCAACGGAGCACTCGGTGCCTCCAAGGAGTTCTATGAGACTTGGGGCATGAATTGGCCCAACCTTAGGGAAGGCGTAACTCACATCGGAGAAATCAGTGCCGCTTCGTATGTGCCAGCCATGGCTCCCCTCATCGCCGCCGCATTGTCGCCCAAGCAAATCGGCGTCAGAAAGGGCAAGATGACTGTCATTGACCATCTGCTTCCAGAGCAGAGACAACTGCTGAAGAACGCCAGAGAGGCCTACAGAGACTTCTCGATGGACATGGGCCTCATTGCGACGCCAGAACAAAAAGCCGCCGCCGACGCATTCTTCCAGTCTATCAGCGAAGACCAGCATAGGCTGATGTTCGGGCACTTGGACACGGCCAACTCGGAAATCACCTTCGCCGCCCTATGCGGTGCCTACGAGGCCATGGCCATGATACCCAAACTCCCAGAGGCACCAGCACTGGACGCCATCTTCGGCAGGAGCGTCAAGGAAGTGATGACCGAAGAAATCGGCAGGTATCTTTCCGAAGGCAGGTACATGTACGAGAAAGGAAACAGCGAAGGCCCGATGGCGAGACACAGATTCGCCACTGGCAACGTGGGATTCCAGTGGATGCAATCCATGTACAAGAGCGTCATGAAGGACGAACTGAACAGGCATATGCTCATGGCTGTCTGGTCACTCATGGACCAGCATGCGAGCGGCTACAAGGCCGTGATGTTTGAGGGCAATAACCAGAAGCAAAACTACCCGCTTTACTACAGGGGGTCCGAGAGAGAGACGTTCCTTGGCGTCATCGGAGACAAGCCTTACTCCAGCATCGACGCACTCTACTCCAAGAAGATGTTTGCGGCCCTTTCGCATGACAGGGTCATCAGCAATGACAACAATGATGCGTCTACGATGATAGACCCTGTTCATTCTCTGTCTGAGTGGTACGGCCCCGAACAAAGGTATGACTACCATGTTCTGGAAGGGACGGGGACTGGCTTGGCGGAATCCTTGTTCGAGCCTATCGACCCAGCCAAGACCAGCCCAGAATTCGTAGTCGAACTGGAACAGGTAGAACAAGCACCAGACGCCGTCGTCGGAGCCTCCAAAATCGACGTAGCGGTCAGAGGCTCTCCCATCAGTGCGAAACTGACGAGGAAGCAAATGGTCGATTCAATCGTCAGACAGGCCCGCAGGGCCAAGACCGACGCAATCTCGATTGAACCTGCGAGAATGAGGCTCAGCGGAAGACTAATCAGCAGTTCCATCCAAAGAGGCTTTGAGTCTTCCACCCCGAATTCGAGGGAGGGAGTTCCCTTCAGAGGACACGCATATGGCGTATCTAACAACCTGTTCGGTCCGTTCACGCTCTTCCCGAAAAGCGAAACAGGCCAGCATGTCACTCAGAACATGGCTCCTTCGAGAGTGGCCCTTACGGAGCCCATGAGAGGTTTCGCTTGGAAGAGGCTCGAAGACGGAAGCATCGTCATCAACATCAGCGGCGACATCACTGGATACAAGGCTGGCTACCTTGGCAACCAGATGAGATTCGATTTGCCAGACAGGGTAAAGCGACTCCCAGTTGGTTTCAGCATCAGGGAGAGCCTCGGATATGACCCTCGTAGCGGGGAAATCTCCAACGCAAATCCGTACATAACCTTGTTCGGGTCTCAGACCGCTAGGCTCGGTGGCGGCGGAGCCGCTGGCTTGCAGAACTATTTCAGAATCGGCGGAGAACCTTGGAGAAAGCAGATTGTAGCCGCCGCAAGGAACAGGCTCAAATACGGAGACCCTGTCAGGGCTTCTTACGAAGGCATCTCTGCCAACAGAGAAGGCATCAGAAACGTCAACTCGTACATAAACTTCGACGCCTATGAGACGTTGCTGACCTCCGATTCCGCACATAACGACGCCGACGTCATCGCACTGGCACTGGCCATCAACGGACATAAGACTGGAGCACAGCACATCACGCTGACCTTCAGCCCAGAAGAGGCCAACCCAGACATGATTAAGTCGGTCCTCATGGCCGTCATGGTCCAAGGTCAGGGTACCGAAATAATGAACAGCGTCTGGAACACCACCTACGAAAGGCAAGGTTCTGAAATGAACCCGTTCCTCGGCGACGGCGAGAAAATCATGGAGTTGCTCAGATTCACGTCTGGGGCCTCCTACCTTGACGGAATTGGAACAAGAATCGCACAAGTCATGGGCGAAAGATTACGCCGAACCAACATGAAGGACATGACCTCGATTAACGAGTTGCTCGCTCCTGCCGCCAACCAGTCCATTACCGACTCTGGCAGAAGCGTGGATGAAACTAGGGCTTTCTTCGGTAAATACTCCACCCAGACGATTTCGAGAAGCCAAGACGTCATCCCAGACATCGAGCGTATCGCCGCCGCCGCCGTCGGTGCGGACCACGGATACATCCTGCCAGACGCCGAAAGACATCTGGCCAAGAACGGCGACCTTGCGGTAGCCATCCAGCACATGTTCCCGAACAGGCCAGAACTGGCTCAGTTTGCTTGGGATGGCAAGGAGTCGAACGGGGTCAGCATCGTGCACAGAGGCCCCAAGACCAAGCCTACTGGCTACTTCGTAACTTACGACATCCAGACTGGCGTCAACAACAACGGCGAGCCCATCTACTCAAGGAAGGTTGTTCCTGTTAAGACGTTGGTCGAAGCAGAGGCCCTCAGGAACAAGTTCGGAGCCAGTGCGAGCAAGGCAATCCTTGCACAGGCCCTCGTCTCCGCTGGTGCTGGCGAAGCGTCCGTCAAGGACGGCGTCATGAGCGAAAACGACAACGTGGACGTCTCAGTGAAAGCCAACAAGCACCTCGAATCCTCCGAGCGTCAGCGTGGCAACATGACGTTGGTGAACGACGGCACCTTCACTGTAGGCGACCTAGACCTCAACGTCACCAAGGCCGAAGCCACGGCACTTTCAGCCGTGCTGGGTAGCAGGTCCGTGCTTCAGGCCAAGATTCCCGCAGTCGAGGTCGGAAGGGCGAACCTTATGATTGGCGACAGCAACGCCAGAGAACTCGAAGGCATGCTCAGGCGTAAACTTAACTTCGGCTTCGGTCAGGGCCCGATTGAGTTCGTGTCGAAGATGATGCGTGTCGTGGCCTACGGAAAAAAGAAGACTGGCAGGGATAAGTACCCTGACTCGATGACTGGCCTAGATTGGTTCAAGTTCCTCAAGGAAAACGCCGTCTCCAAGGATGAAATCAGAATGTCTGGCATCGCATTCCTCCTGCACGAAAACGCCGACGTTCATCTGACCAGAAAGGACTTGGCGGAGTTCATCTACACTGTCTATCCGAGGACTTCCAGACAGGCCAGAACCGCACAGAGGGAGATTGGCCCAGAAGTGCACAAGGTGAAGGTAGGCTCGCTCAGCGGCGTCTACGACATGCCTTACCTTGAGGACGTCCAGACCAAGGAAGACTTCGTAATCAAGACGCATCTTAAAAACCTCGAATCAGTGGCTGAACTCATCGAGGCCTCTCTGGGCGACGAAACCAAGAAGGTTGACGCAGAAGCGTTGAAGAACGCCATCATGAAGTCCATCGGGTTCACTGTAGCCGAGATGGGTGCACCTAATGGTCTCGAAGGAATCACCGACCTGACGATGGCTGTCAATTACCTGAGGAACCTCTACGACGAAGGCCTCGCAAAGACTGTCTACTCCCACGCTGGCCACGCTGGTGAATTCAGAAAAGTGAGACCTGCCATTCTGGAATACATCATGGCCGACAGTATTTTCGGCAGGACGAGCGACCAGTACAAGACCATCGAGACCGCCATAGGCGACCTAGGACTGATTAACCCTTACTCCATCGCATACGCCGACACGTCGAGCCCTATCAATCCCTTCTCTACGATGTCCACCGCTGGAATGAGAAGCCCCGTCGCCACGTCACTGAACTCTGGCGTAGGGCCGATGTCCACCAAGTATGACTCGACGAACGGAAGTTTCCCGCTCTTCCAAGGCCAGAACTTCTACTACCACGGCGGGAATTACCACGCTTCTTGGGCTTCGTTCACTGGCTACTACCAGTCCAATCCTCTGTTCACTGAGTTCAGCAACCAGCGTATCAAGAAAGAAAAGGACGCCGCCATCAAGGTTCTTCAAGAGAGAATTGCTGGGACTACGGACCCCGCCGCCAAGGCAAAGTACGAAAGCATCATCAGCAACATCAACAGGGTGTACGCTGTCAGAGAACTGATTAGGGGCAGTCACACCTTGGCGGACTTCGGGCACTACAGCGAGAACGACACTGGCACCTTCCAGATTGGACACGTCAGAAGCACCCAGACAGTCCTGAGCGGTGAGTATGGTTTCGGCGACCCGAAGACTCCCAATTACCACGCCGAAGAACAAATCTACGGGTACATGTATGACCCAGAAATCGTCGTAGCCATCGAAGAAATCCAATCCGACTCGTTCCAGTACCATTCGTTCGGTCCCCCCTCTGCCACTGAAAAGGCCCTGCCCGACTCTCTGGAGCAGGTGGAAGGATTCAAGAGGGCTGGAGACATGCAGAAACTCATCGAGAGCAGGGAAAAACTGAACAACATCATGGCCTCGGTGGGCAACCTTATCGGGAACCATGTCCAAAGGATGTCTTACTATGGGTTCGGAGATGTCGAACTGAACGCACTCTACGGAATCAAACTTCTGGGAATGCTGAGCCCTGTCGAAAAGTATCTGCTTAGGGCGGACCTTGGCCTCAAGGCCAGCGGTAGGACTGTGGAAGTGCCAGAAGGTCTTAGAAAGTTCACCGACAACCTTTCCAGAATCCCAGTCTACGAATTCCCTGATATCGGTCTGTACAAAGACAGGGAACACGTCAGCAGAAATGATGGATACAACTTTGAATCTGCTCAAAGGGTATTGAACGACCTCCTCTACACCGCTGGACAGAGCGTCATGCTTGAACTCCTTCCTCAGAGCGTCCTGTCAAATGACATCAAGGGTGACTTCGCAAGTCTTTCCAGCGGTTCGTATTCTGGTGCCGCCAGAGCCATCACGCCGTCGCTCGTCTTCGCCCTTTCCGCCTTGGCCGACGAAGAACTCATATCCAAGAGCATCGAAATCGAGAAGGCTGAGAAAGACATTCTTCCTTACAAGGGCATCGACTGGGACGCACTGGCAAGACGCACCTTGGACAAACTGAAGGCCAGAAGGAACGAAATCATCAACACGGATACCAACAGCATTCCTACGACCAAGTACGCCAAGATTAAGTTCTTCGACATGCTGATGGACTCTTATGAGGAATGGCTTTCATCCCCCCAGAACAGGTCTACGGCAATCCTGCACAACTCCGACAAGTTCAGGGAGTGGGAATGGACTGGCTCCGACGAATACACCGATTTCCAGCAGCATGTGGTCGCATACAAGGACCAGTTCAAGGTGGTTTCTCCGCCCCAAGGCTACAAGACTGGCATCGGCGGTAGAATATTCCCCAGCGTAGGCACTGCGGAGAAGGACGTCCTTTTCCACCATGGGGCTCTGCCCTCTGGGGCCGCTGGAACCAGAACCTATGAAATCGGAAACCCTCTCTTTGAAAAGTTGGCCAAGAACCATTACTTGCAGTACAGGGTAGGAGCGACGGCACTAGGCAACTTGGTGGCCAACAGCATACAGCCCTTAATCGCACTCATGTCTTCCGCCGCCGACGCCCCTGAAAGGCTCAAGCAAATCGAGAAGGACATATCCGAACTCGCCAAGATAATCCCCGTCATGCCCAGCGGCAGGGACCCCGCAATCCTGAACTCGCTCCCGTTCGGCGTCGAAGACGTGTATAAGCCAGTCTCTCTTAACGGGACTGTGATTAGGGCGGCTAACGCTGGCCTCAGTGCCATCACCTACGCCGACGCCAGACATCAGGTGAACAGAGGCCACAGCATGGACTCCGCCGCCGCCATGCTGGTCGGAAGACAGTCGCACATCATGTACATGGGGCAGGACAACCCCAAGGCATACCTTCTTTCGTATCTCAACATGCTCCCCGACTGGCTTACGTACCAGTTGCACGGGGGCTTCATGATGAGAATGTCCAAGTTCGGCCCAGAAGAGTTCATCGGCTACTTCAGAAACAAGCAGTCGTTCGAACACAACGGGGTTAACGCACCCTACAACGTGCACCTGTTGCTCACCTTGAGAGACGCGATTCCGCATCTGTTCACGGAGGGCATCAACCTTGACGACATTCCTTCCGACAACGGACTGAGAAGCATCTGGGCGGCTCTCGCAACTAACAGCATCGACAGCATCAAGGACGAGGTCGGCTTCTCTGACTCCGCATTCAAGGAAGACTCGGCACTCATCGCACCCGACGGAAAGCCCTACAAGCCCAGAGAACTGGCCTCCAACTTCTTGCAGAAGTTCTACGGCAGACAGGTCGTCGGCGAGAAGAAGTCTGGGAACCAGAGAACAATCGACAACGGAATCGCAAACATCGGCAGATACCACTTCTGGTTCGAGCGTGGCGACGCAATGGGATACGTCTCCCAGTATGGCGGTCCCTCTTGGTTCATGGAGTCCATCCTGTGGGGCCAGAACAAGAAGAACGTCGAGAAATTCTCCACGGACGCCTTCGTCAGGCCGAACGTCGTCTTCATGGATGACGGAACCTACACCATCGTCAACTCCAAGACTGGTCAGGTCATCATGGAGAAAATCAAGAACCCGATGTTGCTCAGGGAGGCCATGTTGCAGAACTCGGAGTACACAGGAAGCCTTCCCTACATCGGCCAGT
>Ga0222712_10002150_pt1 | contig 23051 bp, 18 predicted proteins | sample C33_657DmetaG_FD_165043 | JGI IMG/M metagenome (GOLD analysis project Ga0222712, IMG submission 165043) | Estuarine water microbial communities from San Francisco Bay, California, United States - C33_657D | ecosystem: Environmental > Aquatic > Marine > Unclassified | place: USA: California... | reverse complement strand
CCTGGCGTCCGGCGTCCGCGGCCGCGCGGCGGTCCCGTCCGGCGCCTCCACCGGCACCTATGAAGCCCACGAACTCCGCGACGCGGACGTGGCCGCCAAGAATTTCCCCAAGGGACTCGACCCGAAGCAGCGCTACAACGGCAAAGGCGTGCTCAAGGCCGTCGAGAACGTGAACGAAGCGATCGCCTCCCTGCTCGTCGGCCACGACGCCCAGGACCAGGTCGGCATCGACACCGCGATGATCGGCCTCGATGGCACGAAGAACAAGAGCAAGCTCGGCGCCAACGCCATCCTCGGCGTCTCGATGGCCGCGGCCCATGCCTCCTCGGCCGCCCTCGGGCAGCCTCTCTACCGCTACATCGGCGGCCCTAACGCCAAGGTGCTCCCGATCCCGCTCATGAACATCATGAACGGCGGCGCCCACTCCGACGCTCCGGTCGACATCCAGGAATTCATGGTCGTTCCTTCCGGCGCCAAGTCCTTCCGCGAAGCCCTCCGCATGGGCACCGAGATCTTCCACGCCCTCAAGAAGGTGCTGAAGGCCCAGGGTCTCTCCACCTCGGTCGGCGACGAAGGCGGTTTCGCCCCGAAGGTCGCCTCCAACGAGGCCGCCCTCGAAGCCATCGCCGCCGCCGTCAAGGCCTCCGGTTACAAGCTCGGCAAGGAAGTGTTCCTCGCCCTTGACGTCGCCGCCTCCGAATTCTTCGACGAGAAGACCGGCAAGTACACCTTCCACAAGTCCGACAAGTCCCAGCGCAAGTCGGCTGAGATGGTGAAGTTCTACCAGGACCTGCAGAAGCGCTACCCGATCGTCTCGATCGAGGACGGCTTCTCCGAGGCCGACTGGTCCGGCTGGAAGCTGGCCACCGACGCCATGGGCGGCGACACCCAGCTCGTCGGCGACGACCTCTTCGTCACCAACACCGAGTTCCTCTCCCGCGGCATCAAGACCAAGACCGCCAACTCGATCCTCGTGAAGGTGAACCAGATCGGTTCGCTCACCGAGACCTTCGACGCCGTGGCCATGGCCCAGCGCGCCGGCTACTCCGCCATCATCTCGCACCGCTCGGGCGAGACCGAAGACGCGACGATCGCCGACATCGCCGTCGGCCTCAACGCCGGCCAGATCAAGACGGGCTCCCTCTGCCGCTCCGACCGCGTCGCCAAGTACAACCAGCTCCTCCGCATCGAGGAAGAGCTCGGCGACAAGGCGATCTACGCCGGTACCATCCATAGCTGGAGCAAGTAAGCCGCTCCGGTTCCTGATCAAGGGCCGCCCATCGGGCGGCCCTTTTGTTTTGAGTCCTCTTCGCCCCTGCTTAATCCAACGCCATGGCTTCGTTCGAATCGCTCCGTGCTTGGTTCGCCCGTCAGAAGGCGGCGGCTGAAGCACGTCAGTCCGCGGAGCGCGACGGACGCCTGGTCGAGGCCTGGGACCCTGCTGAACTGGCCAAGGGGTGTCCTGGGGTGCGTACGGAAGCCGGCCTGCAAGGCGTCGCCCATACGGTGAGATCGGGCAGCTGGTTCGGCTGGGTCTGGCTCGCCTTCACCGTGGTCCATTGCTTCTTCATGTTCAAGGGCTTCTCCGCCGGAAAGGTGAAGGTCAACGGCTCCGTGGTGGCGGATCCGTCGGTCTGGCAATTCTTATTCCTCGGGCTTTTCTACGCACCTTTCTTCCTGGTCGGTTTCGCCTTCACGCTCGCCCGTTACCAGGTCGGCTTGTCGCCGGATAAGATCCGGGTTCGCTGGCGCATCCTGCCTTTCGTGGGCTGGACCTGGGACCTGACGACCGGCGAGCAGGTCGAGGTCCGTCTGGCTTACCGTGGAGCGACGTCCAACAAGCAGCCGGTCGAAGCCATCGTGGTCTCCTCGCAGGGCCGCGAGATCCACTTCGCTTCTTTCCTGGCGGAGAAGAAGAAGGCTTACTTGGCGGCGGCCATCCGCGATTATTACGACGCGAACGGGGCGCCGGCCCAAGCCGACTTCATCGCCTGACGGCGCCGGCGCCGCGGCGGCCGGCCGGGCTCATTCGGCGCGCAGCAACCAGCCTTCCGAAGAGCGGACGAAGGGACGGGACTCGCCGTTCACCACCGCGTAGCCGTTGCTCCACTTGGCGCAGCCGGCCGAAAGCACGGCCGCCGAGCCTTCGCCGGCCTCGCTCCAGACGTCGGTCGACTTGTCGTAGGCGAGGATCGTCCTGCGATATCCCGGGTGCTTGGCGGCTTCGACTTTGCCGGCCAGCTTGCCGTCGTCGCCGCCGAGGACGAGGATCTGGTTGTCGAAGACCGGGCAAGGCGAAGGCGCGCCGGCGACCGGGCAGGGCATCGCGGAGAGGCGTCGCCATTCCTTGCCGAGGGTGAAGGCATGGCAATCCGACAGGAATTCCCGTTCGACGCCCTTGGCGCCGGGGCTCAGCGCGACGCCGCCGAACAGGTAGAAGGTATCCTTCGTGCCCGCGGACTGGGCGAGCATGCGTCCGGAGCCGGCGCAGAGCGGCAGCTCTTTCCAGCCGGCGTTCAGGTTGGCGAGGTCGATGGCGAAGGCGCTGGACGAGGCCGCGGTGGCGTCCGGCCGTTCCGTGCCGCCGGCGACGATGACCTTGCTCCCGACCAGCGCGCCCGTGGCGTAGGCGAGCGGCCGAGGCAGGAACGGGAAGGGACGGACCTTGAGCACGTCGTCCTCGACCGACAACGTGTAGCAGTCGGCGTAGTGACGATGGGAGTCCGCTCCGCCGATCATCAGCAGGCCTTGGCGGATCGATACGGCCACGCCGTAGCCGCAGGGCCGGGGCAGCTTGCCGAGGACCGACCATTTCTTGGAGCGGGTGCTGCTCAGCGAGAAGACGGTGTCATGCCAGGCCTTGGCCCCGCCTTCCCATGCCGGCTTGTCGGGGAAGTTGGCGCCGCCGCCGCAGAGCAGCAGGTCGCCGGACGTGCCGACGTAGGCGCCGCCGAAGCCCGGGGCGTTGGGGGTTTCAGGGAGACGGGTCCAGCGCATAGGTGTGGGTGAGGAAGACAGGCCGGCGTGGCCTGTCCAGAGATTAGGCGTCGCGGGCGGAATGTCAGGTTTCGTCCCCGCGTTTATGGAGCAAATCCTAGGCCCGCCTCGGGGTGAGGCGTCCGGCCGGGCCGGCGGGCGGAGGATTTGTTTGACAGAGCCGCCCCGACCTTGCCTTGATTGAATTCCTTTCGCACTGCCTGGTAGCTCAGCGGTAGAGCAGGTGACTGTTAATCACTTGGTCGCAGGTTCGATCCCTGCCCAGGCAGCCAGAAAGGGTCTCAGCGTCGCCGCCGGCAACCCGGCGGCCGGCCTCACCTTCTCCTTGACCATCCGGATGGTTGCGGGAGGATGCACTCACCATGGGCCAACAGAGCAACAAAGTCATCAAGCGCCGCCGTCGCCGCGCCTACCTCGAACGCAAGAAGGCTCGCGTCAAGGTCGCCCGCGCCGCCGCGAGCAAGAAGAAGGCCAAGAAGTGAGCCGGGCGGTGAGCCAGGCCTCCCTGTGGGGTGCGCTCACCGCGCTGCTCTTGATCGGCTGCGACACCCCCGCCATCTCGACCGATGAGGTGCCGGGTTTCGCCTACGTCAATGAGCGTCGGCGGACCGCGACGGACACGGCCCGCGTGGCCGACGTGCTGGACAAGGGCGAAGACCATGGCGCCGATGTGGTCTTCCGCACCGATGCCGCCGTCCGTCCGGGTTATTATTTCTATCTCAAGCTCGCGGAGGCCCCGCCGGCCGACGCCCGCTTGATCCTGCAGGTCGTCCGCGCCGAGGGAGCCGCGCCTGAGCGCTACGAGTTCCCGGCGAAGGCCCGTCCGGGTTTCTTCTTCGGTGAGTTCGTCCTGGGTCTCACCGGCAAACAGGCGGGTGATGCCCAGTGGCGTCCCGTCGCCTGGCGTCTCTCGCTGGTCGACGCGAGCGGCCGCGTGCTCGCCGCGAAGCATAGTTTCCTCTGGGGCGCCCCGGGCGACCTCGGGACTCGCTGAGCCTCATGGGCGGGCCGACCTGGACGCCCTGGCGACCGTTGCGGCTTTCGGAGGACGTTCCGGCCGCCACTTTGGCGGAACAGCTGGACGGAGGCCAGTGCTTCCGCTGGCGCCAGGAGCCTGACGGAAGTTGGCTGGGCGTTTTCGGTAAGACGCTCGCCGGACTCCGCGCCGGACCGGCGGGGTTGGAGTGGCGGGCGCCGGTGAGCATGACCGGCGCCGAGGCGGCGCTGAAGCGCTACCTGGACGCGGAGGGTTTGCAGGCGCGGCTTTCCGCCGAGCTGCCATGGCGGTCCGACCCGGTGCTGCGGATCGCCCGCGAGGCTTACCCGGGCCTGCGTATCCTGCGGCAGGAGCCGCACGAGGCCCTCGTCGGTTTTCTTTGCAGTTCCAACAAACGCATCCTGCAGATCCGCGCGATGGTCGCCGCGCTCGCCCATGAGCTCGGCGCACCGCTGGCCGGCGGTTTCCATGCTTTGCCGACCTGGGATGCGCTGGCGGAAGCCGGCGACCCGGTCCTGCGTCGCTGCGCGCTCGGCTATCGGGCCGCATACTTGCGGGGCACGGCTCGGATCCTGCGGACGCGTCCGCGGTGGGCCCAGGAGTTCGCGGCGCTGGATACGCCCGCGTTGCTGGCCGCCTTGCAGGGCCTGCCCGGCGTAGGTCCGAAGGTCGCCGCCTGCGTCGCGCTTTTCGGCTTCGGCCGGCTCGAGAGTTTCCCGGTCGACACCTGGGTGGTGCAGGCGTTGGCCTCGGCATATGGGCTGCGCGGCTGGACCCCGGCCCAGTTGGAACGTTTCGGCCAGATTCACTTCGGCGCCGGGGCCGGCCTGGCCCAGCAGTATCTTTTCTCCGCGGCCCGCCAAGGGAAGCTGCCGCAAGCGGCTTCGGCCGATGTCGGCATGAAGCCTAGCCCCAGACGGACGCGACCACGTCGTCCGTGAGCGTCGTGTCGGGCCGGCCCGCGGCGACCAGCCGGCCTTCGGCGAGGACCAGGATTTCTCCGCAGGTCCGGGCGAACGCGAGGTCATGGGTGGCCACGAGCACGGCCGCGCCCGCTCGGGTGAAGTCATGCATCACCTGATGGAGCGCGGCCTGCTTGGCCCGGTCGAGCGAAGCCGTCGGTTCGTCGAGCAACAACGCCCGGCCGAACGGATCCGTGAGTCCTGCGAACGTCAGGGCGAGGTGGGCGCACTTGCGTTCGCCGCCCGAAAGTTCCGACAGCCGAAGTTCGCCGGGCAGGTTCAGTCCGAGCCGAACGAGCCAGTTTCCGTAAGTTTCCGGCTGGCCGGAGATGGCTCCTAATTCCTCAAGGTTGAAGTCCCAGGCCGAGGCCGGCAGCTGCGGCGCGTAGGCGAGCACCTTCGCCGATGTCGGAGCGCTCGCGCGGCGAGGGTCGATGCCGCCTACGTCGAGCCCGCCGGTGGCCGTCGGGATCAGCCCGGCGAGCGTCCGCAGGAGCGTCGTCTTGCCGGCGCCATTCGGGCCGATCACGGCGGTCATCGTTCCGGCGGCCGTTTTCAGGGAGACGCCATCCACCGCGCGGTGCGCGCCGAACTGCACCCCCAGGCCGGTGGCCGTGACGATCGCTTCAGGCATCGCGCTTCCTTGCTATCCAGATGAACATCGGCGCGCCCAGCACGGCGGTCACCGCGGCGGCGGAGAGGGGGGCGTCCGGCCATAGCCCTCGTCCGAGCGTATCGGCGCCGACCAATAATGCGGCGCCCAGCAGGCCGGCCAGCGGCAGCACCAAGGCGTGTCGCGGCCCGGCCAGGGCGCGGGCGAGATGAGGAGCCAGCAGGCCGATGAAGGCGATCTGCCCGACGAGGCAGGTCGCCGCGCCGGCCGCGAGCGCCGTCAGGAGCACGGCGCGGCGCCTCGTCTGAGCCGGCTCGGCCCCATGGCAGCGGGCGGCGTCTTCGCCGAACGAAAGAAGGTCGAGCGCGTGGGCCAGGGGAAGCAGCGCCAACGCCGCCGTGACGGCGAGGAGGGCGGGCAACCAGGTCAGTTCCAAGGTCGCCATGCCGAGCCAGTCGCCATAGGCGCCGTTGGTGAGGAGTTCGCGTGACTCCCCGCTGCGCGCGGCGATCACGAGGGTGCCCGCCGCGGTGAAGGCGTTGAGCCCGAGGCCTGTCAATAAGAGGCGGGCCGACGACCCGCCGCTGCCGAGGAGGACGAGCAGGGCGGAGCAGGCCAGCGCGCCGGCGAAGGCCGCCAGGGGGAGCACCCAGGCGTTCTGCCAGGCGATTTCCGGGGCCGCTCCCAATAGCAGCGCCAGTCCGAAGAGCGCGCCGCCGAAGACGCCCGTCAGGCCGGGGTCGGCGAGCGGATTACGGAAGACGCCCTGTTGCGCGGCCCCTCCGGCGCCGAGCGCCAGTCCGGCCGCGAGCGCGGCAAGCACCCGCGGGGCGCGCAGCCATGCCAGCGCGCCGCCGTCACCCCATCCGAATCCCTGTGGTCCGACGGATAGCGCGAGCACGACGAGACCCGCGAGCAGTCCGCCCGCGAGACCGGCCGCTCGTCCCTTGGTCATCACCGGCCGAGTTCCTTGAGGAGGTCGTCCAGCGGGTTACGGCGTCGCGGAGCGGTCGCCGGCGACGAAGCCGGGGCCGCTTGGCCCGCAGGGGTGGCCTCCGGTTGCGACGTGCCTCCGGCGCCGGGCGAACTGCGCACGCGGTCCACGGCGGCCCGCAGTTTTTCGGCGAGGTCGGTCCGGATGTCGTTCAGCGAGCCGGTGATGGCCACGCCCGGGCCTTCCGTGAAGCCGTCCGCGGGAGAGGGGGCGACGCCGAAGCCGAGGGCTTGGAAGTATTGACCGATCTCCCCGGCGCCTCGCAGCTGCGTCGTGAACGACATCGGCCAGTCGGCGAAGGGCGCGCGCGGATCCACGCTGATGCCGCCTTGGGCGGACAGCTGGAGGGTTTCGCCTCGGATGTCCGCCGTCTCGAGCTTGATGGTGCCGGAAGCGAGGCGCGAGGCCTTGATGCGGGCGGAGGCATAGGGGAAATCCGCGACGGCTTTCTGGAGCTTGCCGGCGGCCGTCATCGCGGCGCCGACCCGGGCGATGTCCTGACCTTGCTTCTGGTTCTTGGTGAACGCGCCGGCGATCATCGCCAGCCCGCCGATCAGTTCGCCCGTGTCGCCGGCCTTGCCGGCCAGCGCGGCGGTCTTGCTGTCCTTCCCGCCGAAGGCCCGGATCCGGCCGCCTTGCGATTCCAGCGTGGTCGTCACCTGGAGGCGTCCGCCGAGTTCGGCGGGCGTGCCGCTGATGCTGGTCAGTTCCGCGGAGGCGTCCGCCTTGCCTTCGAGGAAATCCGTGAGGGCCGGGATCGCGGCGGCCACGGCGCTGAAGTCGAATTGCTTAAGGCCCACGGTGGCGGCGAGCGAGTAGGGGCCTTGGTTCAAGGTCGGTTGGAAGGTCAGCTGGCCGCGCCCGCTGAGGGCGCCTTCGGCCAGGCGCCCGTCCAGCTTGGTCAGTCGGAGGGCGTTTTCCTTGGCTTCGATGCGCACGTCGAGCTGCTCGACTTTTATGCCGTACGCTTTCGCCGTGCCGACGGTCAGGCGCGCGTTCCCGGCATGACCGGCCCAGAAAGCCACGCGATGGGGCGGCGGGCTGGGGGCGGCCTCCGTCGCCTCCGTCGGATCTGCCTTGGGAAGCAGGCCGAGCAGGTCATCGATGTCGACGTGGTCGATCGTCGCCGTGGCCTGCCAGTCCGTCCTGGCGCCGTCGGTCCGTTGGCTCACCGAGAACTTTCCGGAGCTGACCTGCGAGGCCTGCACGCGCAGGGTGCCTTCGGCGGTCAGGCCGTCGGCTTGCGGGGCGTAGCGACCCGACGCGGAGGCCAGGCTGATGCGTCCTTCGCTCCGCCGGATCCCGACGTCGCGGATATCCAACGCGAACCGGATCTCACCGTCGTCTCCCCGTTGGATGTCGGCGCGGTACTGACCGTTGGTGAGGGCCGCCAGCGGAGCCGCGAACGGCTGTTCCGCCAGCGCTCCCAGGTCGCCTGTCAGTTTCAGGGTCGTGGCCGCCTTGCCGAGTCCGACGCGGATGTCGCCGCCGGCGATGACGCGCTGTCGGTTCTTCAGCTCCGCCTTGTCGAAGCCGAGGGTGGTGGCCGTCTCGCCGAACAGCAGGTCGATCCCCGTCGTCAGGTCGCAGTCACGCACGTAGGGTTTGCCGGCCCAGCTGACGCTGGTGCCGACGAAAGCGACCGGGGCGCCTTCGGTGCGGACGAACAGGCCGTCGCGGTTGAAACCGGCGACGAGGTCGGCGCGCCGGAGATCGCCGGTGAGCTTCAGTCCGGGTATGACGGCGGCCAGGGATTCCAGCGGCAGGTCGCGGGCGGCAGCTTCGACGAGGACGCCGGCGGGCTTGCTGCCGTCCAAGGGGAGCGGCTGGCGGAGCTTGAGGGAGAGGAGATTCAACTCCTGGCGGAAGATGCGCGCGTCGGCCGCGGCGATCACGGGCGGCTTGCCGGCGGCCCGCTCGACGGTCGTCCGGGCGCTCACCCGTACGCCCTTGAGCTTGTCGACCGGCAGGTCCTGCCAGTTGGGTTGGGATGCCAGTTCGACGATGCCGACGTCGATGTCGGCGACGGCGGACCAGGCGCCGTCGGCGCCGGGCCGGAGGGTGAGCGCTCCGGCGGCGATCTTGCCGGCGGCGCAGCTGACGCTGAAAGGCGAAAGCGAGATCACGCCGTCTCCGGACCTGATCGGAAGCTCGGCGTCGACCTCGCGCATGAGCGGTTGGCCGCCGCGTTCGAGCGTGACGCCGCGCAGGCTGTGCGTGCGGATGCTCGTCACGGCCGGCTTGCCGTCCTTGAAGGAGACCGAGGCCTCGCCGGTCCAGCGGCCGGCCGTGGCGACGACGTCCGCGGCGGCGAGGAAAGGATTCAACGCGATGAGGTCGGCGTCGTCGGCCGCGATCGTGACCGTCGCCGTGTCCGCATTCTCGGGCAGCAGGCCGCCTTTCCAGCTCAGGGGCTGCGGGATCGCGATCCTCACGCCGTGGCCGGTGATGGCGAGGTTGTTGACGGCGAAGGCGCCATCGGCGCCATGGGCGTCGGCCCGGAGCTTCCATTCGGAGCGGCGGTCTTTCGCGAGCGCTTTCGAGAATCGGCTCAGATCTGGCCAGAGCGCCTTCAGGTCCGTGCTCAGCTGCCAGCCGGCGCCGTCGAGCGCCCCCTTGGCGACGCCGGTCAGACGGATGTCCGGCAGTTGTCGGCTGAGGATGCCGAAGCGCGTCGGGTCGACGTCGAGCTGGGCTTCGACCGTGGTGCGGCCGGCGAGATGCGTCCCGGCGAACTTGAGCGCCGGGACGCCGGTGGAATCGTTGAGGGCGCCTTTGAAATCCAGCCCTTGCGTGCGGGCGGCGCCCGCGGCCTCCAGGATGAAGCCGACGGAGCCGGCGGCTTGCGGGCTGGCGTCCTTGGCTGCCAGTTCGAGGCGCAGGTCGGAGATGTCGGCGAGGAGCTCATCCACGCCGAGCCCATGCGCGCCGAGCGGGCGGCGGAATTCTCCCTTGAGGATGACCTCCCCGCGGGGATCGGTGATCTGTTTGCCGACCGCCCAGCCGGGCCAGGCAAGTCCGGCGCGGAAGTCTGCCTTGCCGCCGGTGTCGAAGCCGTCTCCACGGACGCTGAAGCGGACCACGTTCCCGTCGGCGACCTTCACGCGCCCGGACACCGCGTAGGGGCCGAGCACGATGGGCGGCAGGGTCGGCTTGGACTGCGGCGAGGACGCGGCCGCCGCGCCTTCGGTCGGTTTCGTCGTGGGCTTCCGGGAGCTCAGATCGACTTCGAGCGACTTGATCTCAAGGCTGCTCAGGGCGTAAGTGCCGCGGATGATCGCGAAGAGCCGTGCCTCGCCCTTGATGGCGGCGGCGGCGACCTTGGTGCCGTCGGCGAGGATGAGGTCGACGCCTTCGGCCGAAAACCGGCCGTCGAGGGACGCTTCGACGCGCGTGATGCCTCCCTTGATGCCGGCCTCGGCGAGCAGGTCTTTGACCCGCCGTCCGAGGGGCTCGGGTTGCAGCTGGGATTCGACCCAGAACAGGGCGGCGCCGACGACGAGGATGAAGAGGCCGAGGCCCCAAAGGCTGAAACGGAGGAGTCGCGACATAGGGACGAGCGTGCATCTTGTCCGTCGCCTTTGTCCGGGCAACAAAAAGCCCGGTGGAATTGCTTCCACCGGGCTGCATCCGCGGGTTTGGGCCGGTCAGGCCTGCGGGGTCGGTCCGCTTCCCTGACCGCCCTGCGGGCGCCGCGGTTTGCGGGCCACGCCGGCGGCGAGTTTTTTCTGCAGATAGATCGCCTTGCCGTCCTCATCCGCCTGGCAGTAGGCGACGTCGAAATCCCGGATCATCGCGGCCTTCGTCTGCCGGAGGATGCGAGCCCGACCGTAGCGCATCTCCTTCATCGCCATGATGGCGTCCTCGTCGAGCAGCTGCTTGAGGTATTCCACCTTCTGCTTGGCCCAATCGGAGAGGTCGGTCCGCTTCAGGAGTTCTTCGAACGCCTGCTTCGCCTCGGGGATCTTGCCTTGGCGCGCCAGCGCTTCGATGGACTCGATCTTCTCGGAGACGATGGCTTCCCCCACCGCGGCGGCGACGGAAGGATCGGTGGCGAGGACGGAGAAAGCGGCCAGGTCGAGCTCGGGCAGGGCGATGAGCTCCGGTCCGAACCGGAGGAGTTCGCCTTCCTTGGTCGTCCCTTCGAAGTTCACCGCGGCGAGGGCCTCGGGCCGGGCGCCGGCGCCGATCTTAAGTTCGACCACCGCGACCAACGAAGCGTCCCAGGGCAGGGTGCCGAGCTTGCGGCTGCGGGCGGCGCCGTCTTCCAGGATCTCGCCGACCAGGCGGGCTTGGACGTCGCTGCCACCCTGCACGCTGACCTTCACCTGGCGCAGGAAGGAGTTGGAGATGATGGCGAACTGCTCCTCGAAAGCCTCGTCGAGGTCGTCCGCCGTCTGGCCGAAGTTCGCGACGCCTTCGCCGGCCGTGGCCATGCCGGTCATGAGCGATTCATTGAAGCCGTGGCCCAGGCCGACGGTCGAGGTCGTGATGCCGGCGCCGGCGGCCTTGGTGACCCGGGCGAAGATCTCCGGTTCGTTCACCAGGCCTTGGTTGGCCTGACCGTCGCTCAGGAGGATGACCCGCGCGATCCGGTCCTTGCGGATGAACGGCGCGAGCTGTTTGACGCCTTCCTCCCAGCCGCCGAAGAGATTCGTCGATCCGCGGTGATCGATGGCCTTGATGCGGGCGACGATCGCTTCCCGGTCGGTGACATGGGTCAGCGCCTGGATCACATCGATGTGGTCGTCGAAGGCGATGACGGCGACGCGGTCATCGTCCCGGAGACCGCGGACGATGCGTGCCGCGCTTTCCAAGGCGGCGGCCAAGGGGTCACCGCCCATCGAGCCGGATCGGTCGATCACCAAGGAAAGGTCGAGGGGTGCCCGGGGTGCTTCGGTAAGTTCGGCCGGCTTGGCCGGAGCGACGAGGCGGACCAGCACGTGCGTCGCATCAGCAGCGGCGCGCAGGAACCCCTTCTTGAGGGGCAGGATTTCGATTTTGGGTTGGCTCATGGGAGGAATCATCGCCCCCACCGTGTGCCAATGCCTCTAAACTGTCAACATCTATAAAGTTACTATCTGAAAACTACCATCAAATAGACACTGTCATAATCATAAGTACTTATTCATCAGTGCTTTCTTAAAATTATCCGCAATTTCTGACAGTTCTTCTCGGGTTGGGTTGATCCGACTGTCTATGTTAAAATGAGCTTCGCACCAGTGGGCGAGTCGGAGTCTGGTCCATCTCTCGGTCTTCGGTTCATCGCCCCGCGAGGTCGGGTTGAAGGCCAGGAGTTGTTCGAAAAGGTTCCGGGCGGCCGGGGTGAGATCGCCGCGGGCCATCTCCTTTTTGATCATCATGCGAAGCGCTTCGGCGGGGCTGTCTTCCGCCTCGGCGACCTGCCTCAGCTGCTGGACGGTGGCGTAGCTGGCTTTGCGCCGGAACTTGGGGGACGAAAACTCAGGTTCTTCGTCCCGTGCGGAAAACGCCGAAGGCACGATGCGGGATTGCAACAGCGAGACCGAGCGGGGTGCTTCGGCGACGCTGTCCGCCTCGCTGGCACGCGTCCGGAAGAAGAGCTTTTCCGCCTCGGTGGGCGTGGCCAATTCATCGATCAGCTTATTGAGCTGGGGCAGCTCCCGGTTCTCGTTGAGCAGGGTGCGGATCCGATCGAGATCCCAGCCGCGTTCGGCCAGGAGGCGGGCGAGCAGCAGCTGTCGGACCTGCCTGGGGCCGAAGAGGCGTTGACGCTTGTCGTCCGGGCCTTGCTCCGGTTTGGAGAGAAGGCCTTCGTAGGCGTAGAAACGGACCAGGCGCTCGGTCGAACGATGGCGGTCGCCGAAGCCGAGACCGGCGAGTTTATCCGAGACGAACGCGGCCAGGTCCTCGGCGGTGCCAAGGAAATCCTCGTCCTTGAGTTGGGCGGATAATTTAAGCATCGGATTGATAGGCACATTCTGGTGTCAGCATCATTTCGATGGCAACGATTTTGTGCCGGACTGTCAGGATGTCCCCCAAAGAAACAGGCCGTCCGATGTCGGACGGCCTGTGCGGCGTTTCTATGCGAGTGAGGGCTTACGCGTTGTGATTGTAGCCTTCTTCGCCGTGGTCCGAGATGTCGAGGCCGCGGGCCTCTTCTTCTTCGGTCGGGCGCAGGCCGATGAGGGCCTTGACCAGGTAGGCGAGGATGGCCGTGGCGGTGAGGGAGATCAGCAGGGTGATGCCGATCGCCTTGAACTGCTCGGTCAGGAGCGTCTTGCCGACGATGTCCTTCAGGTTGGTGTTGAGGTTGCCGTTGACGTCGGCGGTGGCGCAGACGCCGGTCAGGATGGCGCCGAGGGTGCCGCCGACCGCGTGGACGCCGAAGGTGTCGAGGGCGTCATCGTAACCCAGCTTGGACTTCAGGTAGACCACCGCGAAGAAGGGCACGATGCCGGCGAGGACGCCGATCAGCACGGCCGAGCTGGCGGTCACGAAGCCCGCGGCAGGGGTCACCACCACCAGGCCGGCGACGGCGCCGGAGCAGAGACCGAGGATGCTGGCGTGCTTGCGGAGGATCCATTCGAGGGCGCCCCAGGTGAAGGCGGCGACCGCGGCGGCCAGGGTGGTGGTCATGAAGGCCTGGGCGGCGACTCCGTCGGCGGCGAGCGCCGAGCCGGCGTTGAAGCCGTACCAGCCGACCCAGAGCATGCCCGTACCGATGGCGCAGAGGACCATGCTGTGGGGCGTCATGGCCTTCTTGCCGAAGCCGAGACGAGGGCCGAGGATGATGCAGAGCAGCAGCGCGGACCAGCCGGAGGTCATGTGGACGACGGTGCCGCCGGCGAAGTCGATCGCCTTGATCGAGGCCTTGGCGTTCCAGACGCCGTTCATCTCACCGGTGATGCCCCAGATGTGGTGGGCCATCGGGAAGTAGACCAGGAACATCCAGCCGAGCATGAAGAGCATGACGGCGGAGAACTTCATGCGTTCGGCGATGGCGCCGACGATCAGGGCCGGCGTGATGATCGCGAACATCAGCTGGAACATCGAGAAGACGTTCTGCGAGATCCAGTAGGCGTAATCTCCGTTCGGGGCGCCGGTGACGCCGTTCAGGAAGAAGAATTCGCTGCCGCCGAAGAACTTGCCGAGGAAGGTCCCGTCGAAGCTCTTGCCGAAGACCAGGGAGTAACCCACGGCCCACCAGAGGATCGTGACCAGCCCCGCGAGGCCGAAGCACTGCGCCACGACCGAGAGGATGTTCTTCGAGCGCACGAGGCCGCCGTAGAAGAGGAAGAGGCCCGGCAGGGTCATGAAGAGCACCAAGGCGGCGCAGATCATGATGAAGGCGTTGTGGCCGGGGCCGGCCGAGGCGGCGATCGCGCCGGCAGCTACTTTGTCATCCCCCGCCTTGGGGCCGGTATTGTTGACGTAGGCCTCCAGGTCGGCCACGCGCTGGTCGAGCGCGGGAGCAGCCGGAGCGGCTTTGGCCGCTTCGACTTTGGCGGGTTCGGCCGCGGGGGCCGGAGCGTTCTGCGCCGACGACAGGTAAGGCACTGCCGCCAGGGCGAGGATGGTGAGAGTTCGTAGCAGGGATTTCATGGCAAGGGGGCTATCGCAACCCCCGTGCCAATGATGACCATGCCAACCGATGACCCAAAAGTGCCTAAAAAAGAACTAAGCCTTGGCCTGTCTTGCTCTAAATTCGGCAAGCCAGGCCCGGTCTGACCCCGGCCGGGGCCTTAATTCTGATTGTAGCCTTCTTCTCCGTGGTCGGCGATGTCGAGGCCTTGGCCTTCTGCTTCCTCGGAGGGGCGGAGGCCGATGGTCGCGGCGACGAGCTTGGCGATGATCCAGGTCATGGCCAGCGAGAGCACGATGCAGCCCAGCATGGCGATGAGCTGCCCGGTGAGCAGGCCGTTGCCGGCCAGCTTGCCGCCGGCCTCATTGACGTTCGCGTTCATCAGCAGCGCGGTGGCCAAGGCCCCGATGGTGCCGCCGACGCCGTGGACGCCGAAGGTGTCCAAGGCGTCATCGTAACCGAAGCGCGGCTTGAGGACCGAGCAGGCCCAGTAAGAGATGCCGCCGGCCAGCAGGCCGATCAGCAGGGCTCCTCCGCCTGAGACGAACCCGGCGGCGTTGGTCACGGTGGCGAGGCCGGCGATGGCCCCGGAGCAAAGTCCGAGGACGGAGATCTTGCCGCGGTGGAACTGCTCGATGACCGCCCAGGCGAAAGTGGCGGCGGCCGCGCCCAGCGTGGTGGTGAGGAAGGCCTGCAAGGCCACGCCATCCGCCGCGAGGGCCGAACCGGCGTTGAAGCCATACCAGCCGGTCCAGAGCAGGCCGGTGCCGACCACGCAGAGTACCATGCTGTGGGGCGGCATGGCCCGCTTGCCGAAACCGAGGCGCGGCCCGACCAGGACGCAGAGGAGCAGCGCCGACCAGCCCGAGGTCATGTGGACGACGATGCCGCCGGCGAAGTCCGCGGCTTTGAAGGCCGCCGTCGGATTGGCCAGTCCGGCGAAGTCGCCGGTGGCGCCCCAGACCGCATGCGCGACGGGGTAGTAGACGAGGATGGTCCACAGGAAGGAGAAGAGCATCACCGCCGAGAACTTCATGCGCTCGGCGACGGCGCCGATGATGAGGGCGGGGGTGATCGCGGCGAACATCGCCTGGAAGAGGGCGAATACCGTGGATGAGATGCCCGGGGCGTAAGCCGCGTCCGGACTGAGGCCGAGGCCCGCGAAGCCGAAATGTTCGCTGCCGCCGAACACGTGTCCGAGGAAGCCGCCGCTGAAATTCTTGCCGAAGACGAGGCTATAGCCGAAGGCCCACCACATCAGGATGCCCATCGCGGTGAGGGCCAGGCATTGGGCCGCGATCGAGAGGACGTTTTTGCTCCGCACCAAGCCTCCGTAAAAAAGGAAGAGACCCGGAACGCACATCATGAGGACGAGCGCCGTGCTGATCAGGACCCAGACGTTGTCGGCGGCATTAGGCGAGGAGGCGGCAGAAATGAGCATCATGCGGATAATTAAGCACGTTTTGTGCCACAAATTAGTCAGCCGGCCATCCTGCTTGCCAAGCCTGCTTTTCTTGGCAAAATTAGAAAAAATAGGATGAACATTCTGCCTAAAGTTAAGCAAAAAGCCCTAATATGTTCATTTTTAGGCCTTCCATTTTTAGGCATCTCGGCCGAATCCCCCAAGCCGTGGTTATTCATGGCAGACTGGCAGAAGCGCGATGCTGACACGGTCTCGGATTCGTCCGGCTCCGCAGGCAAGTTCGGCCGAGCGCGGACAGGCGTGGAGGTCATCTATCAGGAGGCCGATCGGGCTTACGACCTGGAGTGGTACCGTTACGCCCAACGTTTCACGGGGGCGCTGGCCGGAACCGATCGCTCTTACGGCGATACGCAGGATCTGATTTTTTCGGGTTTCCGGCAGTGGCGTTACAACGACCGCTATGCGCTCCAGGCCATCTACGGACTGGAATGGGCGGCCGAGGACGTCGTCGGCCTGGCCGATGGCTTCCGCTGGGGCCTCGGCGGCGCCGTCCGTTGGCAGCCTGACGCCGAGACGGATGTCGCGCTCGGCGTCATGTTCCAGGACCGCTTCGAAAACTCGCTCCTTCCCGTCCCCTACGTCAAGGCGGTCTGGCGTCCGTGTCGGTATGCCGAAGTCGAACTGCGCGCGACGGGCCTGCAGAACGGCATCATCTTCCGTGGATTCCCGACGGCCGACCGCGCGACGACGGTCGACCTGCTGGTCGCTTACGAGACTTTGAATTTCCGGCTTTCGGACGCGGCCTATGGCGCGCGCGCCGTCGCCGTCGGCGAGGTGCCGATACGCTTCGGGGTGACCCAGTTCCTCGAGCCGTCCGGGACCTGGTTCGTCCGCGGACAGTTCGAGTGGGTCCCCTTCGCCCGCCACAGCTTCAAGCACGCCGGCGAGACGCAGGCCTCTTTCCAGCCCGGCGCCACCTGGGGGCTGGCCGGTCGCGTGGGCGCCCGGTTCTAGTCAGAGGCGCCGCGACGCGAGCCAGTGGAAGGCGAGCACCGCCCCGAGCCAGGTGAGGCCCATGGTCTCAGGCGGCCGCCGCGCGGAGCGCTTCATCGCGCCGCCGGATGGCCAGTTCGAGATCATGGGTGCGGAGCGAACGCCGGACGCGACGCTTGGTGAAGTCGGCGAGGTGCTCCGTGTAATGCAGCCACCAGGTCCCGTTGTTGTTCCAGAGGTGGTGCAGGTGGTTCTCCTCGCTGACGCGGATGGACAGCTTGGGTGCGGTGGTGTCTAGGGTGTTGATCATGGTGGGCGGCGGTGAAAAGGACGCGCAGCACGATCAATCCGGCGGGGGACTGTTTTTTTAGCCATTCGGCTCTCATCTCGGCGCCTTGCGGCTCCGATGACCACCGTGGCCCGGAAGGGCTCGGTTGGTGCAGGTTCGGCTTTCGCCCGTCCTGCTCGTGATGCGTCTGATAATGAACTGAAGACACCATGGGCGTCCGCCCCCGGAAGGCAAGCCGGACCTTTTCTACAGAGTGTCATAAGAGAACGAGGACAGGTCTTCAGGCCGCGCTTGCCAGCCTTCGGTCCGCCGCCACCCTGGTTGCGATGGGTTTCTTCCGCTTCCGCAAAACCATCCCGCTCGGGAGGTTCCTCCGGATCAACGTCTCCAAGACGGGGCCCTCGCTTTCCGTCGGCCGGCCGGGCGCGACCGTCAACGTCCGCAAGGACCGCGTCGACGGCACCGTCGGGATCCCCGGCAGCGGCCTTTCTTACAAGAAGCGGTTGTCGGGCCGCGGGTGCGCGCCGTTGCTGGTGCTTATGCTGCTGTTGGTCGCGTCGCTCGTCTGCGCGCTTTGAACGTACGCTCGCCCGCCGCCGTTCAGGCGTCGTCGGCGATCTTCTCCGCAAGTGCCCGGGAAAGGACTCGAACCTTCACGCCTTTAGAGGGCGGCGGATTTTGAGTCCGCTGCGGCTGCCATTTCGCCACCCGGGCGGATTGCGGACGACCATTCACTGTCCGACCTTGCGGACGTGCAAGAAAAACCGTGCGGCGGCGCGGCGGAGACGCGGACAACAAAAAAGGCGCTCCTTGCGGAGCGCCTTCTGGCGTGGATCTCTCGAGAGATTACTTGGCGCCGAGGATCGCGTCCTTCGCGGCCTTGGCCACGCGGAACTTCACGACCTTCTTGGCCTTGATCTGGATGGTTTCGCCGGTGGCAGGGTTGCGGCCCTGGCGAGCCTTGCGGTGCACGAGGACGAGCTTGCCGAGGCCGGGGAGCGTGAAGGAGTTCTTCGCGTTCTTGTAGGCGAGGGCGGCGATGATTTCGAGGATCGCGGTGGCCTGCTTCTTGCTGATCTCAGCTTTTTCAGCGATGGCGCCGGCGATTTGGGACTTGGTGAGGGCTTTGGACATGTTGGTTGTGGGTTGGTGTTGCAGTGATGCGGGTGTATTTAAAAGCGAACCTCGCGATGAAAACCAGCGAAAAATAAGGGCGTGGAGCAGGTTTCTGCCGACCCCCTCATGTCGTGAAAAATCTTTTGCAACCGTTGGGCAGGTTTCCAGAGTAGCGCCGTCACCCCGATTCCATGCACCTCCCTCCGCTCTTCGGCCTCATCCTTGGCGCATCCTTCGGGCTGACCGCCGTCTTCGCCGCGGAGGCTCCCGTTGGCCTCGAGCCCGCCTTCCCCGGCCTACAGTTCAGCCAGCCGGTCGTGATCGCGTCCCTGCCCGGATCGAAGGATGCGGTCTTCATCGTCGAGAAGGGAGACCCGGCTCCCCGGCCCGTCGGCGAAAAGAAAAAGGGCGCCGGCTTCCTGGGTGGTAAGGTGCAGATGGTGACCGGCCTGTCTTCCGGCAAGCTCGCCAAGCGCGAGGTCTTGCAGTTGGCTCCGAAGGATGGGCAGTTTGAGGCGGCAGGGGAGTGCGGTTTCCTTGGTTTCGCGGTTCATCCCAAGGTAGAATCTAACAGGCAAGTCTTTGCTTATTATAGTCTTAAGATAGGCGGAAGGCTTCACCAGCGGGTCTCGCGCTTCATGCTTTCCAGCTTGGATCCTTTCACGGTCGACGCCGAGTCCGAGCAGCCTCTGATCACCCAGCTCGACCCGGCCTCCAATCATAATGGGGGCGACCTGCATTTCGGCCCGGACGGCTATCTTTACGTGAGTTGTGGTGACGGTGGCGCCGGTGGCGACGCCTTCGACACCGCTGGCTTCATCAACAAGGGCTTCCATGCCGCCGTCTTCCGGATCGACGTGGATAAGCGCCCGGGCAACCCGGCCCCTAATCCTCATGCCTCCGTGGTCACCGACTCCCAAGGGCAGGCCTTCTATGCCGTCCCGGCCGACAACCCCTTCCTGAAGGCCACCGCCCACCGCGGTCGCCCCTTGGCCGCCGGCTCCGTCCGGACCGAAACCTGGGCCACCGGCCTCCGGAATGCCTGGAGGTTCTCCTTTGACCCTCAGACCGGGGCCTGTTTCGCGGGCGACGTCGGTCAGGGGCTTTATGAGGAAATCAACCTCCTGGTCGCGGGAGGCGATTACGGATGGCACGACGTCGAGGGCTACCATGTCTTCAATCAGAAGGACGCCGGCGGGAAGAAAACCAAACCAAGCTTGGCGCCATCTTCCGCCTATGTCGCCCCGATCCACGAATACGACCGGACGGCGGGCAGTTCGGTCACCGGCGGGGTGGTCTGCCGGGGCACGCGCGTCCCCGCCATCGCGGGAGCCTACGTTTTCGGAGATTTCGTATCCGGGCGAATCTTCGCCCTGCGGGAGCGTGATGGTAAGTGGGCCTCTGAGGAGATCGCCAAAGCTCCGGCGGTGGCGGGCTTCGGCCACGACCCTTCGAACGGCGACGTGCTCGTCGCGACGCTTACCGGCCAGGTGCTTAGGGTCGTCCGAAAGTAGGCTTTGGTCGCCCGGTTAGAGCTCACGAAGCCCAAATCGGGCAGGGCGGGGGCTCGCACTGCATGGCTTTGACTCCGCGGGACCCGTCGCGCCCCTTCGGGCCGGCGCCTCGAGCGAGCGGGAACTTGCAATCGCATGAGTTGTCTCAAAGGTGTACCCATGCCCTGCAAAGCCATCTTGTTCATGGCGGCTGCCTCGTTGGCGGCTGCTCCCAGTCCCTACGCCCCCTCCGAGGGCGGTTCCTTGTCCGCGGATCTTTTCCAGCTTCCCGAAGGTCTCGAGGTCACCCTCTGGGCTCGCTCCCCCTTGCTGGCTAATCCGACCAACATCGACTTTGACGCCCAAGGTCGGCTGTGGGTGACGGAAGGCGTCAATTACCGTATCTATAACAAAGGAGGCAAGCGTCGCCCCGAAGGAGATCGCGTGGTCGTCCTGAGCGACACCCAAGGCCGTGGTTTCGCTGACTCGGCCCAGACCTTCGTCCAGAAGCCCAACTGGACTTCGCCGCTGGGCGTGGCCGTGCTGGATAACGTCGTCTACGTCTCCCACGCGCCCAAGATTTATAAGTACACCGACGTGAACCGCGACGGGAAGTTCGACCCCGCGGTCGACAAGGAAGAGACTTTCCTGACCGGTTTCGGCGGCCAGGACCACGACCACTCGCTCCATTCCCTCGTCGCCGGTCCCGACGGGAAGTTCTACCTCAACGCCGGCAACTGCGGCGGCGTCGTGACCGACAAGTCCGGCAAGACCTTCCGCATCGCGAGCGGCTATGACGACCAGCGTGGGGGCAAGTGGCCTTTCGACACCCGCGCCACCTCCGGGGCCAAGAGCGACGACGGCTTCGTCTGGACGTCCGGCTTCTCGGCCCGCGTCGACGAGGATGGTTCCGGCATGGAGATCATCGGCAACGGCTACCGCAACAGCTACGAGAACTTCCCGTCTTCCTTCGGAGACCTCTTCCAAGGGGACAACGACGATTCCAGCAGCTGCCGCACGTCCTTCGTGCTCGAATACGGCACGGCCGGTTACACCACGCCCACCGGCGCGAGCTTCAACTCCGTGAAGCGCTTCGGTCAGGCCATGCCCCGCGCCCACTGGCGTCAGGACGATCCCGACACCATGGACGTCGGCGACGTCTACGGCTCCGGTTCTCCGACCGGCGTCACCGTCTACGAGAACGGCGCCCTTGGTGACGCCTGGGTCGGCACGCTCCTGAACTGCGAGCCCTCCCGCAACACCGTCTTCGCGTACAAGCTCGCCGCGCAGAAGGGCGCCTTCGCGCTCAACGCCGACACGCGCAAGGACCTCATCACTTCCAACCCGGCCCGCGAATTCGCCGGCACCGATTTCCAGCACGGCAAGAAGCCGGAGCCCGGCAAGGCGCGCGAGCGCATCCTCTTCCGTCCGTCCGACGTCGCCGTCGGTCCCGACGGCGCCATCTACGTGGCCGATTGGTACGACTCCCGCGTCGGCGGTCACCAGACTCTGGACGACACCTGCACGGGCGCCATCTACCGCATCGCTCCGAAGGGCTTCAAGTCCGTCGTGCCCAAGGTCGACCTCTCCACGCCCGAGGGCGCGGCCGAAGTGTTGCGTTCGCCCGCGGTCAACGTGCGCCATCTCGGTTTCAAGGCCTTGAAGTCCTTCGGCGCGAAGGCGCTACCGGCGGTGTCCGCCCTGCTGCGCGACCCCAATCCGTATGTCGCCGCCCGTGGCGTCTGGCTGCTTCCTTACCTCGGTGACGAAGGGGTCGCCCGGACCCGGCAGCTGCTGAAGGATGGCAGCCCGAGCCTGCGTCGTCTGGCCTTCCAGGCCCTACGTCGCTCCGGCCATGACGTGGTTCCTCTGGCGGTCCAGCTCGCCGCCGACCCCGACGTCGCGGTGCGTCGCGACGTCGCCACCGCCCTGCATGCCGTCCCGGCCGAGAAGGCCGTGCCGGTGCTCCTCGAGCTTGCCGCCTCCCTTGATGTCTCCGACAAGAATTCGATCGCGGCCTTCGGAATCGGCGCCGCCGGCAAGCAGACTCAGGTCTGGGCCGCCGTGAAGGCCGCCTTGGTCAAGTCCGGCCCGGAGTCCTGGTCCGCGCAGGTCGAACGCATCGCCTGGGTTCTCCAGCCCGCCGAGGCCGTCGACGAACTCGTGGTCCGCGCCCAGTCCCCGAAGCTCACCCAGGCCCAACGCGCCTTGGCCACCGAGTCGCTCTCCTTCATCCGCACCCGCGAAGCGGCCCTCGCCATGATCAAGCTGGCGGCCGAAGGTTCGCCCGTGAAGTCGGAAGCCGCCCGCTGGGCGCTCATGCGCATGACCGGTTTCTGGTCCGGCTTCAACGTGCGGGCCGAGCTGAAGAAATCCGGCGTCTATGATCCGGAGAAGATCACCGTGTCGCCGGTTCAGATGCCCGCCCCGGCGGCTCCGACCTACGGCGTGCGCGACGTCCTGGCCAAGATCGGCGACGCTTCCCGCGGCGCCCAGCTGGCGCAGCGATGCACGATGTGCCACGAGGTCGCGGGCAAGGGCGTGGCCTACGGTCCGGAGCTGCGGACTTTCTTCGCCCGTCAGGGGCGTGAGTCCACGGTCAAGGCCATCGTCGAGCCTTCGGCTGACATCGCGCTCGGCTACGATGGCACGACGCTGAAGCTGAAGAACGGGGCCGGATCCATCGATGGACGGCTGCTTGCCAACAACGACCCCTTGGTCATCACCTCGGCCGGCGGGGTCACCCAGCTGGTCCCCAAGGACCGCGTCGAAGGGCAGTCCAAGCTGAATCGGTCCCTGATGATGTCCGGAGAGCAGCTGGGTCTGACGGCCCAGGACGTGGCCGACATCGTGGCTTGGTTGGCCGAATATAAGTAAAAACGCCCGCCATAAGCCTGAAACAGGGGGTTTTCCGCAGGGAAAACCCCCTGTTAATTTACCGCTTGCTTCTGGGGCGTGGTTTATCAGGTTCGACCCTCCTTTCCCTAAGCAAGGCACGGCCGCATCACGCGGGCCCGCGACTTACTGGGCACCAAAAGACCTTATACCAACATGAAGCAGCTCACCCTTAACGTCTCCAGCCGCGCGCTCCATGGCCGCGGCCCCGCCCGTCGCCTCCGCGTCGAAGGCTCCATCCCTGCCATCATCTACGGCAAATCCGGCAACCAGAGCGTCGCCGTCAAGCAGGAGGCCTTCCGTGACCTCATGCGCGCCAAGGGCAACGCCGCCTCCCTCATCAACCTCGACGTCGACGGGAAGAAGATGCTCTCCCTCATCAAGGAGTTCCAGCGTCATCCGATCACGCAGAAGTTCCTCCACATCGACATCATGGAGATCGACCCGAACTCCCCGATGACCGCCGCCATCCCGGTGCGCGCCATCGGCGAAGCCCACGGCGTCAAGACCGACGGCGGCACGCTCGCCATCGTCTCCCAGACGATCAACGTCCGCTGTCTCCCGAAGGATCTCCCTGAGTTCATCGAGATCGACGTCACTGAGCTCAAGGTCAACGAGTCGATCCACGTCGGCGAGGTCAAGGCCCCCAAGGGCATCACCTTCCCGGGCGACCCCAAGCGCGTCGTCATCGTCTGCTCCGAGATGGCCGAAGAAG
>Ga0222712_10002149_pt1 | contig 23051 bp, 15 predicted proteins | sample C33_657DmetaG_FD_165043 | JGI IMG/M metagenome (GOLD analysis project Ga0222712, IMG submission 165043) | Estuarine water microbial communities from San Francisco Bay, California, United States - C33_657D | ecosystem: Environmental > Aquatic > Marine > Unclassified | place: USA: California... | reverse complement strand
TGGGGCAATCGTTCGCGAGCGATTGTTGAAGAGCTCCGTTGCCTGCTTGGCGACATCGTGTGCTTGCAAGAGTTTGAAGATCGCGCGGGCGAGGTGTCGAAGCGTTTGGGCGAGAGCGGGTACGCCGCGGGCGCGAGCGCGAGACGAAGCGAAAGTGCGACCGGCGAATCGAAGAGAGATTCCTGCGCGATTTTCTATCGGCGAGAAGTTTTCGTTGAGGAGATAAGGGAAGAAGTACGCTTCAGTGATTGGAACTTGGGCGATAATGTGGCCTGTGTGTCGGTGCTGCGACATCGCGAGCGAGCTAAATCTCGCTTGGTAGTGGCGAACGCGCACCTAATATTCAACCCGAAGCGCGGGGATTTGAAGGTTGGCCAGTGTCGGCAGCTGCTAGAGATTGTTGGGCGAGTGAAAGGTGAACTTATAGCCAGCGGTTTAGAGGTGCATTCCGTTCTTGCAGGAGATTGGAATTTCAATCCGGAGAGTCCGCTGTACGAGTTCCTCTTCGCAGGGACAATAGATTTAAGTCTTGTGAATCGTCGCGAACTCTCGGGAGCGCTCGTTGACGGTGATGGAAGCGATGATGAGGCTTGCGATACTGATGCCTTGACGATGACTGCCGCTGGATCGGAGCTTGTTTCCGAGGCAGAAACAGTTGCGGTGAACGCAATGCGCCGAGGCTGGAACGCAGAGAGTCTCGCGCTTGCACTTGGTGATAAGGCGATACCATTTCCAAGCCGAACTGGAGTTGAAATCGAAGTGACCAAACACACTTCTCGTGAATGCGATGTTGCACAAATTCAAGAGATGATGCGACTAACGCCCGGAGGATTGACCGTTTGCCACGCATTTGATGGCGAGCTGCTGAGCGCCTATCGAACCGTCGAGGGTCGAGAACCCGAGTTCACGACTTGTCACGCCAAATTCGTCGGTACGAATGATTACATTTGGTACACACCTGGAATAGAACCCATCCGTGTGTTGCGGTGTCCAAGTTTGGAAGAAGTGTTGCAGCATCGTCGTCTCCCAAGCGTGAGGCACGCGTCCGATCACATTTCTATGGTCGTCGACTTTATATTCTAGCCGCTAGCGAATTGTTTAGGCAAGAAAATGTATTAGTATTGTGCTGTTGTGGAAAATTGTCAACTGAATTGTTACATGCGGTGGCGTGTCTTGCTAGAGATCGCGTTTATCGCTTTTCGGTATACTTGCTCAAGCTGCTGGACACAATGTCTCGCAGCGCTTCCAAGTGTTTCTTCGCCATTTGGTTTTCACCGTGAGTGAGAGCGTGCTCTAAACTCATTTCAACCGTAAGTAAATCGTTTTTGGCTTCTAGTAATCGACTTGCGTTTTCATCTTCAGCGAATCGTTCTTTGCTACACTGGGCGTTCTGAAACCCCGTCGGCACCATGAAAAATTGCGAGTGAAGCTCGGCGAGTGATGAGATATGGTCAACAGTGTCGTTGATAGACATGGAATATGTTCCATCCTCGGCGATAATATCCCAATCGTCGAGATGATCGAGACCAGTGAGAGGGGCCGTCGGTATAGCGTCGTCTTCGTCGTCCTCATCTTCGTTCGCCGTTCGAGCTTTGGCATTTTCTTCACCGTCTTCTTCGTCGTGTTTGTCTTTGTCGAGAATATTAGCGCCTCGCGCCTCTCGTGAAACCACTTGATTTGAAAGCTCCGCGAGCTGGTCGAGTTGAGAGATTTCCTTCCACCTCGGGCGGTGTTGCGCCTTCTTCGTGCGCTTCGCACTCTTCCCGCTCGTACTCGGCGCTTCACGTTTTGACGAAACCTTCCTTTCGTTCGTGACTTTGCCAATGTCCATGATCGCCACCAATGCCTCGGTTTCGTCGTGACTTCGGTCCTCTACGTCGAATCCCGGGCTCGGCACCCAAATCGATTTCACGGGTGTTGTCTGTACTTTCTGATCCGCAGCCGGCGTCGCCGCGAAAAGATCTCTCAACTTCTTCTCCGTCACTCCGAGCGCCTTCAGCTTACTCTTATTCACTTCGTACGACGTCCCGTTCTTCAATTTGAACAACTCTGCGCCGTCATTCGTCTTCGCATTCGATCCGGCGCCGGCAATATTCATCACCATCGCAAAAAACGCATCCGGATTCGGGTGCATGTACCAATACCCTGACTTTGCGAATGTTTCCCCAAAGATCTGTTTCAACATGAACTCCACCCGCGCGCGGTAGCTTAAATCCGCCCCCATGTTTCGCATGTGTCCCAACCCGAGAAATCGCAACAAACTCTTCGTACGTTGTAATATCATCCTACGCGTGCGCGCGCGACGATCGATCTCAATCAGTCTTTCTCTCTCCCTCCACCGCATTTCACAAACCCACGTTCAACACCCGGTCGTTCTCTCTCGCGATCTCGTTCTCACCCTCCATCGTTCCGCCTCTCTCGCGATCTGCCCTCATCCTTTGCCGTATCGTCCTTTCTTTTTCATTCCTTTTCCCGTCTCCTCGTCGTCGATATGCGCGCGTACCGTCGTTGATCCACCACTCGCGGTCGTTTCCCGACGTTCATGGACGACATCTTCGCGTTTAACCCTCGAGCCATGGCGCGCGCGCGCGTGTGCGCTCGAGCGCGATCGCGGTGCCTTGAATACCTACGTCGATCGCTCGCGACGCGCGCGCGCGCGCGCGATGCGCGATCGCGTCGAATGACGACTCGTCCACGAGTCGATTCGATCGAATGGCCATTCGAGGGGGACGACGACGTGACTTCGGGTTGGGGAGAGGCCGAGACCATACGAAAACATACGCGGACGAACGGTACGTACTGTATTCGTTTCATGACGATGAAAATGACGATGACGATGACAATGACGATCGTTTCACGAGAGACTCGGACTATGAATGACTATGAATGACTATGAATGACTCTGACGCTGACGCTGACGGTCGGTCGGTCGGTCGGTCGGTCGGTCGGTCGGATGGCGCCAAAAACGGACCATCGTTTCCGTCGGTTCACATCGCCCCGACGTCGGGTCAACGCACTCGAGAACGCGCGCGAATGGCTTCACGCGGAGCGCGCGATTTCGACGGCAGACGCCCATCGCGCGCGCGCGCGAGCGCGTCGCGGGCCCACTTTTCGCTGGCGCACGCGCCCGTCGCGTGGTCTGCGGACGATGGGCGCGAGCGCGCGCGATGGCGCACACGAAGACGCGCGCGCGAGGGACGTGGAAAACGATGGCGAGGAGGACGCGAGCGCGGGCGCGCGCGACGCGCGACAGAACGATGGCGATCGCGACGGCGAACGGGCGTGGTTTTGGGAGAAATTCGATGATCTCGCGACGACGACGACATCCGCGTGTGGGGTGGATTGGCGTCGCGCCGCGAGGGACGTCATCGTTGGTGACGACGCGGATGAAGAGGCGTTGACGCGGGAATTGATGAAGATTCTCATCGAACGCCCGTTCGGAGGAGACGGAGAGGAGCCGAAGGATGTCAGTGGAGATTGGTCGTTTGATAAGGTGGAGTTTGATCGGGAGAGTTTGCGCGACGTTGTGGATATCGTCGCCGCGTACTTGCCGACGGCGAAGCGCGAGGGCGAGGAGGAAGGAGAGGACGACGCGAGCGTCCGTCGCGCCGCTCGCGAGGCATTGATGGTGCGTGATGTGTTGATGCAGCAATTTAACTACATTTCGCTGTGCTTGGATGAGGATTACGCCGATGACAATCGCGAGTTGATCACGAAGGAATTATTGCCATTGTTGAAGGGTGCGGAGACGATTTACGCGACGCGCTCGGCAAATTTCTCCATCGTCGCGCGAAAGGCGGGCGATTTGGAGGCAAGAATTCTGCGATTACTCGAGCACGTGGGCAAAATACGCGGTGAAACGAGCGACGATGCGCGCGGTGCGAACGATGGAACGAGCGAAGGGGCTGATGAAACTTTGACTTGACTTAATGATACAATCGAGCGGGGATTCTAATCGGACGCGCCCCCAGCTGTGGTCTCTACGACGCCAAATTTCACGTGGCTCGACATATCCACGATTCTCTTCCCCCCAGCATCATCGGGGTCAAAAAATGTTCTACGCACTCCAGCGGCGGTGATTTCTGGACTATACAATCTATAGTGTTCGAAAATGGCGATGTACAACAGCGCGCTCAGCATGACGACCAACGCCGCGCATCGTTTCGTCGCTCGCCGACTTTGCATCAGCAACACGCCTATGGGCATCACCACCGCCACGAGCGCGACGACGACGAGGTCGAACCCATACGTTTCTTTGTACTCATACATCTTCACACGATTCGCGCGCGCGTCGACGTATGACTTCTTCGCGCGCCGACGCCCCATGTGCACGCGAACCGTCACATGGCGCGCGAGCACGCGTTCCTCAGTCTCTACATGTTTTTCATCGTCTTAAAACGACCACAGTATTTGGCATTCAAACGGTGTCGCGAGCGACAGCCGCAGTGTTCGACGCGCCATGCCGTCGCGTTGGCGCGTGACGTGGACCGATGATCGCCGAACGAAGCGTCCGAAAATGTTCGACGGCACGTGCGACGTCGACGATCGCGGCGTCGTCACTCTGCGCGCGGACGACGACGGGAAGAATGGAATCGATGGGTACGTCATCAAAGGAAAAGTACTCGCGAGCGCGGTGGACGCGAGCGCGGTGGAGGCTGGGGCAAACGTGCGCGTGGGACACGTGCGCGTGTACGTGGACGAACAAATTAATGGCGCGAGCGTCGAACGAGCGTCGACGGACACAGTGCGACATCAGTTTGTGAATAGGAATTTTAAAAAGAAGTTTACGCCGCCGACGCGAGGGACGGCGGCGACGGGGGGCGAGCGAACGGGAGCGCCGCGCGGTGATGGACGCGAGAACGAGCAGAATGAACGTTCAGAGGCGGCGGATGTGGTGATGGTGGGTTCCAAAGGCTTAGGGGCGTTCGCGCGGATGTTACAGCAACAAGGTGGGGATTTGGACGCCGCGGCGGAACGAGCGGCGGCGTCGGCGGCGGCGGAATCGAGGATTACGATGGGTCCAAACGTGGTTAATACGATCGCGGTGAAGCCAGTGGTGGTGCCGCCGAAACGAAAATCATTGGATTCGCCACCACCAGTTAAGGCACGCGCGGTGACGAAGGTGCGCGCGGCGCCGGTGACGTTGTCCACAGAGGTGAACGTGGCGTTTCCGGCGCACGATTACGAAGGAGTCGTGGTCGAGCGCGCGTCGTCGTTCGCATCCGTGCGGGCGTATCAGTCGTATTTTGTCGGGGCGCTGTGCGAAAACATGACGGCGCGCTTGAAGCCCATCTCCAAGGTGATGCACGCTTATAGGTTGGAGACGAAGAGTTCGTCGTCGGGCGCGGTGTCGCTCGACGTCATCGCAAAAATCATGAGACAAAAATACAATATGTATTACTTTGCCAAGTGTGAGCTTCGTTCGCGAACGTTCACGCCGAAAGGTGAAAGCGTCTCGCGAGCGGTGATGCATTTAGAGGTAAGCGACTTCAAATCGTACAAGAGCAAGCCGAACGCTTATGCCATGGGTGATTTGTGGATTGTGAGCACCGATCCGATGTTTGAAACCGCGCCGCCAAATGCTGTGGGCGATCGAAATCGTGCGCCTTGGATTGGCGTCGTGGAGTGTCTGTGGCACGGGCCCAGTAAAGACGGGAAGTTCGAGTGCCGGTTGTTGAGTCCGCGTCCAGTGAGTTTGCGAGATAACTCGACGATGCAAGTGTACGCCATTCACTCTTTTAACGGTCGAGGTGAGTTGGACGAAGTTCGAAACGTGTCGTCGTTGAGCAACGGTAGACCACCGCCATTGATGGATAGTTTACTCGGCAAGTCCCCACCGGTGGAGCTCAAGGAAGAGGAAAATTTGTATTTTAGTGACCCGGACACGGGCATCGAGGCTTTGCAGCGGAGGTTCAAGCTGAATGATGATCAAGCGCGCGCGGTGTCTGGAGCGCTCGCGTCGGCCAAATCAATGTCGCAAGTCCCGATCCGCTTGATTCACGGACCTTTCGGTAGCGGTAAGACTCACACTATCGCGGCATTCGTTATCAAGGCTGCATCGTGTCTGAAAGCGCAAAAGGGAAGGATATTGATATCTGCAAACACCAACGTTGCTGTCGATCGAGTGCTGACAGCACTTCTCGCCGCCGGATTTAGAGACTTCATTCGCGTCGGCAGCGTTCGAAAGATTGATGCAGGAATCCTTCCGTATTCGCTTCACGTTAAAACTGGCAAAGGTAAAACCCAAGTCAAAGAGTTAGAGGCCATGCTTACGGAAGCAACATCATCGCGCTCTCGAGCTATCTTGAAACAAGAGATTGCCGCTTTGACGTCAGGAAAATTGGTCATGCGCAGAGCGTTACTTAAAAAATGTAGCGTCGTCGGCGTGACGTGCACGTCGTCGTGCAATGAAGAACTTCAAGGCATGAATTTTACGGTAGTCGTCCTCGATGAGTGTTCGCAGATGACGGAGACGAGCAGTCTCCTCCCGATTGTGAAATCGAGATGTCAGACGCTAGTCGCTGTTGGCGATCCGAAGCAACTGCCACCCGTGCTTGAGTGTTTCACGGAAGCGAAAGGTGACTCAAACCTCACACGGAATCCGTTGAGCACAACCCTGTTTTCGCGCATGAGTGAAGTGGGTCACTCAAAGGTGACATTGAGAACACAATATCGTCTTCATCCGACGCTGGCGGCAGTGCCAAATGCATGCTTTTATGACGGCATTTTGCTCGACGGCGTCAGCGCCGACGATCGTCGATCGTTGATTAATCTTGAAAATGGATGCGTGTTACCCCCAATTCTGTGGTGGGACACGAATGGCGCGGATCAACGAGATGGAGGAAGTCGGTATAATGTGACAGAGGCAGAGCGCGTAAGCTGCATCGTTCAATGTCTCCTACGTTGCGGAATTTCAGCTCGCGAGATCGGTGTTATTGCGCCATACGTCGCACAAGCGCATTTACTGATCACGAAATTTTCAAATATTTCAGCAATCGAGACAGATGTGAAGCTTTTGAATGATGATGATGACGACGACGACAGCAATGAGCCGGAATCGTTCTTGCCATCCGACGTACAAATCAGCACGGTCGATGCTTTCCAAGGTCAAGAAAAAGAAATCATCATCCTCACTCTCTGCGGCTCTCCCGCATCGAATTTTATCACCGATGAGCGCATAAATGTCGCGTTGACTCGCGCCAAGCGACATCTGATTGTCGTCGGCGCTGCAATGGTGGCGCAGCGCTCCGGTATGCGCGCATGGTCAGATACTTTAGTACGTGCTCGAAGTACAGCAAATTCCTACGTTCCGAGTGGCGCACTAACTGATGAAGTGTTGCGGAAGTGGAGCCCCGCGATGCGCGAAAAGGGCGAACATGCGGTTGATCTTTCTCAAAGTTCGTCTGAAACTGAAATGTCGCAGCGCTTTCTTATGATTTGTGATGCCTTGATCGAGCTCAAATTTGATCAAAAGATGTACTGGGAGTTTTACTGCGCAGTGATGCGTGGGACGACTTACGATCACGAACAAAGTCGCACGTTTGTTATGTCGTCGCCCTTGATTCCTCTGATTCGACGCACGTACCCGAAGCTCGTCGCAGCCGACGGCTCTTTGGCATGGCACCAAGCCAAGGTGAAGCGCATTCTCACTCAAGACGTTTTGCAAGAGTATCGAAGATTCATCGAACTCGAGTACGGTCCTGAGTGGGGAACGTTGGAAAAATTGGTTGCAACGTTTGAAGACCGAGAGGAGTTTCTCAACGACCCCACGGGATTTGGTTGGTTATGTGCGCAAGATGCGAATGCCGAAGCAGAAAATCTCGCTCAGGCCGCGACGTGGGCTGCCACCGACTTCGTCCCACCAGAGGACGACAGCACCCAAACGTTATCGCAAGATTCCTGGGACGTTTAGTCATTAGTTCAATATATAGATACATTCATTTGATTACGCAACATGCTAATTTTTGATTGACTTCAGTTCACGACGCGCGCGCTATGGCCACCGCGCGTCTTCAAAAAGAGCTCAAGCTCCTCGATCGCTCACCTCTCGAGAACATTCGCGCCGCACCGAATCCAAACGACATTCTCGAATGGCATTACGTTCATTTTGGTCACAAAGGTTCTCCACACGAAGGCGGAGTGTTCCACGGAAAGCTCATATTCCCCAAAGAATATCCGTTCAAACCACCCTCAGTGCTCATGCTTACTCCGAGCGGGCGATTCGACCCGGGGAAGCGCATTTGCCTCTCCATGAGTGACTTCCACCCGGAGAGCTGGAACCCCATGTGGAGCGTGTCGAGCATTTTGACCGGTTTAGAATCCTTCTTTTATGAAACCACGCGAACCGCCGGGTCGTGCGAAAGTTCATCGGCGCAGAAAGTAGCCTACGCCCGCGCCTCGATGGCGGTGAACGTCAAAAACGTAATGTTTCGAAAGCTTTTTGACGACATCATCGAGGACTGGCGTGCGCGAGGAGGTCTCTATGAGGACGCCGCGCTCGCCGCCGCGGCGACCGCGCCGCCGCCGACGCCCGCTTCTTTGTCCTGGAACTGGAGGCACCTTCTCCTCCTCCTCTTCGTCTTGTCCCTCGCGTTCTTCAGCGTGTGACACCTATCCCTCGCGTTCTTCACCTCCCATCGGTTTAGCACATTTCTTTCTAGCGTTGTATTTCTACCTCTAGCCCTTCGGTCGTCGACGACGAGCGGAGAGACACCAACCGTCACTTTGCGTCGTGCGTGCCGCGCGTTTCGCCGCGCATCGACCCGCGCGCTCGCGTGCGCAAACCTCAACGCGCGCGCGCTCGACTTTCGGCGCTGGCGTTACGGAGGAATCGCGCGCGCGCTGGCGTCATCGCACGCATGCTCGCTCGCGCTCGCGCCCGCGCGTCGGCGCCGTCCGCCGATACGCGCACGATCACCGCGTTGGAATGTGCGCTCGCGAGCGCGCAAAAGCGAGCGGTGATGGCAGAAACAAAAATCGTCGACCTCGAACGAGCGCTCGGGGAGGTGACGATGGCATCGAAGAAGGCGGAGGCGCGCGCGCGCGTCGCGGGGGAACGAGCGACGCGAGCGGCGGCGCCGACGTTAGAATCCGAGGCACATCGCGCGCGGTGCGACGCCTTGGAGCGCGCAAACGCGCGACTTCGCGAAGGATTGAAAGCGACGAGCGAGCGCGTGGAGGAGCTAGAGGCGAATGCTAGGATAGGTGACGCGAGCAAATCGGCGGCGACGCCGACGGAGGGGAGCCGAGACGAAGAGCGATACCAACGGGAAATCGCGCGATTACGCGGGGAGTTGACGAGACAGGCAACGGTAATCGCGGATGCGTATAGGGATGAATTGATGAAATTGCAAACGAAAGTTGCGGAGAGCGAGGGGAGGTGTCGGACATTGGAGGAGCGTATGAAATCTGGGGCGATAACGACAAAGGAATTTGCGGCGAAGACAAAGAGAGTGGAGGAAAAGCGCCGCATGTTCGGTTCGCCATACGCGTACGCGTCGTACACTGGGAAAGTTAATATCGACGATAAAAGGGAAGCCGAGTCCGAGACGCCGGTACGCACTCCTTTGACGCCGAGAGATGAAAATGTGTTCAGTCGACTGGCGACGCCGAAACGCTTGAGCACGCCTCGCGGGACGGCGTCGCCGAGTCGGTTTCGGTAGGGATTATTTGTAGTATTTGTATTTGGCGTGCGGCTATGTTCTCTATATCAATATTTGATTTGGGTGCTAATGATTTTGATTCAACTGCGTCGCGAATGTTTCTGCTCGGCGACCAGCGAGTCGCAACAGATTGCGCAACGAACGTATTCGTAAAACGTCGGCAGCTGAAATCCGCTCGGTGCCCAGACCGGGTGTTCGGCGATTGCGTCGAACGCTGCGCCCGACGAGCAAGAATCGCAGAATGCGCGCGAGCACGATACACACCTAAACGTCACATGTCCGGGTGCAGCTTCTTTTGCGCAAACCAAACAACTGTGTTGCGGGCACTTCCAGCCTTTTTGCGGAACTGTGCGTATGTACGCGCAACCCATCGACGTGACGCGAGGACAGGCGGAGCATCGCACCTTCTGACCAGCTTTTTCCGGTGGTAAAAACGCTGGAGGTATGTTTTTGCACTGTCCTGGAACGCCGCCGCAATATAGACACTGGTGCTCGTGTAACTCCCACCACGTCGGGTCGCCGCCCGCTTCTTCTCTCTTGCGCTTGCGCTCAACCGCGGCGTCCCATAGCTCCGCGTCTTTTTCAGCAAACTCCACGGGTACGTCGCCATTAGGAACAATACTTTTGAGTACAGCTTCTACGGACGGTGGCGGATTCGCACCGAGACTGTTCATCGCTGCTTTCTTCCATGTGACATCCTTACCGTCGACAGTTATTCTCATCATTAACGTGTTTCCTTTCACAGGGTTCAAACCCCACACTCGATTCGCCGCACGCCACATGTTCGGAACCGTGGGAATTCCAGAAGCATCAATGACGCTCGAAAATTCCCCGTTGAGAAACACGATAGCGCTGACGTTTGAAAGTAATCCTTGCTGTCGACGCAAGTTATCAGTGGCACACAAGAGAAATGATATGTTATTCTCTGGAAGCACGCTGTTAAAGCGTGCGATGGCGTAGAGAATGCAACCCAAAGCTTGCGTGGAATCATCTAGGCGGGCGTGTTCGAGCTTGCACATGTCCAAGCCCGCAGCGACGGTTGAGAGGGCTTCCTCACCAGTACCAACGACAAGCACCTTGTGTCCGCGCTTGCGCAGACTTCTGAACACGTGCATAAGTGCATCCACTGGACTGGTTTTGCTATCAATCGGCACCGTTAGGATCTTTGCCAATGGCACAGGAATAACGGGAGGCTCAACTATGCGTTCGGCGCATCGGAACGTCAAAAGTTTGATGAATAATTCTCGCAAATCTGCCAGCGCCGAAGCCTTGAGCGAGCCTTGGATCAAGTTTGGAAACATCACTCGCATCACGGTCGTCAACTCATTCACGGTCATTTCTACAAGCGGCGATTTAGACTCAATTGATTTTGTGTCGCCAAGGAAAAATGTGGAATGCGTCTTGAGCACATTTTGCGCGAAACTTGATGAGATTGTCGCAAGGTTTTGCGCATCGCGCCAGTGGTCGCAGATCACACTCCTGAAAGGAAGTTTCTTGAGAGTGTCGGACTCTTTGACGAACTCGTAGGTAACGATAATATAATCGAATGCAGAGTTCTTTATCGCAGATACGTTCGCAGGATTCTTCGCATCCTCATCGCTTGTGAGAACTACACTTCGCAAAGACGTACACCATCGATGGAGATCCGCAACCCACAAATGAACAGTATTCGCTGGACACAGCACCAGATGGTGACCTTGGTGGCGTAAGCCATCACGAGCCCACTGAATGAACGCTAATGTCGTCAAACGCTTGCCCAAACCACTTTCGAGCGCTAAAAACCCTCCTAGGCCTATGGAGTAATTATTAAGCATCCAATTAACGGAGTCAGCTTGGTGTTGCTTGAGGTACTTCCACGGCGGACAGTCGGCGTTCTCTTCGTCTCCTTTAGGTAACTTTGGTAAATTTGCGCTCAAAACTTTCATCGCTCCCGAAAACTCTGCCTCGCCAGCGGCAGCATCGAGTGCATTCAAGCGTATAACCTCCGCGGCGTCAAGATCTTTGCATCCTTCTTGCATTGCTTTCAACACACTTCCAACCTTAAATTCGTCAGCTTTGTTCGAAAGAAGTGGTGCAAAGCAATGCCAAATGCAAGTCATTACCGCGATTCTTTTCGCTTCCTCGGTCGTAGCGTACGGAAAAGCTTCCGCGATTTCTTTGGTTTCTTCGTGCTTCGTGCCTTTTGCTGCACGCGCTGAGGTTGAATCATTCTGATTCGCCATGTCATCATACAAGGCGGAAACGTCTCCGCCCCAAAAAACACTCGATGCTTTGGTCTTAGCGATAGCATTAACGCCGTCCGCACCGGTATAGCCGCACGTGAGGTATCGCTGCTGTTCAAACTCTGGCGCGCTGTGCGCAGTACAAAACGTCATTGGTTGTCCATTATCGGCTTGTCTAAGTGCCACTTGTCCATTCGCGCGAACGCATAGCGGATGAAATGCGTTGAAACATTTATGCATCGCGCATTGCGTACACGCGCCGACTTCATCGCACACGGAACACTTCAAATTCATGCGGCTCGGTTTGGTGTGCGTCATGTCAATGATGGGAGCATTTCCATTCTTCTGAGGGACAATAAACACTTCGGGAAGGTGCAAGGCGCACGCAAGGTGCGCGTGGTGTCCCGGAGGAAGCCACGGCATTTCCCACTTCGAAGGCGGATCGACGCGCGAGAGCGCTCCGCCCGGATGCGGGCAGAAAGCGCAAATGCCTCTGGGCGTCCCAATGCTCACGAGTGGTCCTTTTGTGACGCCCTCCTTGCAACCTCTGCAGTACCAGTCGCCCTCGGGGAGCTTGGTCAAACCATAGCACGACATATGCACTTGAATGTCGCATCCATCGCAGAAGACGATTTCGTCCGTTACGTTCCAGTAGTCTGGCGCATCTTCACCGCACACGTGACACACATCCGCGTCGGAGGCGTTGCTCCACATCTTGGATACCTCCGGCGGCGGAGGCAACGGTAACTTACCTTTCGGTCGCGTTTGATGCGGCGGCGGCTTCAGCATACCCGGCTTAGCCGGTTTTCCATCGACCGTCTTTCCATGCTGAATGATGTGCAATCGATTGACAAGCTCGTCAGCCTTCGCCTGTAATTTTGCGTGCTTTTTCCGCGCCTCCTTCACCATGTTCGCCGCTTTAACGGCTGAGCCTTTCTTTGATATCGCATATTGATACGCACTCGCCGCTGCCGCCGCCGTCATTGTCCACTCTGGAACAGAATCTGGTTTTCGTGCCTTTACACGTTCCAACACTTCACCCATCGTCGGCGTCACTCGACCGCCGTTCAGTGTGGGAGGGCCGTGCGCAAAGGTTTCCAGAAACGCCATTATCGACGTCGTTTTCATAGCAGATTCGTTCAGATCCACGGTGGCTACACCGCTGTCGTCGAATAAATCATCAAATTGCCCGGGCCCGTCGCTCTCTGACTTCTCCCCTTCATCCATGTACTCCCCGTTCACGCCCTTCACTTCCATGTCTTCCACCGTCGCCATTCTTGAATCGATGTCTGCCATCCAGGCCGGATCTATCTTATCGTCCACGTCATCCTCCGACGGGCTCATCGCTCTAGGCTCATCCTCGCTCTCGGCGCCGCTCGCCTTGGCTCGAGCCACTCGCGCCACCAGCGCTGCGATCGCGTCTCTCTCCGTCTCCACGTTCTTCTCCACCTCGACATGGACGTTCATCATCTTTTGCGTCTTCCGCTCTTCGCGTTCGGTGTTCTCGGCGTCGTTTTGCGTTTCTCACTACCGAGAATTTAAATCGAACGTTTTGGAATTCAATTCCACCCTCGATCGGCGCCGAGACGCTCACTCGGTGATCAACGTCGCGAGCGAACGAGCGAGATTGAGTGAGATCTTTGCGTTCGATCGACTCCAAGGACGATCACGTGACCGTCACGCGAGGCGCGCGGCGTGTTCTGAAGAGAATTGAACTGAATTTCAAGATCTTTCGGCGACTGCGACATGCTTAGCATGTCATGCTACCGGCGAGGTAGCTAAAGCTTTCACGCAACGTCACGCAATTCGGACTACCTAGAACTACACAACTACGAGAGCTAGACTATGCAAAGAATCTTCGCGCGGGACCTAGGCGTCGATATCTGGGGATTTAGAGTAGAACAACATGTATCCGTGTTCGCTCCCTGAGCCGAGCTCGTTCGTTGAGCCAAAAACTTGTTGAAGCTGTTCCTCATCGACGACTTCGACGGTTTCGTCGTCAAATAAGAACCAGCGGTGGTTGTTCTTCACAAGTGACACGTAGTGTCCGTGATTTGGACCGCTTCCGATGTGCACGACGACCGCGAACAGGGAGTAGGAGGCGTCGGGATCCGACGCGTCCGCCGCTAAGTTTGGAATCTTGAGCTCGGATGGGAAAACCACGCGGTGGTTCAACTTCATGTGACGACCGATACTTTCGATGAACTTGAACCGCTTCAAGTGTAGAGCTAGTACGTTCGGTGCGCTCTGAATGAGCATACGTTTCTGGGCCTCGTGCAAGCCACCGCACCGGTCGCACTGAAACTTGTCGTTTCCGCGGAGCAACTCGTTGGCGCTAAAATTATTCAAGCACGCCGTGATGGATGTGTTTTGTTCGATATCCACCGATAAGTCCAAGAAGCACTCCTCGCGGTTGGTCGTGTTTTCGCACCACAGACACCGCGTCTGATTCGCTAGCTTGCCTTCGAATATATCGTGTATCCACGTCTTCCTCGCCTCGGCCTCGCTCGCGCCGTTGGCCCGCAACTCTCGGCTTAAATTCTCGCAGCAATCGTTCAACAGAAAGTTGAAAAATTCGTGCGCATCTTGGTGCATAGAACCTCTGAACGACTCGTTCAACTCGCGCAGTAGCGAGATGAATGCCTTCGGGCTCACGTACCCGCTTCGTTGGCGCTGCGTCGAGACGTCTTGAAACAGATCACCCAAAGCGCTCAACATCGTGTTCGTCCCGCGCCCTGACGCTTTGCTCTTCTCGCAGTGCGCGATTAATGCCTCACGAAACTCTTTACATGCGTACAGCGCCTGTAGGACGGAGTTGCAGTAGCATGTGTTCCCGAAATTCTCAAATCCAAAAAACTTTTCTTCGGGTGGAAAGTCCTCGCCGAGCGTCGACGCGTTCACGGCAAAGCGTTTACTCGCGTCAACGATGCCGGATTTCCCGTACGAGCCGAGATGGGCGCCACCGATGGATTTTATGAGCGATAGAAGACCCATGGTCTTGGGGATGCAACGGTATGTGGCGGCGTGGCGAGTGTTTTACAGACTATGATTGAGCCGCCACGGTGGAGGAGCTGGGTGGAGATTCCTCGAGAACTGCGTTGAGGACTTCTTCGTACTTGTACAAGAAGTGGTCAGCGATCATCGTTCGCGAAAGAATGATCCGACTGTAGACATCGAGGTTGACGTCGGAATAGGCGATGAATTTTGCGGTTGAAGGCGGCGAAATCGGGGATGGCTCAGTCTCAATCAGAGTTGGCTCAGTCGTGACATTGTGGACGAAATGGAGCATGCGACCGGCGGGGTACAGTAACACGCGATCGCGCTTTTCTCTCTCGAGTGCGGCATCCCCGGGCTTTTCGATGCGTTTCACCACTGGTTCGAGTTCTACATACTCTGGGTCCAGAGAAGTCGGTGCTTCCATGCGCGGCAGTGGCAGTTTCTCTGCTGAATCTGTCAGCTCGTCTGCTTTTTCATCGCCGAGCATTTCTGCGGCGCAAAACACTCCGACGTCTTCTTGCATGGCGAGCACTTCTTGCGCCGCCGCACCTTCAACATTTTCCATCTTCACCAAGTCTTCCGCGGTGAGAGGTTTTTCAAAATCTTGCTCGAGCGCGGTGCGTGCCTTGGCCACGTACTCATCAAATTCGCACTCCTCCGCGGACCTCTCGCTTTTGGTTTCATCGACATCACCATCGATGTCTTTGGCGAATACCGAGGCCGACATGAAGTCTCCCACTTGTTGCTTGGTTTTCGCAAACGTCGTCGTCTGGATTTGCGACTCTTGACTCGTGTCCACGCTCTTGGTGACCTTGGACTCATCCGCGCCCCAGCGCACGCGAGGAGCGATGATGCCGGCGATGAACGCCCCTGAAAGACTGGCTAACCTCGAACTCGTCTTGCTCACTCGTTTGCCGAGTAATAAACTCTTTCTATAGAGTGAGCTCGATTCAATCAAATTATCGTGCCGATTCTTCAGCGTTTGCATCGCGCGTAACCACTTTGGATACCTTTGCGGGCCGTAGCACTGATCGACGGCGGCGGCCGCGGCGGCGAAACGGGACGGCGTCGGTCCTTGCGCCGACGTCATCGCCGCTTTGGTCGCTCGCCACTTTCTCAAAAACTGTTGCTCGAGCGCCGTCTTCACCACCTCGGATTGAAGTTCAGAAATTTTACTGAAACTCACGAAAGGAACAATGTCAGCGTTATTCACGCACGTCGTCACGAACGGTTGACACGACTCGGCGAGCTCGCGACTCAGCGTCGACGGGCACGCGAACGTGTAGCACCGTAATCCAGCCGCCGCAAATTCCGGCTCTTGCCGCAGCATCTCCGTGAGCAACACCGCGACACCGCCGCCTAAGGAATGTCCTATGATGTGCATCTCATAACCTCGATTATTCTTTAGTGCTCTACTCAACTCGTCTTTCATCGTGCGTTGCAGGTACCTCGCCGTGGTGAGAAATCCGCTGTGAGCGTAACCGACTTTCACTTCGTTGTTCACCATGAAATGGTGAGGGCAGACCGAGCCGGTGAGATTCGTTATCATATCCTTCGCCGAGTGCGTGCCACGAATCACAAACACCAATCGCTTAGCGTTGACATCTCTGAACAAAACAAACGCCGGACGCATCGTCTTTGGCGCTAAATCGCTCAATACGATTGCGTCGCGGTCGACGCCGCCCTGTCTCGCCACCGTCTCTAAATCCGGCGCTCGTCTCAACGACTTGGAATACACCAGCGCACGCTTGATCTCCTCCAGCGTCGCTCGCCATGTCATACCATCGATCCCACTGTCTTGCGCTAAAACCACGCGCTTCCCTGCTTTCGAAACTTCCCGACGCAGCTCCTCTCGCACGTCCCGCGAGCTCAGTAACCGAATCGCGAGCACGTGGTCTAACCTCCACACCCCGAGTCTCGCTAACGCCTCGCTCCAGGACAAACGCACGACTCGCGCGAGTCTCCACGCGTGCTCTCCCCACGTCGTCGGTGGTGGCAGCGAACGTGCGTCGTATAACAACCTCGACTCGTCCGCCGTCGCCGCCGGCGCTCGCCGTCGCGCCGCCGCGTCCTCGCGCGCGCTCTGCGCCCGCGATGTCGACGTCGACGTCTCCGTCCCCAGTCTCGCGCGAGACGATGACGATGAGAAGATATCATCCATCGCCTTCGCGCGCGCCGCGGTGCGCGCGAACGCGTTGAGAGCGAGCCATGAAGACCACGAGGGCGAGGCCACCATCGGCGGCAAATGACGACTGGAGCTCGAGTTGTGCGGGAGTTAATTCCGCGTCGTGCGCGGCGTCGCGCGAACGCGACGACGTTCGCGATCGCGCACGCGATGAGAAACAAAACGCGCGATGCGATGCGCGAGCGGTGACGTCACCGTTCGCCATCGCCGAGGTTTCACGCCGATCGAGAGCGCGCGAGCCGCGCGATGGATGACGAGGCTGGCGCGAGGACGCCACATGGCGGTACAATTCGACGCCCACGAGCGCGCGAGCGAGATTGAACGAGAGAGAGTTTTCGCTATAAATGGTTTCTTTGAAGAAGTGCGCGGTTTTAGCGCTCGCGATGGCGGCGTACGCATGTGCTGGGGTCACGGCGCAGGAGCCGGGACCGGTGGCGTGGGACGCCGTCGCCGACGGCGGGGGGGTGATTCAACCGGATGCGCAACCGCCGGCTATGGCGCCGGCTATGGCGCCCATGGAGTCGCCTATGATGGCACCGATGCCCGCGCCCGCGCCCGCGCCCGGGGCGAGCGGCATGGAGAACACGGTGATTGATGTCGCCGTGGCGACGCCTCGGTTTTCCACATTAGTCGTCGCCGTTTCGGCCGTGCCGCAAATTCTTGAACAGCTCGAGACCCCCGGGCCTTGGACCGTGTTCGCGCCGACGAACGATGCGCTCAACACATTCTTGTCAGAAAACGGATTGACCGCAGAAGAGCTTCTCGCGTCGCCGGGGTTGGGAGACATCTTGAAGAAGCACGTCGTATCCGGAAAACTTACCTCGGATCTTCTCCTCCAAGCCGTCGCCGGCGGACCAATCGCCCTCGACTCGCTGAATGGTCCGATCGATGCGCGCATCGTCGACGGAGTGCTTTACGTCGGTGGTGCAAAAGTTATCGAGACGGACATCATGGCTGACAACGGTGTAATTCACGTCATCGACCGCGTCATTCAATAGGCGAGCGAGCCGGCTCTAATCGGGAGTCGACTCTGAGTCAAATTGCGAGTCAACGCCACCAAGAATCGTCTTTTTGAGACGAGAAAAACAAGACCAGGCTACGACCAAAACCAAGATACGAAACACACAACAACTCTCATGTAATAAAACCGTTCCATGAGATCAATACGCGGGTGCCCTAACTTCTAAACTACTGTACACTGCTAATTCTATTTCGTGTTACGCTGTCATGCAGCCCGCGAGTTTTGCGGCAAGTGCAGAGACTTCTGAATCGACCGCTACTCGCGCGGCGATTTCCAGCGCTTCTCGCAGCGCCTCCAAATGCGGCTCAACCTCCTTTAATACGTTTTCTTCACCAGCGAGCAACGCCGTGGCGACCCGCGTTGCGCCCATGCGAACGATATCTCCCGCTGCGTGGTCTCGGAGAATCGCCGTAACCGTCCGCATGAGTGGCACCGCGTGCGAAACTATGGCTTCGCTTTTGCCGCCGTGAAAAACCATCATCAACGCTTGTAATGCCGCGGCGCGAATATCCGGCTCGCCGCGGCGCGCCGCACACGAAACTAGTGGTGGTAGGCATTCGTCGACGAGCATCGATGCGTTCAATGTCATCGGCCGTCGAGCCGTCGCGATGATGACATTCATCATAGCCAGTCGCAGTCTCAAATCTCGATTTTCGATAGATTCGCACCACTTTGGAGCGTCGTCGTTCTTTGCGCATGCAAGATGCAGCACACCTCGCAGTGTGGGATGCGAGGCGCGAGAGGTGTGCTTCAACTTCCAACCTTCCACTGTAGATGTTGCACCTTCATGTTCGTCAACCTCGACGATGAGCGCTCGACCCGACGCGACGATTCGGGCGTCGTCGGCCATCAGCGCCGACGTTTTCGGTTCCAAAAGAGCGCTTGATATTCGTGAAGGCGCAGTTGTGACATCCTTCGAGGATTCGATTTCAGTGACGATTAACGTTGCCAAAGTTTCCATTGCGCCCATGTGTGCCTTGCTTACATCAACGTCCTCGGGAGGCGCGTTCCAAGTGAGCAGGTCCACGGCCAAATTTCGGAGTTCATCTTTGTACGCTTCGGAAAGCGCGTCGTCGCCTCGCAGAGCTAAAGCGGAGTTGCAGCAGAACATGCACGTCCGCACTCGTGCGAGGTCATCGCGCGATGCCTTCGCGCCGGAATACGCCACGTGAATCTCTGAAAACAGTTGACTCTCGATGATTTCACGTGGCAACCGACCAAACAAATCCGAACAAACGCGTCTGACTTCTTCGTATTCTCCTCGTATATTCAACATGCGATGCTTCAAACACGTTTGAATGTCTCGAGTGTCACAGTCGGTGTCATCAAAGGCACCGAGCGGAAGCGCTCGCAACATCAACAAGGGCGCAAGTCGGTTGAAAATGTCAGCCTCATCTCCATTTTTGTTCTCAGATTGCTCCAATAGCGCGGCGGAGCAAAGTTCGATGACGCACCTGCTCATCGGAGGGACACCGATCCATGGAGCGAGCGTGAGCACAACTTGATGCAACGCCGTCGAAGATGGCGAACGTAAAACGGCGTTAATTATCGTTTGCACGACTTCGGGCCACTCATTTGTAGGCACTGTTGGTGCGAACCTCTTTAAGAGCTTCACCCCGCGACTTATCGCGTCTGCTTGCAATTTTCCATCTTCATTGTTCGTCGCCGTCCCTTGCCCAAATGACGAGAGCGCAAGTAAATACGCCTCCAAAGCTTCCGTTGTCGACCGCTGTCCGCGCAACATCGACACCACGGCGTCACCAGCAGCGCTGCGTTCTTCGGCATCCTTGGAAATCAAAAGCCTAATTAAAGTCGGGAGAGCGACACTCGGCTGTAACCGTGAAAACAATACCGTCGCGGCTTTCCGCGATTCCAAATCCTTGTCATTTAATCGAGAAAGTGTCATGCGCGTTACAGCTTTGAGCATCTCCTCGCTCATCGATCGTCCGAGGCGCAAAACTTCGCTCAAAACGTTCAAAGCGCTAACCTTCGCGCTTCGCGCGCTTCCTCCGCACAGTTGAAGCAAGCGCAACAATGAATCATCGCTCGGATTGCGCGTCGCAAGGTCGGCGACGAGCCGAGTGAATCCCAAAGAGATGATTTTACCGTCCTCTTCGACGAGCGGAAGCACGGCGCTCAAGAGCGACTCGCTTTGTTCGGTCCATCCTAAGTGTTCGGGCGCCACCGTTACTCGTATGAGCACCGCCGCGACGCTCTGCGCGATGACATTTGAGCATCGAAGCGCCGGAAGCAGAGCCGATCCGGTGCGCTCACGTAACATTTCATCGAGCGCCCTCGAGCCTTCCTCGCTCACCATGGACGTAAACACCTCACGATCGCTGTGATCAATCCCTAGTCTTCCTAAATTCAATCCAACCGTGATGAGTGCGTGAGCAACGCCATCGCCCGCTGCCGCGTCGTCGGAATGAACCATTTCGCTCACGGCAGCGAGCGCTTCGTCCACCGCCGTCAACATCTCCTTCTCATCTTTACGCGATTTGAGCGTCACGAGCGCGGGCGCCCAGTCCCTCCACGCGCGTACCACCAACCTAATCTTCGCCGCTTTCCCGCGCTCCGTCGCATCCGCATCACCCAAGTCGACGTCGTCTCGCCGACGTTTCGTCCTCGCGACTTCCAACCGCTCCCGCGCGCGCGCGCAGCTCTCCCGAAACACCCCGCATCCCGCGCTCGAAGGCGCCCATTCCTCTACTAACGCTATGACCCTTTCTAACGCTTCGACGGATGACATCAACGTTTCACCGACGTTGCTGTCCCTCGATGTTCTCGCGCCGCCGCCGCCCAGCGCCGCGAACGCGTCCACCGCCGCCGCGCTCAAGCGCGTCGGTTTCCCCGAACCCGCTTCGGCGCATCGCCCCAGGGCGCGAAGGGCATCACTCAAGTCGAAGACCGATGCGACGTCATCGACGCCGCGCGCGATGGTCTCTATCCCAAAGCAAGCCGCGAGCGCCGCGTCGTTGCGAGCGCCGCGGACGCGAGTGACCAACGCGTCGCCCATCGCGCGAGCGACCGCGAAATCGCCCGCGCACATCGCGAGCAAAACAAGCGCGTTGTTAGCGCACGCTCGCGAATTGGCGAGACAAGCGTCGAGGACGAAGTCGAGGTTGGATTGGTCGAGCGCGAGCGCGCGGAGCGTCGAAGCGGCGTCGGCGACGTCGCGGTCGCGAGAGAGTGACGAGCGAGATGAGGCGACTCGCTTGAGAGCTTTCGCATCGGCGGCGAGAAGGACGCGAAGGGCTTCGTCCATGACACGAGACGTCACGCGCGGCGCGAAATGCCGCGCGAGTGAGTTCGGTCATGTTTTCTTGAGCTACAATGTCTATCGAAACGTCGTGGGATGGTAAGCTCCACACTTTTGACCGCCAATAATTCTAAGTGGACCTAGAATTCTAAAAATGTACTACTAGGTCTTTTGCCGAGCCTGAGTGAGCACCTAGCTACTTGTCGACCTCACGGGATGGGTGGCTATTTCTACGTCCATCACTCGCAATCACGGGCGTTTTGTTAGATTTCACTATGCCAGATTCGCGAAATGTCACGCTTACGCGGCGTTCGCCGAGCAAATCCTCATTCGCGATGGAGTGTTGATAATCGTACCGCGTTGAGCCGGATTGAATTTGCAGCGAACGTCGCGGAAGATGGACGCGCACAACCTTCTTCGGATTCTTCTCTTCGATGTACGTCATCACGCAGTCGGCGTTGAGACTTAGGTTGACCAAAATATCGGAAGAAAGTTGGCGGTCGTCGCAATGCGGCGTCAGCACCGACCCGAGGCTTTTGACGTAATTAATGGCGTTGCACTCATTCGGTTCGAAGTTCCTCAACGTTTCGTGCGCTCCGGCGAACCGATCGATGACGAGTCGCCGCAAAATTGCCGGCATCCCAAATCTCTGCCGCTCGACGACTCGTTTCGCTAAATTCACCTCCACCCCGTACTTCTTCCCTTGATGCGCGCCGTTAAACGTCTGATCTCTCCACGGATTCGTGCCATCCGAATCGAGAAAATCCACGACGTCCCGCTCCTCCTCCTCCGTGATGAAATTCTCCAACACAAAATTCCCCGGCAACTTCACCTCCCCTCGCTCTTTCGACGCGCGCATCATCCTCTCAAACGCATCTTTCGCCTCCATCGTCGTCGCACTCTGAACCTTCCTCGCTCTCCCACCGCGCTCGCGCTCGCGCGCGCGTCGCTCCTCATCCAACCACCCGCCGCGCAACCCATCGCTCGGCTCGTACCCCGTCGTCGTCTTCCCCGTGTGCGCTCGTCGTCCGCGAACGACGCACACCGCGCGTCGAGTCGCTTTCCCTTTCCCTTGGAGCGCGTCGATGTCGTTCGCGATGCATCGATCGAGATGGTCGTTGAGCGTCGCGGCGACGACGACGCGCGCGCACGCCGGACACGGCGCGAATCGCGACGTCGATGTCGTCGTCGACGTCGATGTCGACGCCTTACTCGACGTCGATGTCGACGCCTTACTGAACGCGAATGCGTTGACGCCCGTCGTATTCGCGCGCGCGCGCGCGCGTTTCCCCGCTCGCGCTCGCGCGCCCATGAAGAGGAGTGAAGCGAGGCCAAGGGAGGGCGCGCGGCGCCGCGTGGTCGGTCGGTCGGTCGGTCGGTCGGTCGGACGACGACGCGTCTGGTCGGTCGGTCGACGCGACCACGCGTCTGGTCCGTCGACGCGATCGATCGAACGCGCGCGCGATGATGGCGCTCCAGAACGCAGAAAAGAAAAAAACAAAAGTCCATTCTCCAACATTTTTGTTGGTGTTGGTGCCAATCGTGTTCGAGACCTGGTTGTAGTTCCTCCCCAGCTTCAATCGTACCCTCAGACCCTTGATGATGACGTCAAAAAAAATTCGCGACGAATGCGTATAAACGCAGATCGCTGTCAGGGGTAGTCGAATTACTGAAGCGGATTACTGAAGCGGGCATACTGAAAATG
>Ga0222712_10002148_pt1 | contig 23058 bp, 20 predicted proteins | sample C33_657DmetaG_FD_165043 | JGI IMG/M metagenome (GOLD analysis project Ga0222712, IMG submission 165043) | Estuarine water microbial communities from San Francisco Bay, California, United States - C33_657D | ecosystem: Environmental > Aquatic > Marine > Unclassified | place: USA: California... | reverse complement strand
GAAGGCGGCCGAGGCGACATTTGGGGATGATGATGTCGCAGTGGCGGCGCGCTGCATCGATCTCGGGGGAACGTTGATTGAATTGAAACTTTTTGCAGAGGCGCAGCCTCTCTTCGTTCGTGCGCGAGACATTCGTCAGGAAAAAGTCGGGCGAGAACATCCAGATACGCAGGCGTGCTACGCTGTCCTCACTGAGATAGCGGAGCACGTCAAAGGGTCGAGCGATGAAGTGAGCATTAAAGCAGTGGAGCCTCTCGCGAAGCTAGAAATGTTCACGGTGAATGTGAACAAGAACGCAGCCGTTTCCGAGGCCGCGGCAGAAGAAGATAAGAGAAGGCTCCGTTCACTAGATTTGGATGCGGCGACAAAACGCGTACCCGCCGCCGTCGAGGAACGCCCGATGGACGCTGTGCAACTGGCGCTCAACAAAGTCGCAGAACTAACCAAGGCTAAACTCAGGGAAAGAACCAAGAAAATCGATGAAGTAGTGATCGCACCAGACAAAAACAATGTTCAAGAATCTGTGCGTACGTCGAAAGCAGACATTCAGACTCCCGAGGAGTTCGTGGAGACTTTGCCGGCGAAGACGATCCTCGAGCCATCAACCAGCGCCAGCGAGATTATTTTAAACACTCCGTCGCCGTCTCCTGAGATGGACAAAATGGATGACATAGGTAACGTTGATGGCTTCTTGGCTGAATTCGTCGAATATTTAGGTCATCGTCAGTATCGTTTCAAACTGGATGACAAGGTCTTCGCCACTTTTAGTCTCGTTCGTGAGCACCTGGAAAAAAACTATCGCAGAGAATGCCAGCTTTGGAGTCGTGGCGAGAAAATCGAACCTCCAGCTCCGCTTTTGCGTAGCGTCATAAAGCTGGCACCAATTGAAGTTAAAACAACGTCTAGGTCGCTGATGGAGTCGCCGCAGCTCCAGGAGACGGCTACTACATCTCCAATCGTGGAGTCGCCGCGGTCTCAAGACACGGCACTTTCGCTCGCGACGCCAGAGTCTCGTGGAATCGTGGAGTCGCCGCAGTCTCAAGACACGGCACTTTCGCTCGCGACCCCACAGTCTAGATCAATCGTGGAACCCCGCGCGCGGCCAAATGAACTCGCAACCGTTTCGATGCAGCAGTACGAATACACGTTGGCGCGAATCGGCTCGCTTGAAAGTCAACTGGCTGAGATGCGTGAAATGATGCAGCGATTGCTGTACGAGAGGCAGTCTACTGCCCCTTATGCGAACTCTCAATCGGAATACGCTCGTCACGCGCAGCGGTACGATTACCTGGGTCCGCGCGCTCAAGAGGCGCCCCAGCAGGCGCAGTTTCCGCTGGCATCATGGAACGTATCTCCGCCGAGCCAATCAGAGCCGCCGCGCGAAGCATTCGTCCCCGCTCTTCGAAAACCGTCTACGACAGAGCAATCGAAAGAGGCAACAAAACCCTTGGATGAGAAAGCGCACTCGTCGCCAGAAACGTCGCCAATGTCGTTGTCTCAGCGTGCGGGCGATCCGTCGGATATTTCGAATGGTAAGATTCGTTTGCTCCGTCTCGGTGGACCTTCGGCACGCACGATGAACGCTGCGACATTTCTCAAGCCCCCGATCGCGAAACCGAAAACGCTGAAGACCAAGCTCCCGAGCGAGACGGCTTTGGACCTCTTCATGAAAAATTCGACAGACGACATCGGACATCGTCGCATCCGCTGCCGACTCGACGGCATATCCCTCTCCACGCACACGCTCATGCGAGCGCACTATGAGCGCTGTCACTTGGATGATGCCGCATCTTGGTTCGACAAGCGCCAATGCGAAAGCTTGTAGCCGTATTGGCGCCCTTGTAATTTATTGTAGACTTAGGCTTGTAGACGTAACCGCTGGCGAGATGCGCCACAACCCGTCGAGTCGCCGTCATGTCCCACCACTTGATCTCTCGCGCGCTCGCGCGAACGCGATCAACGTCGCTCGATATCGTCTGCGCCCTCGCACCGGCGTGTGTGCGGCTCGTCAACGACGCCGCGCCGTCCCGCTCGGCGCGGAGTTTCCGCAGCGGCGCCTCCTCCTCCATGGCGCCGCCCCTCGGCGCGCTTGAAGTGAATTCCGCCATCACCGGCACCGTCCGTCGCGCGATCGACGCGCAACACCGGGAGTATAGCAAAAAGAAGGCGAAAGGCGGGAAGAAGGAACCCGAGGCGGCGGCGGCGGCGAACGACGGCAACGACGACGACGGTCACGACGGCGATGGCGATGAGGGCGGTGAAGTCGCCGCATACGACCCGAAAGTTTGGCAGAGGTGCGCGAAATGCTTCATTCGAGCTCGTGCGAGATCGACGGCGAGAGCGTGAGAGACGATACTGACCACGGACGCGTTCGCTCGCCTTGGGCAGCAAATTCGACGGCGCGGCGCACGCGTTGGATGAGGAATTAGCGCAGCTTCGAACGTCGCGCGCGTCGTCGGGGATGATTGATCACATCATTGTGGATGTATACGGCGAACCGACACCGATTTCGCAGCTGGCGACGATCACGGCGCCGAATGCGTACACGCTATCGCTGACTCTGTACGACGCGGCTACGCGAACGGCGGTTGAAAAAGCCATCATAAATTCCCCGCTCGGTCTGGTGCCGAAAACCACCACCGACGGGCTCGCGGTGCCGATTCCCACGATGACTCAAGAGACGCGCAAGGAGGTGTGCAAACTCGCGAGCAAGCTCGGGGAGAACTCGAAAGTCGCCGTGCGCAACATTCGGCATCGAGCGCTGAAACAGTTGAAGCGCGCGGACATGCCCGAAGACGATCAGAAACGCGCGGAGAAGCACCTCCAGAGCATGACCGACGATGCGATGGCCAAAGTCGCCAAGCAGTGCGCGGCGAAAGAGAAGGAAATCATGTCCGTGTAAATTATTCAAAGCCGAACCGCTCGCCGTCCCAGCTCGAGCGGCATTCCTCGGCGCGAGATGTTCGCGCGCGCCCACGCGCGCGCACCGTCACCACCCTCGCCTCGCGTCTCCTTTCATTCTCGCGTGCGTTCATCCGCGCTCGGCGCTTCGCGCGTCGATGCGAACGCCTACGCCCCCGTCGTAGGCGACGTCGACGCCGTTCAAACGCTCCGTACGCCCACGCTGCTCCCTGGTCTCGCTTTACCACGCGCGCAAGCCGCTGCGTTCGACGTCGGTGTGCTCTTAGGCCTCCCGTGGGCTCTTCTCAAGATCGCTCGCGATGTGAGGAAGCAGAACATCGCCGAGCGCCGACGGGCGAAGCTCGCGCCGGTGAAGTCGCGCGTCTCCGAAGCGCTCGACGGTCGACGAGCGGGACGCGAGCGCGCGGCCAAGTTGCCGTCCGCTTCGCCGCGCGAACGGCGAGCGTTGACGAATGCGAATGACATTCCCATCGCGTCAAACGTGCGACGAGAGGCGGTGGTGGAGACGCGAGCGACGGCGGCGAAGAACGAGCGGCGAGCTCCGACGGCGGCGATAAAGTCGAGCTCGGAGAGAAGCGCGACGCGAATCGTCAGCGGAAAAGGGACGAAGCGAGGGGCGGCGGTGAAAGTGACGCTCGCTGTGCGGTGCTCGCTCGCGGAAGGGACGATTTTAGGGGTGGTTGGGGACGACGACGCGATGCGGTCGCCGCAGCCGTTGCGACGCGTGGGCGCGGATCGATGGCAAATTGTCGCGGATATAGCGGCTGGGGAGCTGCGCTACGCCTACGTCGCCATTCGTGGCGACGACATTGTTCGCGAGGAAGGCGACGAGCGTCGGCAGCTGATTAGCGCTGCGAATGGACCGCCGCTCATCATAGAATCGAACGCGCCCAAATTCAAATGAAGGAGCGCCGACGACACATGTACAAAATTTCTCACGCCGCCCGCTAGAAACAATCCATGCGCTAGCGCTAGTAATACAGCTACGCTAATAAGCTATCTATCCAGTTATACCTCCGCGTTTGGGGTAGCGACCGCGAGATTTAGGTTGCGACGATTTGCCCTGGCGCGAGCGTCTGGATTTAAAGCCGTCGTCCTTCGCATCCGCCGACGCAAAGGATTCGGCGCTCGGCGTCTCCACTTCACCAGCAAAAATAGTACACCGCGCGTCGGAATCCGCGCTCGGAACAACGATGACCGCGCCCGGAGAACCGGCGACGCGCGCAAAACATCCGACGCGGACGTCCTCCGCGGAGGACGCGCTTCGCGGTCGCAAAATGGATACCGCGTGATGGCGCTTCGCCGTCGTCACCCATCGTTGTTCCCGCCGCGGCGGACCGAACGCTTTGCGAATGTCGAAAAGACTAACTCCGGGTTCGCCTGGGTTAGACATCCAAAGCGCATAATCCTCCAAAGCTATGCAACTCGATTGCTCTAACGACTCGTTTGGACGTTCAAAAGGAGAAGCGAACGACGCGACAATTTGCTCCCGAGGATACCCGCGCTGATCCCACATCAACGCACCGACGCCTCGTGCGACACACGCTACGAGTGGGCCGTGCACGGCAATCGCCGCGATCGACGCCGCCCCATCGCGCGCGTACTCTGGCAGCGCCAACGCGTCCACCGCCGCCGCTCGATGCAAATCCAAGCCGATGACGGCGTCAAATGTCGTCCCCGCCCACACACGCGACGAAAAATCAACGTTCGATCGATTAGTGTTCCCGTACGAGTTCCCATACATCATCCCCAAGCACGTCACGCCATCACCGTCGCGACCGTCTCCGTCCCGCGTCGCCACGCTCGCCACGCTCTCCATCGCTTCGACGTCCCAAATCTCGACTTCGCTCGCGCTCGCGCTCGCGCACGCCACGAGCGACGTGTTCGGCACCCCGCACAGCGCCGAAATTGCGCTCGCGTCCCCCATCGCTTGCGCTCGCTTCTTCACGCACGCGAACGTATCGATATTCCACACGCGCAAGCGTCCCGCTCGGTCGCCGGCGACGACGCTCGTGGCGCACACCGCTAAAGCGTTCAGGGCCTTCCCTTCGCCGCCGCGTCCTCGTTTTTCCATCTCCAGCGTGCACACGCGTTTGCCAGGAACATCTCCACCGTCCAATGCGCCGTGTAGCCATATCTTCACCGAATCCGCATCGAACGTCGTCGCGGTCGAGGCGTCCGCGAAAACGCCCGAGCAGCTTCGCGGCCCGACGCCCGCGAACCGCGGCTCGGGCGACATTCCCTTTGCCTCACCGAACCACCGCTCGCTGGCGATCGTCGACGCGACGACTTCGCGCCATTCTTTCGCTCGATCGACGTTGGGCGAAACATCGTCCGTGGTTGTCTTTCGCGCGTCGTCGTCGCGCGTCCCGAACGCGGCTGCGAACCGCGCGCGCCCGACGCATGGCTCGCGGAAAACGTCGCGCAGCGCGCGCGAGGACGCGCTCGCTTTTATCGCCTGGCGCAAAGAACACTGCGCGAGGACGCGACGCCACACGTCCAGAGGGAGGATGTCCGAAGCGTCGACGGGCCGCGACGGCGGCGGCGCGGCGTTCGCGACGACGAGCGTCGTCAAGGATGGGAGTTCGAGCGATGTAGACGCGGACGCGCGTTGGCGAGGCATGGTGATATGGACGTCAACGCGTGCGATGGTTTAGATGGAGAGCACGCGCGAAGGCGCGCGGAGGAGTGCGGTAGGAGCGCGATGATAGCGTTGCGTTGATGGTACACGCGGCGCCCGCCGTGAGGCGGACGCGAATAGAATGAAATAATGAGCGGTCGCCTTTCGGCGCGCTCGCGAGCGCTAAGCGATGCGACGGCCGGGCGGAATGAACACCGGCGCGTCCGGTCGCAAATTAGTTTGAGGAGTTCGAGCGTTCGGTCCTCGCGGGGGACGCTCGAGCGAAGCCGGTTGGGGCGGTTCGGCTTCCACGTTTTTGTCGTCGTCGGAGAACGCCAGTTCGTCATCGCTTCGCGCACGTCCAGAACCATGGGCACTCGCGTCGTCGTCGTCGTCATCTTCGCACGCTGACGCATCGACGGGCGAGCCGTTCTTCACGTCGAGCTTTGCGATTGCATCCTCCATAAAGTTGGAGACGAATGTGAATCCCATGAACTTTTGCTGGTCACCCGAAACCGGCGTGGCGGCGACCGAGTCCACGGCGTCGACGTCCGTCCACCTCTTGTCGAAATTCGCCGTGCACGTTGTTCCGTTCACTCCTGGCTTGAACGGCGGAGGAATCGCTTTCGTTTCGATTTTTTTCCAATCCACTCCCTTGAAATACTTGTGTCCTTTGACGTCCTCCGTGCCGCTCGCACCGTGACCGAGACGCACCGTCGGATCCTTGGCGAGAAATCCTTTAATTAACCCTACGGCGTCGGGCAAAAAGAAGGTTGGCACCTTGATTTTCTCGCTGCATATCGCCTTTTGAACTAATTGTTTGTTTTTGCCCTTGAAAGGCAACGTGCCCGCGAGCATTTCATACATCAACACGCCTACAGACCACCAATCCGCCGTCTTACAGTGTCCCTTGGCGTTTAAAATCTCAGGCGCCATGTAATCAATCGAACCGGCGAGGGAATTATTTCGCTTATCCTCCTCAATTCTCTTTGCCAACCCGAAATCGGTGATTTTCACGTGCCCATCGCTATCGACTAAGATGTTCTCCGGCTTCAAATCACGGTGCATGATGTTCAACCCGTGCAAGTGTCCGATGGCGAGACAGATTTCGCACAAATAAAACTTGGTCAGCTCGTTCCCAAACGTCCCTTGATTGTACAATAAAAAGAATAAATGCCCACCATTAATAAAATCTAAAATCAAATACAACTTGCTCGCGGTTTGGAATGAATACCTCATGGACACCACGAACGGGTGCGTCACCGCGGTCAAAATATCTCTCTCCGCCTTGGTATACTCCGCCTGATCCTTCTCGATGATCCTATCCTTCTTCATCACCTTCATCGCGTAAATCACGCCAGAATCCTTCTTCCTCACCTGAAACACCTTCCCGAACGCGCCCTGACCGACGAGTTTCAATATATCGAAATCCTCCGGCGACAGCTTCTTCTTCGCATCGGTATCGATCAACAACCCTGAATCGATCCTTCGTAATCCTGCGCTTAATAAGCTCGATTTCGATCCAATCCCAACCGCTCGCTGTCGCCCGTCGTTCGCGTCGTCGCTCGCGCCGCGCGCGACGCCCAAGCCGCTTCGCGTCCACGCCTTCGCGTCGTCATCCTCCTTCGCGTCGCCTGAAGACACATTCGCATTCGACGACGCACGCGCGGCGACGGGCGCGAGCGCCATCGCGCGCGCGCGCCGAACACGCGCGCGCACGCCTGTGACGACCGTCTTTCGCACTCCATTCATCGTCATCATCATCATCATCATCGTCGAGCGACGCGTTTTCGTTCGCCCCTCACTCGTCGAAATGATGGACGTTTTTCGACGTTCACTACGACGCGTTCACGCGACGCGTCGAACGCGCGCGCGCATTCTCGACGGCGCCGTCGGCGGCGCCGCGCAATAAAACGAGCGAGATGGCCATTGAATCATCTCAGTACTTCATGAGTGTCCGAGTTATCGTGTATGCGTATACCCTACCGTCGGACGCACCACGACCACGTAGAGTACGTTCATGGATTTTCCATGTACAAAGTACTAACCGCGTGTCCGAGAGTATACGAGCCACGACGATCGATCGACGGTCGTGTTCGCGCGCGCGCGTCGCGATGCGCGCACACGCGCGCGCGCGATGACGTCGCTCGCGCGTTCGAACGCATCGAACGCGCGTTTCGCGCGTCGCATTCATGTATCTTCTTCCTCCTCGTCCTCGTCTGCGCGAGCGAAGACGCGCGCACAGGCGGTGAAAAAACCAATCGACGATGGGTTCGCCACGCGAGCCCTGGACGTGTTTCGCGACCGCGAGCGAATGATGGCATCGAGCGACGAAGCGCGCGCGTCGACGATCACGCTCGCGCCATCGACGGCGAATGAAGAGTATAGATTTACGGATTTTAAGTTCTTGACGCAATGCGAGAGGTTCGAACGCGCGAGTGCTCGAAACGTTCGTTTCGAGAGCGACGCGAATGCGAACGCGTCGCGAGGCGCGCGCGTGACGCTCGTGGACGGAACGATGGATCGCTCGCGCACGAACGTCGAGGCGGTTGACAGCGGAGTATTAGTTGGGATGGCATCCGACGTCGGACGCGATCGAACGATGGGGGAGCAAAGCGCGAAGAGGTGGAATGTGTTCGCGGGGTTGAACGCGGCGAGCGCGACGGATGCGTTGGTGATTCGAGCGCGAGCGGGGGTGAAGTGCGCGACGCCGATCAATGTGGCGACGTTGTCCACGGGCGCGAGTGAAAATGGGGTCATACGCGTTTCCGCGCCGCGCATGACGGTGGTGGTGGAGGAAAATGCGGAATTGATCCTGGTTGAGGATTTCGCCGGGGAAGGAGAGGCGGCGTATTGGCAAAACGGTGTATGCGAAATCGTCCTCGAAAAGGGCGCATCGCTCAAGCATTCCATCGTGCAAAATCACGGTCGCGGTGCCGTGCACACGCGCACGACGCTCGTGACGCAGGCAGAGGAGTCCAAGTACGAATTGAATGAGATATCTGTCGGCGGAAAGACGGCGCGTCACGATTTGAGCATCAAGCAGCTTGGCCCGCGAACGGAAACCGTGCTCGGATGCTTTATTCTCGCGGGTGCGGAGCAAACTTTAGATTTGCACAGCAAGCTGCAGTTAGATTTTGAAGAAGGCAAGAGCAATCAGGTGCACAAGTGCATCGTGAGCGCCGCGACCGGTCGGGGCGTGTTCGACGGAAACGTCCAGGTGAATCGATTTGCGCAACGCACGGATGCCAAGCAACTGTCGAGAAACTTATTACTAGTGCCCAAGGCCACGGTGAACGTGAAGCCAAACTTGCAAATTGTAGCTGACGACGTGAAGTGCACGCACGGTTGCACGGTGAGCGACTTGGAGGAGGAAGAGTTGTTTTACATTCAATCGCGCGGTTTATCCGTGGAAACCGCTCGATCGCTTTTGGTCAGCGGCTTTGGCGTTGAGATCATCAGCCGGCTACCTGGGAAGGAGTTACGTGAGCGCGTGAACTCCATCGTTCGCGCCGCGCTTCAACGAGATCGCGTACAGTTCCAATGGACTGGCGACAAGTGATGAAAAGTTGTGTGTTGCTGATTATTTGTTATGAACGCCCGCCGTTGCATTCCTTTAACTATTCGCCCGTCGCACAATCGTAATCATCGTCATCACAAAGTATCTATTCCTCGACCGCTCTCCCTAGTAGAACAACGGACGCGCCTTGCCGGCGATTTGCTTGGTCAACTCGTTATACGTGAACATATCGAAATGGTCGCCAAACTCCGCGCGAGAGCTCTCCGTGATCGTATCCGCGCTATCCACCGAACCTTCAAACTCAACGAATTTACACGAGAACTTAGCGTCGCCCGACAAGTTCACCGTGATCAACGTATCGTCCGCAGTTCTCAGCGTCGCCGTCGACCCGTTCGCGGACGACACTTCGCCCACTAACAGGACCTTCTTCCCGACGAACATCCTCAGTGTCTCCCCGTTCACTCGCGGCGCGGGTGCGGAGTCATCCATCGCGCGTGCGTCCTGTGCGTGCATATATTTATTCGTCAGTACATTTCCCCCTCTATCGCCCGTTCGCGTCGCGTTCAACGCGCGCGCGACCGCTCATCTGTCGTCGCGAATTTTTGAATCTTCCAAACGAACGATCGATCGCCAATCCGATTCTTTCGACGTCAGCCTTCGCGCTCGAGGACGCGCGATGTCGACGAGCGCGCGCGCAAAAAAAACATTTAAAAAATTTCCCGTTCATCGCCCGCGCGCGCGTCGCGCGCGTCGCACCTCGCCCTCGCTCGCGCGCGCGTGTGCCGCGTTCGCGCGCGCGCGCGCGCGCCGAGCGGTGTGCGTCTGGAAACATCACTAAAGGGTCGTGACGTCGTGTACGAGATATGTGTATTTATAAACACAACAATCAATAAAATAGAGGGTTCGGGGTGTACTCTACGAATACTCACACGCCACGCGCGCGCCCGAGCGCATCTTCTCCGCATCACACGCGCGCGCGCGTCGCTTTCGGCGATGTCGAGCGATGGTAAACCGTCGCAAGTGACGCCGCTGCCAAAGTATAAGTTGGTGTTTCTCGGAGTGCGTCGCGAGCGTGAGGCGCGAGGGCGAAACGAAGCGATCGCGCGCGACTGATGCGCGGCGAGGCGAGCGAGGCGAGGGCGAGGCGAGAGCGCGGGATGACGACGTTGACGATCGATCGATCGCGCGCGCAGGACCAAAGCGTTGGGAAAACGTCCATTATATCGCGATTTATGTACGATAAGTTTGATAACTCGTACCAAGCGACGATTGGGATCGATTTCTTATCGAAGACGATGTATTTGGAGGATCGCACGGTGCGCTTGCAATTGTGGGACACCGCCGGGCAGGAGAGATTTAGATCGCTCATACCGTCGTACATAAGGGATAGCTCGGTGGCGGTGATCGTCTACGACGTGAGCTCGAGAGCGAGCTTCGTGAACAGCACGAAATGGATCGCAGAGGTGAAGGCGGAGCGCGGGGGCGACGTGATAATCGCGCTCGTCGGAAACAAAACGGATTTGGATGGGCGCGAGGTGAGCGCCGCGGAAGGTGAGGCGAAGGCGAAAGAGGAAGGTGTTATGTTCATCGAGACGAGCGCAAAGGCGGGGTTTAACGTGAAGGTGCTGTTCAGAAAAATAGCGGCGGCGTTGCCGGGGCTGGAAACGCCAACCTCGAGCGGCGCGGCGGGTGGAGAGGATTTGGTGGAGGTCAAATTGACCGGAGCCGCCACGGAATCAAAGAGCTCGTGCTGCTGATTAAAACGCGAATCGCATGGCTTTTCATTAGCGCTCTTGTAATCAAAAATTCGTCTACTTTTTGTGTCTCGCGACGTCGCCTCTCCGTTTCCCAAGACGCGAATCGTCACCACCATCCACGATCCATCATCACTATCTTCCATTAATACATCTTTACCTATGTTCTACTCTAAATCCACGTGCTTCCACGTCCTACGCGAAGTACCTACCCTTCGCTCAACACCGGTCGCACCAACGGGTGCATCTGCGCCATGTAAATCACCGCCCACATGAACCAACAACAAAACACACTCGCGCCGTACATGACGTGTAAAAACCTGCGTGTGATGACATCGCATTCATATCGTCGTCAGTCTATTCGCCCTCACTTCGCTCACGCTCGGCGTTGTTTCAATAATCATCCGCGCACTGAACCATTCTCTCTCTCTCTCGCTCGCTCTCGCGCGCGCGTCGCCCATCACGCACGATCGTCGTTCCTTCTTCGTCGCGAGCGAGACGTAGGCGGCGAACGCGCCCTCGAGGGCGACGAAACACGCGGTGGTCGTCAAAAATCCCATGTTTTCCACGTCAGAAGCGTCGCCATGTGTTGAGCTTTTTTTTTTGGTCAAACGCGTGTTTTTTTTTGAGCTCGCGCGTCATCGTTCGACGCGTGCGTGGTCCATGGCGACCAGTCGCTCGAATCACGCGCGAGCGAGGAAGCTTCTGAAGCTGGATGATATAAATTCTCGATTACGAGGCGCGTGAGCGACGCCGAGGAAGCGAACGCGACGAAAACGATCGATCGAACGAGATTTGAGCTGCGATCGGTCGATCGAATGCTGGATGACGATGACGTTGACGACCAAAGATGGGCGCACGAATGAAGATGACGAATGGACTGTGGACGTTCGAATCGAATGGCGTCGATCATCGCTTCGCTTGCGCGTGCGTCGACGGAACGAAGGAGCTGACGGTTTGGAATTGGGAATCGCGCGCAGGGAAATACGTCTCCGTGGCGTGGCCGGAGACCGGGGTGTGGTACGACGCCAAGGTTTTGGAAATCGACGCCAAGTCGCGCACGGCGAAGCTGTGGTATCCCCCTGGGGAAGACGATGGGGATTCGCGCGGGGAGGAGGAGGAGATCAACTTGGAGGAGGCGATTTTGGACGACGAGGTGTCTTGGCCGGTGTATAGGGACGAGGCGCACGCGCAGGAGGCGATGAGAGGACGAGTTTCGGGAAGTGAGAAAAAGCCTAGCGGCTCGCGCAAGGCAACGACGCGAGAGAAGGCGAAATCGGAGGAGGAAATTGAGGCGGAGCGCAAGGTTCGGGAAAAAGTGCGCGGGAGCGTCGAGGAAGCGTTGGAGCTCGCGGCGAAGGAGACGCAGGAGCTCGGGGAAGAATCGTCCAACGGGGCACCAGACGCGGTCGCAAAGGCAGTGGAGGAGGCGCTTTTTGCGGCGTGCGGAAGCGTTGCGGAGAAGGACTACCGAACCAAGGCGCGTTCGTTGATGTTCAATTTGAAGGACGCTGGCAATCCACAACTTCGCGCGCGCGTGTTGGCGGATGATTTGAAACCAAAGAAACTCGTGTTGATGGCCCCAGCGGAGTTAGCGAACAAGGAACTCATCGAGTGGCGAAAGAAGCGCGAAGAAGCCATTGGCGAAGATGCTTTTTTGACTGGCACTGCACTCGAGGATTTAGTCGTCAAGAAGAGTGGTAAGAATGAAATGCGCGTAGAAATCAAGAAGGAACTGCCGCAGGCGACTGTGGAGACAGCGTCGACGATCGAGTTAGCTGGAGAAGTTGAAAATGGAATGGAGTCAGAATCACCCCTTGAGAAGGGGAAAGTCGAAGGCACAAAGATTAGCGACGAGAAGGAGGAGCCAGAGGCGACCGAGGAGTCCCATGCAGCGCCAGAGTCAGAGTCAGAGTCAGAGCCAGAGCCAGAGCCGGAGCCAGAACCGGAGCCAGAGCCAGAGCCGGACAAGTTTGTTTCATTCGAAGACTTTGCGAGCGGCGGCGCTGAAGCAGACGACGACGATGAAGAAGCGGAGGAAGAGGAGGAAGAGGAAGAGGCGTATGAGGAGGAATCGGAGCCTGAACCCGAACCCAAACCCGAGCCCGAGCCCATTGCAGAAGTCATCGAAGAGGTACCAGTGAAAGAGGACCGTCATGAGGCCATGGACGTTGAAGTTGAACTCCCCGCGGACGGTTGGGAAGGGAAGGTCAGCGTCCACGGTTTGCCAGATCAATTTTTGCGCGTCGTCCCCATCGGAGGCGAGTTCGCATCGATGGCTGATTTGTTACCCGAGAGTCTCAGCGTGAAAGGACGCGTTGACTATAAATCGGTGGAGTCGTTTGCTAAACAAATTCATCACAACTCTACGTCTCGAGCGGTGACTCTGGCGCACATTTCTTTTGCACCGAGCGGCGGTAAGGATGCTGAATACGCACTCGAGAAGCTTATGAAGCATTATCGCGAACGTAAGCGTGCTGGACTGGCTCAGACGAATATCGGCGGCGAGTTCTATCTCCTTCCGAAAGGTTCATCTTCGGCCAAGGTGTTACACTACGTGCCGCTCGAATCGCATCAAGTTGTACCGAAGGATGGGATGCTTGGCGTAATCATTCATCCCAGAGGAACGGGGCCGAACGTTAAGGAGGTTCGATCTCGACCTACCAAGCGACCCGCAGTGGATACCTACGAGGCTCACGACGAAGATTATCAACCTACGGATAATCCCACCAAAGTCCCGCCGCCGCCGCAGCCGCAGCTGAAACAAAAACCGCAGCCGCCTCCACAGCAGCAGCAGAAGCCGCCTTCGCAACCTCAACAGTACGCGTATCAAACGCAACAATACGAGCAAGCGAGCGCGCCACCACGCTTACAGAACGTGCCGCCGCCGCCACCGCCGCCGATGCAAAAGAAGCAAAATCTCGCGAGCGCGCCGCTGCCAGTGGTTCCAAAGCAAAATTTCACAAACGTGCCGCCGCCGCCGCCCCCGCCTGTTTTCCAAGGGGCCGACTTGCAAGCTCTCATCGATGCGCAGCAGAAGAAGCAGCAGCAACAACACGGCGAGCAGCGTCGTCGTCCCGGTGCGGCCGAATTCTTCAATGTCTAAAGTTTCATGTGTTGTACATGGAACACGCGAGTTTTTAGCTTTGTTGTAACTCCATACCTCGCCTCGCGACCCATGTTCGCCGCGCACCTCGCGCCATCGAACATCGCGCCGCGCATGGCGCGCTCGCGCGCGCGCACTCGCGCCGCCGTCGAGCCCTCTCCCGATTCCGTAAACTACTTTGCTTTTGGCTCCAACGTGAACCCGAGCACGTTTCGCGGCCGTCGAAACATGAATCCAACCTCGAGTTCGCCGTGCGTCTTGTCGGGTTACGAGCTCGTATTCAGCGTCCCTGGGCTGCCCTACTTCGAGCCCGCGTTCGCGGCGGTGCGACCGAGTCGTGGCGACGCGACCAAGTTCGCGAACGAGACGCACGGCGTGATGTACGCCATTCGGCGCGAGGAGTGGGACTACTTGCTGCAAACGGAAGGATCGTACGACGTCATCGACGTGACGTGCACCACATACGACGGCCGAGAGGTGTCTGGACGAACGCTGACGCACGTCGAGCTGGCAAATTTCGGCACTCAGTTGCCGTCGAAAAGGTATTTAGAGCTCATTCGCGAAGGCGCGAAGCACTGGGATTTGGACCCGTCGTGGCGCGCGCATTTAGATGGCTTAGAGGCGTACGAGCCCGTGGAGCTGGACGCGCTCGGACGCGCGGCGTTGGCGTTGAGTATAGGTCCGACGTTGGTGGCGTCGATCGCACCGGCTGCGGTCGCGGCGGCGTCGAAACTCTCCTCCGGCGGCGCGCCGCGAGACGCCGTCATTGCGGCATTTTTGGAAACGCAGAACGTCGCTTGGGGAATTCAGAACACGTTCATCGCCCCGTTCATCGGTTCGGGGGGCAAAAACGATCGACGTCCGAAGTAGAAATTGATTACTAGTATTAGAATAGAAATTGATTACTAGTATTAGAATAGAAATTGTATCGCTATGAAACGCTAGTTGATGGACGCACCGAACGTTGGCGGGCAATCATTCTGAATAATCTCCTGGATTTTCGAGCACGTTAACGCTCGCTTTCGCATCCACCGCCTCGAAAGTCGGTCGATTGGGCCGCGCTTTTCGATTCTGTAGAAATTCGCGCGCGCGATCTAAAACGTCATCGCTCACGATTGTGTTTTTGCAACGTTTTGCCGCCAGCTCCTCCCAACCTTCCGGCACGGGCACCAATCGCGCAAACGTGAGGTACGCCGTGTGCGACTGTAAGTGCTGTCGCGGAAACGTCACCACGGTTTCAACATCCGTCGATGGCTCCGCGACTGCACCTGCATCTTCTCCCTTCTCCGTCGACGCATCTCTAATGTCGCGCGGCCGCTTGACATCTTTTCGCCAACCGCGCTTCGTGCCCTTGGCCAAAGGAAGCGTCAAATCCGTCTGCAAACATTTACCCTCCACGTCGTACTCTCGCCCGATCAACTCCACCGTCCGCACATCACCGAAACCATGCTTTTCCATTTCCCCGATCGTCTTGTGCACTTGCTCGATGCATGGCGAAAACGAACACAACACGCCGTTCGGTCGCAACGTCCGCGCCGCGCTCGCCACGCACTTATGCGGTCCCGGCAAGTCTAAAAACACCGCATCCGCGCGTGCCGCCATCGCCTCTGGAAATCCATCGCGTTCGATATCTCGATGTTCAACCTCCACGCACGCGTTGAGCCCGTTGGCGTCGAACTCCTTTGTCGCCGCGTCCGCTCGCGTCGCGTTGAACTCGTACGTCAGCACTTTTCCCGTCGGCGCCACGCACCGCGCCAACGCGTGCGTCAAGCTCCCCGACCCGGTGCCGCTCTCGCACACCACTTTTCCGGGTTTCAACTCCATCTCTTCGCACACCAGCGCGATGTCCGGGGCGTATAAAATCTGCGTCCGGTGCTCCAACACTTTTGTCCACAGCTCGGGCGTCGGCGCGGCGAGCCACACGAACCCGCGGCCGTCGCGCGCGCGCGCGCGAACGCCGAACTCGCACCCGATCCAATCGTCGTGATGAAACGTTCCGAATCGACTGACGTACGTGCCGCCGATGCGAACGCGCGCGTGCGAGAGAGCGTTGAAGCCTTCGACGACGACGACGAGGTCGCCGGGGCGAATCGCGCGCGGCGCCGTCTCGAGGACGTCGTCGTCGAGCGTCGAACGCGAGACGCGCTCGACGTGGAGCATGGATCCAAGACGATTGGACACGAAATGCGAAATGCGAGGGAAAGGAAGGCGAGGGAGTGAGCGACGGGCGCGAGCCAGGGAGTGCCGCTCTCTCGCCGGGAATCGACGCCGACGACGTCGATGACGAACGGTCGTTGATTCGGCTACGATCGCTACGATCGCTACGGTTTCTAATGACAATTACAAATTCATATCCCAACGCGCGCGCGCGCCTTCGGGGGCTTGTTCTAGAATGAATGTTCGCAACTCACAAAACGCTCGCGGTCCGAGCACGAGGCGCTTTCCGTCGCGCGTTCGTCCGAGCCACCCATCGTTCACGAGCACACCGATCGTCTCCTCTTTTTGCTTCTTCGTCATCGCCCCTACTGAGGTTAATTTCAATTGCATCTGCGACATCGCTGGGTCATCCTGCGACATCGCGCGTTGGGACGTTTGCGCCGCGTCCACGGTAAAATTCAACGCCTCCATCACGTCCAAGCCATCCTTCGCGCTCTCATCGGTTTTTAAAATCTCATCCAGCGTCACGCGAAACAGCGCAATTTGTTCCGGCGTTAACCTCGTCGCTAATTTCGCCACCCCATTCGCGGCATTATTCACCACCGCCAAGTATGTCTTCCCGTCGTACTCGTACTTGGTCGTGCGCAGTTCCAAGTCCACGATCCTCAACGAACGCGAAACGTCGCCCCAAAACTTTGTGAAATCTCCCTCGGACGCGCTCGCATCATCGACGATGTTCCTGTTCGAGCGAAAGAAATTCATGCGTAAGCGCGAGGAAGCGCTCGGGGATGCGCGCACACGCACCGGTAGAGGACTAGAGCGTCGGCGAGCTCGACGCAGCCGCGCGCGAGCAAAGCTTGAAGAAAACAATGGCGATGCTGTACGACCACGCCTGTCGCAGGTGCGTTCGCAGCATTTTGGTTTGTGGATGCGTGTTTAGTGGGTTTCTTCGTCGACATCGCGCGAGTACGGGCGTGGAGAAGTGACGCGAAGTGGATGAGCATTGATTTGAACGACGGCGACGCGTTTGAAATCGAGCGGCGGCGAGCGCGGGGGAAAGCGCGGTAAACGACGAAAGGCGAGGTGGAAAGATGTTGGAATTGGTATTACACTCGATGATGTACAAGTTCAAGTGGTCGAAAGGAATAAATACAACTGTACAGAAGAAATTACGCGGTTGGCGGTTTTGGAGGGAGAGCTGCGCGGATGATGTCCAATACGTGCGACGCGCTCTCGGCACCAAACATCGCGGCGCCGCCGGCGATGGTGGTCAATAGCGCGAGCTTCGCCGTGAGTCGCGTGTATATCCAATAGTCCCCGTGTGCGCGTTTGGCGCCGAAGAAGTACGTCACGAATATTTCTGTGCCGAGAAGAATACCAGGCCAAATGACGCCGTAGTTTTGCAACGCCCAGCCGAGCGTTGCGGCGTACGGGAAACGCCGTCTCTGCGTGACGTACGTCAAATCATTTAGTGAGCATAACTTAGCGTTGGGCCCAAGTATCTTTTCAAAATCATTCGGGTTGCCCACAACTGGATTTTTTGCATCCTGTTCGCTTCGTAACAGGGAGACAAACTGTCTATTCAAGTTGCCGAGCGACGCAACATTCAACACGCGTTCAAAATTTCGATAATCCACGTGCACCGGACGAATCTTTCGATTGTTCAGTTCCGCAAATTTCTTATTTAATTCCAACATCGTCATGGTCTCTGGACCTACGGCATCGTACATTCGCAAGGTAAACTGTCGTTGATTTCGACTGATAAGCGTCGACCACGACTCGCGGCTCCAAATAGCATCCGCGTTCAATCCGCGCATGCTTTGAATAGGCAAACTCGTCACCTCGGTCAATGACAAGTATGCCAGGCGATTCGCCGCATCAGATACCTCGAGCGGCTGCAACGGCGCCGAGCCATCGCCCATGATTGGTGTGAGCGGTAGAAGCGTCAAATCTATCATGTTCAATAAATCGCCCCGTTGTCCAACCACGCCTTGCTCCTTATCGTACAGCATCCCCAGAGCGCAAATCGTCACTGGTAGCTTTTGCAATCGCGCGAGCGAAAAATCCGCCATGGCTTTCCATCGACTGTACGGCACCTGCCCCGCGCGTTCCGCCTTCGTCGCTTGCGTCGAGCTCTGAATGAAATGTCCAAATCCCAAATTCTCGCACGCTCGCCCCGCGGCAACCGGCGCGCGATAGTTCACCGCCATCATCGCGTCTGGTCTTCCGCTCACTGGTCCCGCCAACCCCGCGAGGTTCATGAACACCGCATTACATCCACCCAAGCCGAGCGACCCGAGCTGGTCTTGCCAAGAGTCCACGTCGTGTTGGTGGTAGTAATCCACCCGCGAAGCTCGAACCGTCTTCAACCGGTCGACGCCGTATTGCTTCGTGAGCCTCGACATTAAGTTCCCAGGCGATGCCGAAAGCAACAGCACCTCGCCCGGTTCGACGCCGTTGAATTTGCGAAACTCGTGCGCGTCCAGAATCGCGCTCAGGACTCGCGCGCCCAAGAAACCACCCGGACCGCTCAGGGCGATGGATTTAGGACGCGCGTTCAGCAGCCCCTCACGCGCGTGCGCGATGAACGAACTCGCGAGAATTTTTTCCATGAACGCGCGAGAGGATGACATGGGAAAAGCGCTTCGAAGAACGTTTCGGCCGCTCGAGCGAGCGAGCGCGAGACGACGCGAGCGCCCGTCGACGTCCGTCGGCGCGGTACGCCCGCGACGCGTCGAATCGCGCGCGCGATGAACGAATCGCGCGCGCTAGTATTGAGTTAAAGTGTGTATTCGATTCCCAAACGTTTCGCGAACGCGCACACCGGGGCGACGCGAAGTGAAGCTCGGACTCGCGCGCGTTCTCCGAGCCTCGTCAGCGTCGTCGGCGCGCGCGTCTTCGCTCTCTCGAAACGCGCCTTTCGTTTCATCCCAATCCCCCGCTCGTCATCGAGCGCGTCATCGACCTCCACCAAACCTCGGACGATCTCCATGTCCTTGTCGATCGCGATCGCGATCGCCGCCGAATCGCGCGCCACCGCCACCGAATCGTCCTCCGCCTCGTCCTCCGCCGCCGCCGCGACCGAATCCGCGACCGCTTCCTCGACCGCCGCCTCGACCGCCGCCTCGACCGCCATCGCGCTGCCCTCGTCCTCTTCCGCGTCCTCTTCCGCCGTCGCGCTGTGCGCCGCGTCCTCCTCCTCGCTGAGAGCGTCCACCGCGCCCGCGTCCAGAGCGCCCGCCGACATCGCGTCCTTCGACGTCGCGAAACGAGCTCGGGTCGTATCCCGGAAACAACCGCGCCGCGCACTTGCGATAGCTGAAATCTTCCATCGTCCCATCGCTTCGGATGATCATGAAACACCGCGTGCCGTGTTCGGGGTGATTCCTGATTTGAAACGCTTTTAACCCGGTGCCGAACTTCCCCGCCGGGTCGTCGTGCCCGCGAAGAATCAGTCCTTCGCACACGTCGCGTTCGTACTCGTTAAAGTCTTGGTTCGGCGTCGCGTCCGCGCGCAGGCGACCGAAATACGCCATCAACTCGTCGCCGTGCGTGAATGTTTTCGGCCCGAGACGTATTGGCGACGATGCTTGTGCATCGATCGATGACGTCAAAGGCAGTGCGTCGGCGTCGCGCGAGTGATCGTCCGGCTTGGCGCGTTTGGCGTTGAGCGTCGCGCGCGTTTGGTCGTCGTCGTCGTCGTCGCGCGCGCGAGCGACGCGCGCGTCGTCGACAGGCGTCGAGAGCTCTTGGACGACAGGAAGGGAGTCCTCCATCGTCGTGCGTGGCGATGGGAGCGACGTGCGACGAAGCGGAAGGGCAAAACCTTCTCGCGTGCGCGATCGACAGGCGACGTGTGAGGGTTGGTCAACGCCGGGAAGCGACGCCGAACGCGAACGCGCGCGCGTCGATGAGTGGACGACGGAGAAAGGTCACGCGCGTAAAGTGAATGGAAATAGAAATACATGAAGAACAATGGAGAGAGGACGGATGACGTCAATTTTGTGAGAGCGAAGGAATGAAAGGGAGCGAACGCGGTTCGCGAGCGCTCGACGGACTTCAAGGCGAACGCGCGGACTCTCTCTGAGCGAGATGTTCGGTGGCGTACTCGCGCGCGCGTCCTGAAAGACCGCGCACAAAGTCCAAAGAAGCGTCGATGAGCTCGCCCGATTCGTCGTCGCGCCGCGGCCCGGGGTCGAGGCCGGTGTAGGAGCGGCGAGAGATGAGATATTCGGCGCCCGACGTCACGTCGGCGGAGGCTCCGACGGCGCGGACGGCGAGCGCGCCCTCGGCGCGGCGCGCGAGCTCGGTGCCAGTGAGTGCGTCAGAGTGGACTTCATCGTGCGCGTGCGTGCCCGCGGTGGATGTGCGGTAGGCGCCAGAGATGAGGCTAAACTCTGGCGCGTCGTCGCGCGAATTCGCGACGGCGTCCGCCGGCGCGGGGACGGAAGCGAAATCGAGTTTGACTTCGCCCATCCACATCGCGTTCGGGGTGAACGCGATCGTCGCCTCGTACGGCGTGATGATAGGTCGCATGTATTCCCGTCCGTCCATGAGCGCGGTGAGCTCGCAACTGACCATGATGAAGACTTCGATTTCTGGAAAGTTGGCCAACTTTTGCGGATTCGGCTTGCCCGCGACGACGGTGTAACTCTTGCGCCCACTGTTCGCAATCAATCGCCTCAAGTCCGCGATAACTTCTCGATAACCCGAGACGCCTAAAGTCCCGGCGACGATTCCCACGACTCGCGCCTCCTTCGCACGCGCGATTAAATATCGTCGCCGCTTCAACGCCCGCGCCGTCTCGCTCGCCCCATCCGCGCCCGCGCGAACGTCTCCACCAGCTCTCGGATCGTACTGCCCCACCCCTCCGTGCTTCAACGCGAATTCATTCAGCACTAACATCGCGTGCGTCATCGCTGGCCCGTCGACGCCGATCCAGACGTACGCGCTATTCTCCCTCGTCGTCTCGCTCGACGTCCGAAACCTCGACGCGCCGACGCGCGCGTACCCGTCGCCATCCCGCTCTAGCTTCGCGATCGCCCTCGCGCGATTCGGTGCGACTTCAATATCACACCCCTCCGCGATCGTCACGAACGCATCGTCACTCGTTTCGCCCGAGCGCTTCACGGCCTCGCGCAACGCCGGCAGCGCCCAAAAGTACTCTTGGTCCGCCACGCAAATCAAACCATCGCACGCGCTCGCATCGCGCACTTTTTTCGCGTGCGCGAGAATCGCATTCGCGCACTGTTCGACATCAAACTCGCCGTTGAAGAACACGAACCGCGCGGGCGTGCGCGAGGTTGGGGAACAACACGCCCGGCCGTAGTGCACGACGGCGCTCGCGTCGCGGTGCGCGGCGGCGACCTCGTCGACGCAGCACGACCCAAACGTCGTATCTGCGAGCACGAAAACTTCGCGATGTGACGTCGAGGAACAGCCGAGCGCGAGCTCGCGCTCGAGCGCGCGCGCGAGATCGGCGGCGTCGCGAAGCGCTTCATCCGGGAGCTGCAACGCGACGCGAGCGTAGTCGTTGTCGCGAATCCACTTCGCCGTCGCCTTGACGTCGTACGATGTCTCAATTCGATCACTCACGACCGTCATCGCGAGCGAACGCGAAGGCGCGCTCGAGGACGGAGGAAGACGCGAGGCAAAATATGCGGTGTTCGTCGACGCGCGGCGCTCAATCTTCGTCTCGTTCGCGTTTCGCGTTAATCTATATCCCTACAACATCATACACATTTCCTTTCCTCGCCCTATCGCGCGATTCACAACATATCCACCGCCGTGCCGTACCACAAGCACTCCGTCCAGCGCCCATCGCTTCCGCGTCGATGGATGATCTCGAGCACGCGCGGCGGCGGCGCCAATCCGTTCGCGACCGCGCGATCGTACCGCTCCAATCGCGTCATCCCCGTACACGGTCCGTACTTCATCGTCAAATCGAACTGTTTCAACTCTCGTAAATCTTTTTCAACCTCTCCCTCGTCGTCTTCCTCGCTCGCTGTCGCGCGCGCTAAAGTCAGTCTCCATTCCATTCGTCCTCGCCGTCCCATTCGCCGATTCGCCGGTCGTCATCCTACCTCGATCGCCGATGCGTTTCCAAGCGATCGCGCGCGCTTTCCCTCGCCGCGACGCGTCGTCGTTTTTCGACTGTTTAAACGTCTGTTTGATCGTTCGCGCGCGCGCCATCGCGTTCGTTCGTCGTCCTCCGTGGACTGCCGCACGTCGGGATTCGACGTCGTCGATCGATGCGATCGATGGCGAACACGTCGGGTTTTTTAGTCCCTCGTTTTGGGTGATTTCTTGAGTCATCATTCGTCAGTCATCAGTCGTCGATCGATGCGATCGATGGCGAACACGTCGGGGTTTTCCGTCCCTCGTTTTCAGTGATTTCTTGAGTCATCAGTCGTCGATCGAGGCGATCGAGGCACACGTCGAGGTTTTCCGCCCCTCGTTTTCAGTGATTTCGTGCGTGCGTCCACGACTGTGGTCGTCGTTCGACGTTACATTCGTGGCGTCACCACGTCGTTCGACGTTCCATTCGTGGCGTCACCACCACGTTCGACGTCACATTCGTGGCGTCACCACCTCGTTCGACGTCACATTCGTGGCGTCACCACCACGCGCGACGTCGTCGCCATCGTCGTCGTCACCGCGCGCGCGCGCGCGACCGGCACACGACGCACGACGCGCGTTCGCGCGGGCGAACATCGTCATCAATCGCTTGAAAAGACCATGCTGACATCACGCGCGATTCGAGGCGTCGACAGGGTAAACGTCGTGAACTCACGGCGCACGGAGACGCGGAGGACGCGGAGAGATAAGCCCGCGCGCGAGACGCGCGCGCGAGCGAGCGCGCAAGAGATTTTATCCATCGCGGACGGCTCGGTGACGTTTGCGATCGGAAGCGCGGTGGCGATCGTCGGCGCGGGCGCGGCGCTCGCGCTGACGGATCCGAGTAAACGACGGGAGAGCA
>Ga0222712_10002147_pt1 | contig 23063 bp, 39 predicted proteins | sample C33_657DmetaG_FD_165043 | JGI IMG/M metagenome (GOLD analysis project Ga0222712, IMG submission 165043) | Estuarine water microbial communities from San Francisco Bay, California, United States - C33_657D | ecosystem: Environmental > Aquatic > Marine > Unclassified | place: USA: California... | reverse complement strand
TGTAACCACCTAAATACTCCCCACCCCCCTCTACACTACCCACCAAATTCACCTAAACCATATACAGTCATGATTTATCCCCCCCATTACACCTTTCGACTCATACCTCATATCATAACACAATATCGCCTTTTTATAACTTTTAACCCTTCCATCAATAGGTACCACCCCCACCCCCACCCCCCTTACACAAAACTCGCCCGGTTACTCAAAATTATAAAATATACAAAATAACCAATATCCTAAAATAACTTCATAACTATAAAATATACCAACCATATTCAATACTATAAAATATTCAGTAACCGCCTCAATAGGGGGGTACCACCCCCACCCCTCCCACACACACAATCAATATAACACCATCCACACATACACCCTATTCACTCACAACACATATCCTAACCACTCATCCTAACCACTCTTATATACACCTCATTATGATTATCATTAATCTACTCCCAAGAATAACTGCAACAGTTACTATATTATATAATAATACAACAAAATACCAACATATATAGTTTGCAACTGCATAAAATTATAAAATCATAGAAACAATAACAAAGCATAAAGCGATACATGAAAAGATATAAATAAAACAATAATGACGTTTTTTTCACACATTTTATATTTTTTTATGAAATTTCATTTGTTCGTGGATGGTGCTTTATTTTTTTTGGGATCATTGTATGTTTAACCCCACTTATTATATATTTGAGAAGTTAATAGTTGGTTGTGGTATTAGATACAGTTAAGATGGTGTTTATATATGAGTTTGAGTTATGTGAGGTATTGTCGAGGGAATTTTTGTTTATTTTTTGGTTTTACCGTCGAAGTTTTGGTCAATTAACACTCTTAGACGAATCTAACATTGTTAGTCTAGCCTAAAAATGTTAGTCTAGCCTAACATTGTTAGTCGGGCTTAAAAATGTTAGACGGGCCTAAAATTCTTAGATGGATCTAACATTTTTAGGTTTGGTTGGATGAGGTTGGTTAATTGTTGGTATTAGTGGAATGAATGTATGGGGGAGCGTCTAAGAGTGTTAGGTTAGACTAACATTTTTAGGTGGGTGGTGGGATAACGATAACGTAATTAGGGTAGGTGTCGGTGCCCTACCCTTGGTGCCCTTTTGGGGTGAACCTGTCTGGCTATGAGTGTCGCCGCCACTTATCTGCTGGATTTCTACTTACGGGTACAGTTTAACTGGTTTTTAGAAAATGTAAAGGACTTTTTATAAAAAAGGAATTAAAATTGATAACCGCGTTCATTTGCGTCGGCGCAGTTGTTGCAGATAGCGTATTGCGGTTGGATATTGACCATGCGATCACAACGCTTGCACCGTTTGCGAACATTGGTCTTCTGACACTGATGGTAGAAGTCAACCATCTCAGGCTCATCCATGTCGGACCACTGCCCAAAATTCTCATCCCAGTAAGTCTTCATTGTCCATCTAGTATACACGACCCCAACCGAACCACAAGCACTTTTTTAGAATTTCTGTCAAGCTTTAGAAATTTTAAGAAAATTATCTTTACTTTAGGTATCGTTAAAGGAATTTGCGCAGGAGCGGTACAATGCAAATATATCAGCGGATATATAAAAAGTCAAGCCTTTTATTTTAATGAGTGTTTCTAATAACGACACCTATTTATAAGTCTATGGGAAAACATCAAAAATCTTATTACATAAAAAATCGAAATGAAGAATGGTATAAACAATCAAATAAAGAAAAATGTAAACGATATAGATTGAAACATCCTCTGTTAAAATTAACCGAATATGCAAATCGTCGGTATAAAAATAAACAGATGATTACGCCGAGGGACTTGTTTAACATTGCTAAAAAACAGAAATTGGTGTGTCCGTTGTCGGGGAGGAAACTGACCACTGAGAACATTTCCATAGACCATATAGTCCCTCAAAGCAAAGGTGGAACTAATACGGTGGATAATATACGATTGACCGATAAAGTTGTAAATATAAGTAAAAACGCTTTAAATGATTTAGACTTCATTAAGATGTGTAAAGAAGTAGCAGAATTTTCAAGCCCGTTGACTTAAAGAAAAGGTGTGGTAAGGTGGAAGAAATTGATGAGTGATCAGATTAAATTTGACCGTAAAAAATTCACGTTCGTTTCAAAAAACGATAAATTGGAAGTTCTCCGTCTTCAATAATTCAAGCATCCTCAATCAGATATGGGATATAGATCGAGGTGACGATATAATTAACAAAGATACCATGAACATATAAAAAGTCAAGCAGCAAAATGGGTTGGGGATATGATATGTATAAACGTGAAGAAGAGAGTGTATATAGTGAAAATAAATCAAAAGGAGCATCATTATGTATATCTGGAGGCGACGAGTTTGAGGAAGGCGAAGCAAATTGCGAGAAAAACTTATGGAAATGGGGTTAAGGTATGGATATAACCGTTTGATTTTCAATGATTTACGAAAGCTGTTGACTTTTTTTAAAGTCATGATAGAGTTTTTTCACTATGAAATACAAATTGGTTTGTGGTGAGATGGGTGATTTGGTGAAGATTGGAGACAGTTTCAAGACATTTAGGGGTGAGTGGGTGAAGTTGGAAGGATATACGGTTCCGCATAAGCCATCGAGTTCTGGTCGTGTGAGTATTAGTGATTTGACTGGCAATGTTCGGAGTGTATATCCGGCGGTGATTGGTTGTCGGTTTGTTGCGATTTAAAAAAAGTGGTTGACTTGTATAAAAACTGAGATATTATTGGTTCACTATGATTATTACAGCGAAAGACACTACTGGTTTGGTTACTAACAATCTTGGCAACGACAGTCGCAAGTTGGGTATTAAGGCGAGTGGTTGGGCGCATTTGTCAACGATTTTGCGGGATAGTTTGTATTCCGACAAGATTTTGGCTCCGATTCGTGAGTATTCGACGAATGCTATGGATGCTCATGTGGAGGCGGGCAAGCCGAAGCGTCCGATTTTGGTGAAGTTGCCGAACTCTTTGGTGCCGACGTTTGCGGTTCGTGATTATGGTTTTGGAATGAGTGAGGAGCGTATTTGGGAGGTATTTGCTAATTATGGTGAGTCCACCAAGCGTAATTCCAATGAACAAACTGGAATGTTGGGTATTGGTTCCAAGAGTGCGTTTGCTTATACGGATAATTTTACCATTGTGAATTATCATCGTGGCATAAAGAGTATTTTTATGTGTCACGTTGCTGGTAGTGCGGAGGGTGATTTGGTTAGGGTGAGTCAGGAAGTCACTACTGAGGAAGATGGATTGGAGATTCAGATTCCTGTGGCGGCGAAGGATATTACAACTTGGATTAAAAAGGCTCAGGATTTCTTTAGATATTGGACGGTGATTCCTGAGTTTGAGGGTAATACGGTTGATATTCAAAAGATTGAAACCTTGTTTGATGGTGATGGTTGGTATATTACCAAGGATCAGGATTCTCCCAAGATTTTGATGGGCAACATTTGTTATCCGATTGACGCTTATCAGGTTGATCAAAGTTTATATCGTTTGTATAATAATACCGGCATTGTTTTGAAGGCTTCGATTGGTGATGTGGATATTGCGGCGAGTCGTGAAGGTTTGCAATATACTGAGCGAACCAAGGCATATCTTTCAAAGCGAGGAACATTGATTTCGGATGAGTTTCAAAAGACGATTCAATCTGAGATTGATGCGTGTAAGACGAATTTTGAAAAACAGAAGCTTGTTACACGTTATTCTGATTATTATTCCAAGTATTATCGGTTTAACTTTTTGACCGCGAAAATTCTCTCAAATTTGGGTGGTGGTCGTTTTGTTATTAACCAGATTGACGTCGCTCAGATCTTTACAGTTAATTTTTACTCAAAGAGTCGGCGTGGTGCAAGAAAGGTTCGGCCGATGAATTTTGGTGTATCATCCATTGAATGTCGGGATGACTTTCGTTATGTTTCTATAAAGAACACTGACAAACATTATTTGAATCGTATTGCAGCCTTGATTGAACGTGCTCCGAGTTCCAGTTTGGTGAAAGGTGTTTATACGATTGAAGTGCTTAATCAAGCGAAGTTTGATGTGTGGAAGAAAAATGCTGGATTTGACATTCCGTTGACTCCGTTTGATACGTTGCCGGTGGTGAAGACATCTGAGTTGTATGGTTCAACTCAGCGAAAGTCTTATAGTTACAGTTACAATCCCAAGTCTGGCAAAAAGGTGTTTTTGGTGGATCGTTCGGTAAATTCCAAAGTCGGATCTGATTATTTTACGCCGACGGTGGTGAATAATAATGAGAAAAACGTGCCGTATGTGGTGATTGAGAACTGGTTGATTGGTGCTTGTTTCCCCACTGAGTTTGTGACTATGATTGGTGCTTTGGAGAATATATTGAATATCAAGATTCCAAAGATTGTCGCAGTTCGTCCTTCGGGTGTTGCAAAGTTGGGTTCTCAGTTTATCTCATTTGAGAGTTATTTGGATCAGTTGTTTAGTAACAAGAAACATCTTGAAGATTTGAATAATTTTATGAAAATGCAACAGTTGAAAGATATTTCGATTGGCAATAGATACGATGGTGAAGGTTACATAGATTGTGGTTCGTTTTGTAATTTGTTTGCCAATTTGAATGGATATAAAGTGGATGCAGACAGTCTTTTTATGAAACTCAAACAAATTCTTTGTGATAACAAATCGTATAAAAACGTAAATTATCTAAAGAAATTTACTAAGAAATACGTTTCTGACAAAGATATGAATGACCACCGAATTATGGTAACGTCACTATTTGACCAGTTTATCAAAAGGTATCCGTTGTTGGGTCTTATTGACCATTATGGTATTTCTCGTGGTGGAGTTAAAAACAGTATTTTGAAATATATGATTGATTATGTTAATTTCGTGGATGGTCGCGAAAAACTGGTAGTTGGTTAAAATCATAGTGTGATGGCGGATAGAAAACCATCTTTCTATCCGCCATCCTGAAAACAGGGTTGACAAACAAAAAAACAGTGATAGTATCAAAAGTGTAAGTAAAAAAATAAACAAACAATAAAAAATGAACATTCCTTATCTTATTACGTCGGCGTCTGTGACCGCAGTGGTTAATGGCAAAACTTTTGTGGCTGATCGGTCACATCGAAATTATGAAGCTATCAAGACTATGTTGGCTTCGGATTGTGATGTGTTTGAACGGTTGGTTGACTTGTTTGACATTTCTGATTCGGTGAATCGTTACTGTGATGGCAAGATTACGGTTAAACATGGTGTGGTGAGTTACAACAATGTTCCTGTGGACAACTATGTGACTCAAAAGATTCTTCAGTTTATGGACGAGAAGTTGCCGGTTGAGCCTGTGGCTAACTTTCTTTGTCGGATTATGAAGAATCCGAGTCGGCGAGCTGTTTCAGAGCTTTACAAGTTTTTGGAACACAAGAATATGCCTTTGACTCCTGACGGTTGTTTTCTTGCTTACAAGGGCGTGTTGTCGAATTATTGGTCTAAACACGCTAATCGTTCGACTCGGGTGATTCGTGGTAAGGTGAATGATTCTGGAAGAATTTACAATGGTATTGGTGAGGTTATTGAAGTCGAACGTAACAGTGTGTGTGATGACGCGTCAGTTGGTTGTGGTGAGGGTATTCACGCTGGTAGTTTGAATTATGCTAATGACTGGGCTGATAGAGATGGCCATTTGATGATTGTTAAGATTGATCCGGCGGATGTGGTTAGTGTGCCAAATGACTGTAATTGTCAGAAACTTCGCACTTGTAAGTATGAAGTGGTGTCGGAACAGACTGATCGAACTCCGTTGAGTGATACGATGACTCCGGAAGACGAGCAACTTGCTCGTGGTTACAGTGATGGTAAAATTGATGCTGATAATGGTTTGGATAGTAATGAGGATAATCTTCAAGATGGACCATATAAGGATGGTTATATTGAAGGATATTACGACACGGTTAATCTAGATTTCGATCTTCAACCATAAAAACATAATGCGAGCCTGGTGATTCATGGGGAGCATATCGGTCGTCCAGATCGAAGGGGAAGGTTCAAATCCTTCGGCTCGCTCCATAAAAAACAAATATATGGGTAAAAGTTACAAAGCAAACAGCAAATACGATAAGTATAAAAAGATTGATTCCAAAAAGAATCAAAAGAGACACCGTCAGATTGAGAGTGATGAAAAGATTGATTGGCGTAAGGATTTGAATGACAGTAAAGAACAAATTTAATTATGATAAAATGTAAGTGTGACAAATGTTCTTCGGAATTGGTGTATGAAAGTCACAAACAAGCATGGATGGATGGTTGGAATTTTGTGAATTCAGAAACCATGATTTGTAGTGAATGTGGAGATAATAATGTGAAAAATGAAAAAAATGAAGACTGATCCATTACAGAAAATGTTTGTTCCATTCAAGGGTAATGTTGATCAATTATTGAATCATGTAGATACATTGGATCCCACTATGGTTGAAGATGTGGTGGTAAATAAAACAAAAGATGTATTGTTGGATGATGAAGTTGCTATAAAAATGATTCAAAGTGAATTGAATTGTGATTTGGAGACAGCGACTGATGTTTTTACTCAAATTAAATTCGAGGAAATTGATCGAGTGCTTAAGAATCTTATGGATGATGGTTTGGTTGAGATAATCGATTACCGTGATGGAGAACCAATATATTCGTTGACCGAGAACGGAAAAATGATTGCTAATAAAATTAAAAAAAGCGTTGACGATTAAAATAGTTGTGGTAAATTAAAAGAGTCGACGGTCGAGTGACCGAAGTGTAAAACAAACAAACAAACAAACAAAAAGTATGAATAAGATTGGTGGCAACGAGGTTGATATGAATGTGGTCGATGTGAATGTGGTTGAGAAGCGTGGTCCTGGTCGTCCGAAGACCAAGGTGACACTGAAGCGGGTGGTTCTGTTGGATGGCAAGCCGGTTGGTCGTGGTCGGCCGGCCAAGGAAAACAAGGGTGAACGGACGGTGGTTTTCATTCCTGTGGATGAGAAGTTTGACAAGTCTGTTCATGGCATTGGTAAGAAGTATATCGCCGGTTTGGCTCAGTATAAGCTTCCACTCAAGCGAGTTGATTTGAAGGCTTTTGCTAAGCTTACCAAGACTACGGATAATACTTTGGTGGAGGCATAAAACGCCTTGGTGGTGAATAGATTCTCGCCGGTTACAGCCGGCGAGAATCTTTTTTATTAAATTAAATTAACGATAACGTAATTAGGGTAGGTGTTGGTCCCACATTCTTGGCGCCTTTCGGTCGGCCTCATCTTTATTGTGCGTACAGTATAGTTTAAGTTTTATAAAAAGTCAAGCTATAAATAAAAAAAGTGGTGGTTGACTTTTTTTAAAAATGGTTTACACTTGGGTCATGATTAATTATCTACTTGAGCCTCAAAAGGAGCATGCTAAGTTTTTGTTGGATAGTCTTTATTTGAATGGATATGCGATTGACAAGAGTGAGACTGGCACTGGCAAGACATACGTTGCGTGTGCTATTGCTAATCAGATAAATTGTCCGGTGGTGGTGATTTGTCCGAAGGTGGTTATTCCTTCTTGGCATAGAATTTTGAAGCAATTTGGGGTTAATGGGGCTTTGGTAATAAATTATGAGAAGTTGGTGCGTGGCAATACGGAATGGGTTAAGTTTGACAAAAAGAAGTATTTCAAACGTAAGAACTGGGAATCTTCGGGTGTGAGTATTAACTTTCCCAAGAACAGTTTGGTAATCTTTGATGAGGTTCACAAGTGTCGTGGTTACAACAGCATCAATTCTGACTTATTGATTGCGTGTGGTAATCATCGTTTAAAGATTTTGATGTTGAGCGCAACATTTGCGACAACGGTTTTGGAGATGAAAGCTTTAGGATATGTGGCTCAGTTACACAATGGCTCGAACTTCATTAAGTTTTGTCAATCAAAAGGAGCGGAGTTTAATAAATTTGGTGGTATTTCAATTGACATGTCAACACCCAAATCTGTTAAGGGGATGTTGGAGATACATGAGGAGTTGTTTGACATTCAGAAGAGTGCTAGTCGGATGACTGCCAAGATGTTTGATGGAATTTTTCCTGAAAATCATGTGGTGGCTGAGACGTATGACATGGGCAGCAACACTAAGAAGATCAATCACATTTACGAACAAATGCAGGCGGAGTTGGATGCTCTTGATGCTCGGTCGGCAAACTACAGCAATCATGTGTTTGCGATTATTATGGAGGCGAGACGTAGAACAGAGTTATTGAAGGTGCCGAGTTTGGTTGAACAGGTGGAGGATTGGCATGAGGAAGGAATTAGTCCGGTGATATTTTTGAATTTCACTGATAGTATTTGTGCGTTGGAAAATCGTTTATTGAAAAACAATAAGTTAAATAAAGTTATTGGTAAGATTGTGGGTGGTCAGAGTGACAAAGAACGTCAATTTGACATTGATGAGTTTAACGCGGATCGAAAGCGAATCATGTTGGTCAACATGATGGCTGGTAATGCGGGAGTGAGTTTGCATGATTTGAACGGCAAATTTCCTCGGGCTTCAATTTTGATTCCTAGTTTTAGTGCCGTCAATATATTGCAGGCATTAGGCAGAATTGCTCGTCAAGGTGGTTTAACAAAGTGTTTGCAAAAGATCGTTTTTACCAGTAACACGATTGAGGAACAAGCGTGTTCACGAGTTCAAGCTCGACTTGATAATTTGTCAGCTCTGAATGATGGTGACTTGAAAAGTGGAATTGTGTTGGTATAATTACTGTTATGACAAAAATGTTGCCTGTAAGATATAAATCTTATATCGATAGAGTTAAACAACCGTCAACAATCCACATTCCTATAGAAACGGACGATGAAAAAATCAAGGAATTCATTCATCAGTGGTTGTTTGTCGATAAATATGACTACGTTTTGATTTTTTATAAAAATGAACTATGGTTGACTGAGACGGATAACAGAAATTCAGAGTCATACTGTAAGAAGAAAATTGAATATCATCCTTTGCAAACAATGTTTGCAAATTAAAAATTCATTGACTTTTTATAAAATAGTGGTAAAGTGTATTTATGAATCACTTGAAAAAATTTGTTTTGATTAAAGATACTGAGAGTAAGATGTATCTTTCGATTGTTGGTTGGTCGGAGGATAAAAGTTGTGCAACATTATTTGAATTGGATGACGCTAAAAACTTGGTGTTGAATAACTGTGTGGAATTTGAACGAGTTGAAAGTGAACTTTAATTCGTGACTTCAAGTTTAAATAAAGTGAGGGATGCAACTCGGGGTGCAACGGAGGCTGCAACGGAGGCTGCAACGGAGGCTGCAACGGAGGCTGCAACGTGGGATGCAATGTGGGGTGCAACGGAGGCTGCAACGGGGGCTGCAACGTGGGATGCAACGTGGGATATGTTAAATGAAATAGTTCAAGAACTTTAAAACTATGATTTCAAAAACTTTAAATAAAGTGGAGGATGCAACGTGGGCTGCAACGTGGGATGCAACGGAGGTTGCAACGGAGGATGCAACGTATGATGCAACGTTGGTTGCAACGTTGGTTGCAACGAGGGATGCAACGTGGGATATGTTAAATGAAATAGTTCAAGAACTTTAAAACTATGACTTCAAAAACTTTAAATAAAGTGGAGGTTGCAACGGTGGATGCAACGGTGGATGCAACGATGGATGCAACGTGGGCTGCAACGTGGGATGCAACGGTGGTTGCAACGAGGGATGCAACGGTGGATGCAACGGTGGTTGCAACGGTGGATGCAACGGTGGATGCAACATTGGATGCAACGTATGATGCAACATTGGATGCAACGTATGATGCAATGTGGGGTGTGACGGTGGATATGTTACGTGAAATGGTTGTAGAGATTTGATTATTTATTGGAGGTTGACATTTTATAAAATAATGGTAAAGTGGTTTTGTGTTCAAGACTGTGGGTAAAATTCAAGTTCAGAACGGTATCCGAATCATTGGCGACCTTGATATTATCCGTTATTATCATCGGTTGATTGATTTTCATAATTATCGGACAGAGAAGTTACAGTTACCTGCTCATGGTTGTCATATTACACTGGTTAATCCCAAACTCCATAAAGTAAAGTGGGAAGATGCCAAGAAGTATCACGGTCGAACGGTTGAGTTTATTTGTTATCCTGAGAAAACTTACGTCAGCCGGGTTAATTATTGGATTCCAGTTGAATGTGAATATGGTGAGGCTTTAAAGAAAGTTTTGGGTGTCAACGATGGTCCTAATTATTGGGGACTCCATTTGACCATTTGTAATAAAAAGGGCCTATAAAATCTTTGACCACTTTTTTAAATTATCTTTCATCCATAGTGGTTGAAGATTGGTGTAATGCCAACATTTTTGACGTTCTTCTTCTTTTGTAAAATCGAATGCTGCACATGGAAGTATGTGGTCTATATGCCAACCCCAATAACCATAATTATTCCAATTCATCCCAATTTTAAATTTGGATTCAATATGAGCACGAAATTGTTGGATGTCACATCCCAGTAACTTTAAAACAGATTCGGATTTTCTTAACCCTCTTGCTTTTAAATGAGATTTAAATCTCTTACGGAGTTTTTTCTTTAATTTATAGTTCACATCGGTCAAGGAAATAGTGTGTAGACGAATAAAACGTAGAAGAAAAAGAATGTATTGACAGTTTTATTTTTTATGAGATACTTAAAGATGTAACAAGAAAATAAACTTATGAAGACACAAAAGAAGATCTACAGACAAGGAGATGTCCTTGTAATTCCATGCGACTCCATACCGACACATCTTAAACACACAAAAGTTTGCAGACTAGCCTGGGGAGAAGTTACTGGTCATCACCACACTATTCACGATGGAGCGATTGGTTACGCTTCTGACGTTGATGCGTTGGTGGACTATATCGAAGTTACATCTCCAGTCGCTGATTTGACTCATCAAGAACACTCCACCATTCCTATCCCTACAGGAACCTATAAGGTAGTTAAACAGGTCGAATATACACCAGTCGAATTACGTAATGTTCGTGATTAAGTAAAATTTGCAGTAGAGGTGGGGAATCCAATAAGACCGGTGAAGAGTTCTGGCAAGTTCGCTTCACCGGTCTTTATTTTATCAAAATGATGGTTTCAAATCTAAACAAAACGGAGTCTGCAACGTGGGATATGTTACGTGAAATAGTTCAAGAACTTTAAAGTTATGATTTCAAATTTAAATAAAGTGGAGGTTGCAACGTGGTATGCAACGGTGGCTGCAACGAGGGATGCAACGAGGGATGCAACGAGGGATGCAACGGTGGCTGCAACGATGGATGCAACGTGGGCTGCAACGGGGGCTGCAACGAGGGATGCAACGAGGGATGCAACGGGGGCTGCAACGATGGATGCAACGGAGGATATGTTAAATGAAATCAATCTGCGGTTTTAGTTTAAAATTCCCTATTGACTTTTTTTTAATCCAAGATAGTATTGATTCACAGTAAAACAACGGTTTAAAAATATGAAAAAGAAGTATTCTCTAACTCCTGAACATCGTGCTCAACACAAGCCTTGGGCTGAAAAATGGATCAAAAACGTATTGTCAACCAATGAAATGTCTGCTGATGAAAAACTTGATTGTGTCAAGTTTGTCAAGGAAATGTATAAGGTTGCCAATCTAAATGAACCTGACCATATCTTGTTTGTTAAGTCTCCTATCGCATTGATGATCGCGGGTGGATTTGCTGCCGCTATTGTTGAACTTGGTGATAAGGCTAAAATCACTATTCCTGAACTTGTCAATCGAATTAACAACGACGATACCCTTCTTTCTCCAAAATCATATTCTAAGTGGTATGTTTCCCCTTACAAAATTCGAGATTTAGCTGAAGAATTTGGGTTGGGCAAACTGGGATTGGAAGGTGTTCGTAACTATAACAACATGTGGAATGGTGGCAATCAATGGTCGGGTTGGGTTAGTTATTTGAGCTTCTTCCGTCATGTTGCTAAATTGGATATTGATTATTCCAAGTGGGATTGTTATGAAAAGTTGGCTGAACTTTCTGGCCCACGAATGCTTCACGAAAAGTTTTGCATCATTTCTGATCGACCTGAGATTCTCAAAATCAATGAACGAAATCAACCACACAACGATAATGGTCCATTTTGTCAGTGGCGTGATGGAACCGCTCTTTACGCTATCAATGGTGTGCGAGTTCCTGCCTATGTGGTTAAAACTCCACAAGATTTGACGGTGGAAAAGATTGAATCGGAATCGAATCTTGAAGTTCGTCGAGTTATGATTGACGTGTATGGTCGAGAAAAGTTCATTCTCCACTCCAAGAGTCAAATTGTTCATTCTGATGATTTTGGCGTTCTTTATCGAAAGGAACTTATCAATGATGAACCTTTGATGATGGTCAAGGTTGTGAACAGCACACCGGAGCCAGATGGAACTTTCAAGGATTATTTCATTCGTGTCGATCCGAATGCTTATGGTGGAATAAAGACTGCTCGGGCCGCAGTAGCTTCGACATGGAGAAAGCCTGATGGTAGTATGATTTTTGAAACTCCTGACGAATATACTTGTGAAATCGAAACCTAAACGGTTTTTTTGATTCAAGAAGTTGGTCGAGAAGATATACACCTCTACCAACTTCTTTTTTTATAATTTAGGGTATATGACGTTTTTTTTAAATAAAGTGAAGGTTGCAACGAGGGATGCAACGAGGGAGGCAACGGCGGCTGCAACGGAGTTTGCAACGTGGGATGCAACGGAGGTTGCAACGAGGGCTGCAACGTATGATGCAACGTTGGTTGCAACGTTGGTTGCAACGAGGGATGCAACGTGGGATATGTTACGTGAAATAGTTCAAGAACTTTAAAGCTATGACTTCAAAAACTTTAAATAAAGTGGTGGATGCAACGTGGGATGCAACGTGGGCTGCAACGTGGAATGCAACGGAGGTTGCAACGAGGGATGCAACGAAGGCTGCAACGGTGGATGCAACGGAGGCTGCAACGGTGGATGCAACGTTGGTTGCAACGAGGGATATGTTACGTGAAATAGTTCAAGAACTTTAAAGCTATGATTTCAAATTTAAATAAAGTGGCGGATTCAACGTGGGCTGCAACGTGGACTGCAACGCGGGGTGCAACGTGGGATGCAACGATGGATGCAACGATGGATGCAACGTGGGCTGCAACGTGGGCTGCAACGTGGGCTGCAACGGGGGCTGCAACGTGGGCTGCAACGGTGGATATGTTACGTGAAATCTCTGATGATTTGACAAAAGTTGAAACGTGAGATAAAGTTGATCCAAGAGTTCGTTATAAACACGATACTTTTTGAAAAAAGTGTTGATTTTGAAAAGTTGCTACTATATATTAGCAATGTTCTTTGAATAAATGCTGTCGTATGCCGCCTGTCTTCTAAACAGGAGAAAGCTAATTGGATACATGGGGGTTCGAGTCCCTCCGACAGCGCCAGTTGATTAGGCACCCTTGACAGAATGGCCATGTTCCTGCCTTCCAAGCAGGCCACGCCGGTTCGATTCCGGCAGGGTGCTCCATAAATTTCATTTGACGAAAATAAAAAGTTGGTGTAGAGTATTGGAAGTTGGTTGATCTTTGTAAAATGGTGCTGTAGTTTAATTGGTTTAGAACAGTTCGTTTTCAGCGAGCAAGATGTGGGTTCGACTCCCATCGGCACTGCCATTTGGTCGATGTTCCCTATGACCGTCTGTAAAACGGCTGCATAATAATAAATAGGGCGGATATGCGAGAGGTTCGATTCCTTCATTGACCACCATTCGGTGCCATGTAAGCATGAAACTAACAGGTCGGCTCAAACCCGTAAAAGTTCCTGATATAGATGAGCTTGTAACACACCTAAACAATTGCGGGTGAATGTAAAAATAGCATGTTGTGCTCATAACGCAAAAGAAGTCGTGTAATTCGGCTACCCGCTACATTCATTAAATCCTATTAACTCATCAATAATAGGTTTTATTTCGGATTGAAATTTTTCTCCCAAAAACAGTTCTACCTTCTTCTTCGCCGTAAATTTGCTTATGTCTATACTGAGAAGATGGATTTTTAAAGTTATCATTTCACCTTTTTTCTGGATATCTTTATTTTGACATTTTTTCAATCGTTCTTCACCGTATATGGGGAAATAATGGACGGGCCCATTTACTTCAATGGCTAAATTAATTATTTCTTTGACGAGTAAAAGTTATTTTGCATACTTTGCATTCCAATTCGACCACGTTGTTATGGTTTTTAATTTTCATAACAATAAATATCAACTTCACTATCAATCGTCGCTTCTTTTTGATTTTATCCGGTTGACATCCACATCAAACGTGGTAATGTAATCACATCGAAAGTGACGGAAGAGAAAAAATTTGTTGACTTTTTCGGAATTTGACCTATACTTATAAACGTAAACATGATGACAACTAAACACAATTTTATTAAGCGCGATTGCCAAGGAGGCCACGGCTGACGAATTGTAGTGTCATAAAGTTCGTTAACCGTCACCTCCGAAAAGAAAGTGACGGTTTTTTGTTTTTGAAGTTTAGAAAAACTTCGGGGTTTTTAGTCTGTCTCCCCTAAAAAAGATGTCAGACCGTAGAGGCGGTTCGCAAGAATCGAAGTCGCCGGTTCACTAAGGAATTAGTGGGCTACCAACGAAGGTTAAAAAATTCTTTTTAATTTCGTTGTTATAGCATGAAAAGTAAGTGTTTTGATGATTACGTCGATACATATACTATATTAGCTATGATAACACAAAAAGACTTAGAACAGGATATTGAAAATGGGTTGAGTACCAATGATATGAAAAACAAATATCATTGTGGAAATACATCGGTTCGATATTGGTTACGGAAGTATGGATTAAAAACGAATCCAAAATGGAATCTTTATACAAAGTTTACCAATGATGAAATTTTGAAAATTGCAAACGATTCAACTTCACTTTCAAATTTCTTAGAAAAAGTTGGTGGAAAAGCAAGTGGTGGTGCATACTATCATTATCGTAATAGATTGAAAAAATTACAGTTTGATTTTTCAAAATTTAAATCAGGCGGTGAAGTAACTGCACAAAAACTTATAAACGAAAGTGTAAAAAAGAAAAAACGTCTTAGACGACAAACTTTACATTCATATTTACAACGGAATAATATTCCATATGAATGCTATTCATGTAAAATTTATGAGTGGAACGGGAGAAAATTATTACTTCCCATTCATCATAAAGATGGAGATTGTACAAACAATATATTAACCAATCTTTGTTATATTTGTCCAAATTGTCATAGTGTTGAACATTATGATGGAAATGGAAATATCCGGCTGTAACATAGAGGTCTATGTGCTTCTCTGAAAAAGAAGAAATGTAAGGATCGTTACCTTCCTGCCGGGCCAGTTTCAATGGTGTATGAAGAGGCTGGGTCATCGGTTCCACTGTCTATGGAACTCGTTCGATTCGAGTAATCCGGGCCTTTACAGTAGATGAGGCTTTATCTGACTCTCAAATACATCGGAAAGAGTTTTGAGTTGATTCTTAACTCCCATGACATTCACAACGAACAATTTTATTTGATTGTCTTGACAGTATTTAATTTTCAGTAGATCTTTATTTTGAGTCTTTTGAAGTTCGGTTGAACCGAATAGAGGAATGTAGTGACATGGACCATTTAATTCGATTGCCACCCGTTTAGACGGTATATATAAATCCAACTCCAGTCCTCCGGTGACGACCGAACGATTGTTCTCGTCGATTTCTAGTTCAGGAAAAGATTTAAGAATGATATCTCTAAGTAAGGTTTCACACCTACTTTTGTTCATTCCGAATCTGGTTGAACGATTCCAAGTTTTGTTTGCATAGATTGCCTGGCATGATTTGCTGCAAAACCTCTTTTTATTGTGATTCGGTTTCACATATTTTCGGAAAAAAGATTCGTCACAATTAGAACATTTCAATTCCGATGGTTGTTGAGGGATTCGTTTTTTGACGACCTTTCGATTTTCCAATGGATGTCTGATATTGTTCCAGTAACGAGCCGAACATGATCGGGAACAGAAGTGAACTTTGGATTTGACAATCTCTCGGTGGAATTTGATAACGGATTTATTACAATGATCACACGTAATGACGGATGTTTTCATTTTATGTTCGTATTCTCCCGAACATTTAATCGAACAGAAACATCCACATAATCCTCCATTTCTTTTATAACACATAAATCTATGTTTGGTGTGTTGATACGTGGAACCGCAGTTGTAACATTCTAGTTGGACTAGTTCACGAGACTTGAGTTTAGTTATTTCATCCGTGGGAGTGATAATCTTCATAACGAATAAATATCACCGAGTTTTGATAAAGATTAAAATAAATGGGATTGAGGGCAAAGTGGAAGAGCCGCCTACCTGTCACGTAGGAGTATTTTAGCGAGTTCAATTCTCGTCAATCCCGCCTTTGGTTAATGGTTCCATGCGGTAATGTAGCCCTCGCTCCTGATTAGAGTGAAGTCTCAGTTCAAGTCTGAGTGGAACTACCTTGGTTTGTTCTCATGGTCTAATGGCAAGACTTGTCATTCTCAATGACATAATACCGGTCCGATTCCGGTTGAGAACACCGTTGGTTGTGGTAATTCCAGAGTGGGATAACGGTAGTCCTCCGTCCTGTTAAGACGAAAGGTGTTTGTTCGACTCAAACCTCTGGAGCATTTATGGTTGTCGGTCTAAAGCCTTTATAGTGAAATTGGAAATCACGTCACTCTACGAAAGTGAAATTTTCAGTTCGAGTCTGAATAAAGGCACAGTGCGGAGAGAAGATAGACGTAAAACTTGATCAGTAACCACGCTCCTTGTTAAGGGAGGTCAGTGTTGGAACAACGTGAAATCCTTTAATCTCGATGCCGATTTTAGATTTAATGTTTTGTTATCTTAACCAGTACTTATTAAGTGCATGAGTTAAATGACATTTATGAAAACAAGCAAAATATGGAAATTAAAAAGTGATGAATTTCAAAGTTTAGTGAATTCGTGTTGTTCTTTAAAAGAAGTTCTTTTGAAATTGGAACTTGTTCCGGTTGCAGGTAACTATAAAACTCTAAGTGACAGAATAAAGAAAGAGTCTGTAGATTTAACCTTGTTGACCGAATTAAGAGTGGCCAACTTTAGAAAGAATGGGAGACAATCAAAAAAAGAAAACAGTGACATATTCGTTGAAAATTCAACTGTGTGTAGAGGGAATGTTAAAAACAGAATCATAAAACAGAATTTGATTCCATATAAATGTAAATGTGGAGTGACTAATAATTGGAACGGTGAACGGTTAGTTCTAATTTTGGATCACATAAATGGGATAAATAACGATCATCGAATCGAAAACCTCAGATTTCTGTGCCCCAACTGTAACAGTCAAACTTCTACTTTTTCAGGAAGAAATATAAAGATTAAATCGCCCATTTGTCCGAAATGCTCAGCTGAATACTCGGGGGCAGGAAAACAATGTAAAAAATGTTGGTTAGGTAGCCAACCAAAAAAGTTGAAAATTTCTTCGGATGAGTTAAGAAGACTTATTCAAGAAAAGAAACCATTTTCAGAGATAGGTAGAATGTATAATGTAAGTGGAAATACAATTAAAAAGTGGTGTGTCAAATTTAACATCATCAACCAATAATTTAAGTTAGTCGCCAGTGTGAGCTGAGAGGCTGAAAGCATCCGTTTTGTAAACGGGAAAATCATCGCAGGTTCAAATCCTGTCACTGGCTCCAGTCAGTTTAATGCACTCATAAGTCAATTGGAAGACTGTCTGACTCCTACGAATGGGTCCGGTTAGTTTATAATAGAAGTGTCGCATAGCGGCTATTGCGGGAGCCTTTGAAGCTCTGTCTTTCGTTGGTTCGAGTCCAACCACTTCTGCAGGCCTTTCGTATAGTGGTAATACCGTGCTCTCTGAAAGAAACGCCGGCGGTTCGATTCCATCAAGGCCTGCCACTTGACAAGTATAAAAAGTGTGGTAATCTTTAACCATGTTAGTCACCCGAACATTCAAAACGATCACCAAAGAAGTGACTTGGTGCGGTCATTGTCCGTGGATGGAATTGGTTCCAGAAATGGGAATGGGTCCGATTCCTACCTGCCGTCACCCACTTCATCCTGGTAAAGGCGGTTATGACTCGGCTATTCCTGATGAGGGAATTCACAAAGATTGCCCGATTAACAAGTGAAAACCGGCTACTACATTTCGTGCAGTTTAATTAGCACCAAAAAATAAAGCAAGATTTTGGTGACGTCTTTTGTGGTAAAAATTTAGAATCCGTTGTTGACTTTTTATCGTTTGGTGATAGAGTCGTCCTACATGAAAGTAAACGTCGAAGCATGGCAACACGGTAATGAAGATGGTTGGGATGATGGTTATCACGGCCGCCCACTTAAAGACACGTTTACGTTTCCTGTGAATTGGACGGATGATGAAAAGAAAAGTTATATCCAGGGATATGACATTGGGTTTAGTGATGGAAGTTGGAACTGTTGATTGAATTAATGCTGTCGTTCGCTTAGAGGCCGAAAGCTACGGACTTTTAATCCGTCGAGTAACAACTCCATCGTGGGTTCAAATCCCACCGGCAGCACCATTTTTGTTCTTTGGCGGTTGAGATAACCAACGTAGGCGTGGATCAATGTCGGTTTGTTACCAACACCACGATTACCTATAGGCTTCGTAGCCCACTACGACAGTACTCTCCGTCATGGTTTTCACGGTCAATTAATTCAATGGTAGAATGGAGTCTTGATAAGGCTTTCACGAAGGTTCGATTCCTTCATTGACTACAGATTTATTATGTGGAAACGATTGAATAGAGGCGGAAAAGAATTAGTGATTCACCAAGAAGAGGGAGTTACCAATATCTTCGACGAAACTAATTTGAGAAAATCTTTACGTTCATATCTCTCCGATGAGAGTCGTGCTAGATTTGGTGGAGAGAACTTTTCAACAGATGAATGCTTCCTAAAGGGAATTCAATGGCATCTTGATGGCCTTAAATTATTTTATGACAACCTCTGAACTACGTAAAGAAATTGTCTAACGTGTCGATTGCACGAACATGACCAAACCGTTCAAGGTGAGTGTCAGAAACCGGCAAGGCAAGATTTATGTCAATACGGTTGGTGTTGACAGATACGATAAACGAATTTCTCGATTGACTTTTTATAGTTTGGTGGTAAGGTTGTCCTAAGATAATGAATGCGGGATTGTTGTAATGGTAGCGATTCTGATTTACACTCAGACAGCGGAGGTTCGATTCCTTCATCCCGTACCAAAACGAAATGCAGTCTGGCTGATCGGTTTAGACGATGTCCTCAGAAGACAGAAAATGAAAATGAGTTGACAATTTTAAAAAAAGTGATATAGTTTTTATACATGAAACATCCGGCAGAACAAATTGAGATCATTAACAAACTGCTTGATATTCTTGATGAAGCGCAATCATCTGGCAAGCTCAAGATCAACAGTTATGAACATTATGATGCTCTTCAAGCTATCCGAACAGTATTGGGTCGGCCTTCAGCATGGACCAATCTTAATAGCAAAACCGCCTTGAAACGCCGATTGAAGAAGAATTCATTTGTAATTTAAAAGAAGTGGTGTAAGATTGGTTGACAATCATACGACGTCCAAAAGAAGCAGTTCACACAAAAGTCTTTCCGTAACATTTTATTGCTGAGTCGCATAGTGGTCGATTGCACTGCCCTCATAAAGCAGAATAACACGTCGCTGGTTCAAATCCAGTCTCAGCAACCACCTCGGTCATCCTTTTAACATTTTCGAGATGTTTATTTAAACCGAAGGAGAAATGATTGACAGGTTTAAAACGAGGTGTTGACTTTATTTAAATCGGTGATAGACTTATTCCCACGACATGAAAAAAATAACAACATGAAGAAAAAAAATAAATCGACTAAAAAAGATAAATACATCAAATACTTTGTGTTCACGGATGGTGAATTTTGTCAGGAAGCTTCCTCAATTTCTGAAGCTGAACGTTCTGCTGAGGTATATGATGACGATGGTATTGATGAAGTTATTGTGTATAAAACTACCGCTGTCTCAAAGTTCACACGTGGGTTGAACAAGGTTAAAATTTAAAGACATAATTTAAAGCATGGATAAACTTGGAGATTGTAGAAATGAATCGTTAATCGAAGACATCTTCGGTTCGGTTTCTGAATTTGCTCGTCAAGTGGAAGAAAATGGTGATGAGTTCACGTTCGGGTATATCCGTGTAACTTACGGCCGAGAGAAGGATATACACACCTTTTGGAATTAATTTAATATGAAAAACATAACCCTCACCGACGACGACGAGTTCAGCCTGATATTAACGGCATTGTCGTTCATGTATAAATTTACTTCTGATGAGTCAGATTTGATATGTGAACTTGACCTCACATCCAACGCAGTCAACCGAGTGAACAAACTAAATCAGGATCTTGAAGATTTATCAGTTAAGTTGTGTATAAATAAAGTCTAATTTAGGTGTTTTGGTCACGTAGCCCGCCCACGCTTCGAACGTGGCGAACGGTAATTGGAACTGAAATTGCAGGTTCGAGTCCTGCCGTGACCACCAGTTTGTGATGAGATGAAGGTTGGTGAGAGAGAATTAATGTAATGGAAGCATGACGGCGACTAAGCTGTTTGAGTGGTTCGATTCCACATTTTCGATACCCAAATGTAGTAACTCTTTCACAAGAATGTGATAGATCCAATCTGGGAGGTACCCCCAGAGGGAGAACATAACCTAACCTATGCTTGGTAGGGTGAAATCCACATTAACGCCTCCTTGATGTTAATGGTAGCCTACTTCACCGGTAATGAAGTTGACAGAGTTCGATTCTCTGAGGAGGCTCTCTTTCGACTTGTTCGATTCAAACACCGGGCTCCATACCGACTCTTGAAGTCGGTTTTTTTGTGTCCGTGGACATGGAAAGAGGCATCGGGAGACTAAACTCGACGCCCCTTTCCTGCACCCACCAAAGAGTTTTCTAGGATAACTCATAACCTCCGCCTCCACCAGAAGATTTTCCTGGCTAATCCTCAACCATTTTCCGGTCCACCAACAAGCTTTTGACACGTAGATTGCTTGTGAACTACTTATCTTTATTATACTTTAATTGGTTTTGATTGGATTTCCTTCCAACCGAAGCTTACCGACTGTTGACTGCTTCGGGAGTCAAATTAAGATTCAATTGTGTGAAAACTCCGGGATTGGTGACAACGAAACACTCAACCGGTTTCGTCGCTTCAAACACCAGACCATCCAATGCAATGTTCAAACCAACCGAACGGACGTAAATATCCTTCTTGGAACACTTTGCGACAGACTTCAACTCACGGCCATCCTTGGCGCGAAGAGAAACTTCAGTCTCACCACCCCGGACATCAGCAGTGACGAAATCAGGGAGGGGAGCAAGCGAACGCTCATACCGAGAGAGCATCGTCCAACGCTTGTTCACCGGGTCAAAATACCGGCGACGATGAGTGACGCTGACCTTGTTGCCAGCCTTGCGGAGTGTGTGGACTCGATTCATTGTGTTGTGTTTTGATTTTTACTTACTGACAGGAACCGTGAGTCCATGCTTCTTGGCAACGGCAACGAGAGACTCTTTCAACTTTCCATGCGAATCGAAAGCGTAATCGTGCGAGGATTGAAGATCCACCAAAAGATCCTTCTTGACCTTGTTGAACCACCCACGGAAGGAAGGCATTCTGTCCAGAACACCTTGAATTCCAGAGTTGTCAAGAAGATCGGCCCGGCGAGCCAACTTGGTTGGAATCATGCAACCGATTGCACACGCCTCATGCAGACCCATTCGGTATTTACATCCGCCCGCGTCCGAACACTGTGCATTTCCCTCAACGACGAAATGTTTCCAGACACGATTGAGTGCATCTTGGTTGGAACGTGGACGGGACTGATTCTTTAGTGTATTTCTCATGTGGGTTAAGTCTATCTGGTTTTTATCAAATGTCAAGCCATCTCGTATCCCCATTGATCCAAACATTCATCCAATTCCTTTAGTGCCTGTTGAGAACTTTGGGAACCAGCTTGGAACTTTGGTGTTAAAGTAAAGTGAAAAGATTACCGCAGTCAGGTAATTGTCATCACTTGAGAGGATGTAGGAGATTCCCTCCCGGTCGATTGGGCAAATTATCATAAATTTGGTAGCTGTGGTGGGATTTGAACCCACACTGTTGCGATTTTAAGTCGCTTGTCTCCTGCCGTTGGACTACACAGCCATTTGTAAATTTTAACTTTTCGGAACGTTATCCGTCAAATACTTTTCGACGTAAGCCTTCGTTTCACCCAAACTACAATACTTTGAGAAGGGAGGAAATTCAAATTCTCCCCGAGTTGACAACTTCACACGGTTATTAATAAGGTCGTCGGCGAAGGCTCGAGCAAACTTGATCAAGGCAATCTTAGATACCTTGTTGAGAGGAAGGTTATCAGTCTCTGGCGGAAGAATTATTACCTCAACTTCGTTGTAAGAATAAGGAAGATCATCAGCCATACTATTAGAAAGACGGGCTTGCGCTTCCTCGATGGTCATGGTGAATTTGGTTTTCATATTGTTAAAATAATACCACGGTGAGATTAAAAATCAAGAGTTATTTTAACGGAGATTAAAATTAGCTAACCAACTTAGTCTTCTCATTAAGAAGTAATTTTAAAATTTTACTTAAATAATATCTAGATTGGTTTTTAAAGCTCTTGAACTATTTCATCTAGCATATCCACCGTCACATCCCACGTTGCATTCCACGTTGCATTCACCGTTGCATCCCACGTTGCAGCCCTCGTTGCATCCCACGTTGCATCTACCGTTGCAACCCTCGTTGCAGCCCACGTTGCAGCATCTGTTGCAGCATCTGTTGCACGTCTCGTTTCACTTAGAGTTTTTAAATTTGAAGTCATAGCTTTAAAGCTCTTGAACTATTTCATCTAGCATATCCACCGTCACATCCCGCGTTGCATTCCACGTTGCATTCACCGTTGCAT
>Ga0222712_10002146_pt1 | contig 23064 bp, 22 predicted proteins | sample C33_657DmetaG_FD_165043 | JGI IMG/M metagenome (GOLD analysis project Ga0222712, IMG submission 165043) | Estuarine water microbial communities from San Francisco Bay, California, United States - C33_657D | ecosystem: Environmental > Aquatic > Marine > Unclassified | place: USA: California... | reverse complement strand
TCGTGTCCCCGATGCGAACATTTTTCCACTCCCCTCGTAGGAGACGATGGACGTAATCTTTCGGTGTTTCAAACTCGTCGGGCGCCGAATTTCCGTACGTGTCCAGAATGGCTCGTCTGTGATTGACGCCGGTACACTCGTGATAGACGGTCTGGGACGTCAATTTCACGGGGGTCAACGCGATGATGACCGTCGGACTCTTGGACGAGACAGGCCCCTGAATCTCACGGACGCCGATGAGGTCCTGGATAGACTCCCATTCGTCGATTACGATAGGTAGGATCGAGTATCGAAGACGCTCGAACATGTCCAGGGTCCCCTGACGCGTCTTGAACACCTCAGGGTCCATAAATAAACAGTGGCCGAGTTTCTGCTTGACGAGTGTTGTTTTCCCAGTGCCTGGTTTCCCGTGGACGCACGTCAAAACACCAGGTTGCGCAAAGACTGGGTCGTTTATTTCTGCCTTCTTCTTAAGAAAACGATCCATGTCTTCGAGCGAATCTGGTGACGATGAGTCTCTAACGAGGCAGATCCTTAGTTTGGTCTGGGAAAATAACGCGTTCGTTCCGTACGTGGGCGCGTGGCTCCTGTACAACGTTCTTGTCTTGTGTCTCCTGGTCTTTATTGCAATTAGACTTGGTCTGTCGTGAGTAAGGGTGACTCAACAACGGACAAGAGGCGCTTCGCGCCTTTTCAAACCTGGTCTGTCATGAGATTGGGCGGCTGCAGTGCCATGACGTCGTACAGCGTGTCGACTGACGCCTGCATGAACCCCTGCTGCTCAGACGCGGCGAAAACCTGATCTAGGTTTGCGAAATACATGCCGTCCTCGTCAGCCTCGTCCAGGGGAATCGCCTTGACAGCACGATCCATGCTGATGGCGAGCGGCTGAAGCGGCAGGTTGACGTGGTCGTAATCCTGCATCTTGTCTGCTGGTTCTGGGAACAGGTTCGGGGGCACGTGCGTCAGAGGCGTGAACGTGTCGCTTGGAATGTCGCGCAGGGGGGTCACAGTCGATGCAGGTTTCAGGGACACCTCTGGAGGGGAACGTGCGTTGAGGCTGGGCTCTGTCGCCACAATCTCAGCAAGGGACCCGCGCGCCTGGTAATTGCTCCGGGTCGATCCGAAAATGACCAGCGCCACGAGCACGATGATGAACGTCCACACGATGAACGGTCTGACTTTAAATGGCTTAAGAGCAGCCATAGTTACTTTTGTACAAGAAAATGATTGTGGACACGTTCCAGTTCTTTAACGAGCTGGATGTATTGGAGATGCGACTCAAAAATCTCGATCAGTATGTCGACATTTTTGTGCTCGCCGAATCAGAAGAGACCCACGCTGGAAACCCCAAGCCGTTGTATTACGAGATGAACAAGGAGCGTTTTGCACCGTGGGCGCACAAGATTCGCCACGTCGTATGTCCGCCGTGTGAGGGTACAGGCCTCTGGGACCGCGAAAAACACCAGCGGAATTGCGTGCTTCTGGGTCTCGACGGCGTTCCGGACGATGCGATGGTGATGATCAGCGACGTGGATGAAATTCCAGACATGACCGAGGTGATTGAGCTCGATCCGTCCAAGACGCACAGCATCCACATGTGGATGTTTGAGTTTTCGTTCGATTACATGTTTACGGGCGAGCCGTGGTTCGGAACCGTCGTGACCAACGCCAAGGCGTTCCGCCGCCTGGGGCCCAATTTCTTCCGGGACAACCGATGGAAGTTTCCACCTCTGACGTACTCTGGATGGCACTGTAGCTCGTTCGGGGACGCCGACCACGTGTGGAACAAGCTTCGGAATTACGCCCACGCCAACGACGACAAACACAAGGGTCAGACGATTGAACAGATTCGGGAGTACGTCGCCAAAGGTGTTCACGCGGACGGAACGATGAAACTCGTTCCGAGGCCTAAAGACGTGCCATTGCCCCGCGTCATTTGATGTCATTTTGAATATATTCAAATAGGAGGAATGTCACAGTCAACAGTCGCACTTTTAGACCACATGGGTGACGATCAGGCGATTGTTGACGCGGCGCGCATCTCAGTCACAGGTGCCTCGAAGAAATCAGAGACCAGGGCGCTCATTCGGTACCTGATGCGCCACAAACACACGAGCCCGTTCGAGATGGTTGAGTTTAAATTTCACGTCCGGGTCCCCATCTTCGTCGCACGTCAGTGGCTTCGTCACCGGACGGCGTCCGTCAATGAAATTTCAGGGCGGTACTCGGTTTTACCGAGCGAATTTTATGTTCCGGAAGAGTATCATGCTCAGTCGTCAACCAATCATCAGGGCTCAGGTGCTCGCATTGACGTTGGTAGTGCTGAACAGGAGGCGTCGTGCAATCAGGCGTTCGACGTTTACGAAAGTCTGATTGAACAGGGAGTTGCTCGCGAAGAGGCGCGCGTCCATCTCCCGCTCGGCACAATGACAGAGTTTATTTGGAAACAGAACTTGCACAACCTGCTTCATTTTTTGCGGCTACGCATGGATTCTCACGCCCAGCCCGAGATTCAAGAGCCTGCGCGCCAGATTTGGAAGTTGATCGAGCCCATCGTACCTTTGGCGTGCGAGGCGTTCAAGGATTTTGTACTGGACGCCGTGACGTTCAGCGGACCAGAGCTACGCGGTGAGGTGACGGGCAAGGGGGAGCTCCGTGAGTACCAAGAGAAGATTGAGCGGTGCGGTAAATTTCTCGGCACACATAAATGAACACCGGTACGGCGGCTCGGAAAATCCAGCGAGGCTGGCGCAGAACTGCAGTGCGTATAGGACGTCTCGGCGAAAGCGCCAACGAAAACCAGGTCAATTATTCCATCATGAAAAATGTACCCTTAAAGACCCTTCATCAGATTCTCATGCGAATCGCCCAGAAGAGTGGACAGAACTGGAAGTACCAGGTGAATAACAGGGGACACATGATGTACTACGGAGGTCCTATACCTGTACGCTTGAACAGACAACATGTGGTGTACAACATCGCCATGCTCACGAACATTCGGCCGAACGCTCGTAAAGTTCAAGCGGCTCGTGTGATTCAGGCGCACGCTCGCGGTGCACGTGCCCGTCGGGAAGCGACGTTCCGTCGCACTCCTTTTGCAAAGGGACTTCCCCGTAACGTGTTGAATAAGATGTTTTAGAATTGAAGACCAAGCGATGGATCCTGTGAGTAGTTCGTCACAGTCGCACTCAGAGCTCGGAACACCTCGGGCGTACGAGTCACGTCGTACTCCATCGACGTCTTGATACCGAGTTCCGATGCGGCGAGTACGGCATCCTGATTCGCCCCGAGGTAGATGAACTTCCACGGCTTGAGGTTGACCAGATCCTTGACGTGGGCTGACGTGTACGTCCGCGACGAATTCTCCTCGCCGTCCGTCAGAATGATAACCATCGCGTCGTCGGACAGGTTCATCTTGAGCACCTGTCCCATGGCGTCGTGCAACGCCGTCCCACCCCGTGGGACAAACGTGTCCTCGGTCAGCTGCGGAACTTCCTCGATTGGCAACTTGTCGTAGACCGTCTCAAACTGGTCGTCGAACAGACACAGGGTCATCGTACCGCCAAACTGCTTCTGAGAATAGACGAACGTATTGAAACCGTCGATGGTATCGATGCAGCACGACGCCATCGAACCGGAGCGGTCGAGCAGAAAAACGCGATCCATCTTGGTCTTCAAGAGTGTTTCGTTTTTATGCTCCCGGCGAAGCGACTTGACCTTAAAAATAAAATGTCAGTTTCCCCCAGGAGCGCTCGAGCTTCTTGATGACCACACACTACGTGCTTGATTTGAACGTAGCCCGAGCAGCGTATAAAACCTGGAACTCCCTGTTCCCTAAGGTTACCCCGTACTATGCCGTCAAGTGCAATCCCGACCCCGTCGTCATTCGAACGTTGGCAGCGCTTGGATGCGGCTTTGATTGTGCAAGCCCACGAGAGGTTGACATCGTGCTCGACGCAGGGTCGACCCGAATCATCTACGCCAACCCCTGCAAACGACCAGACGACATACAGTACGTTGCACGAAAGGAGATTACGCGGACGACGTTTGACTCGGTTTGCGAAATTGAAAAGATGGCTCAGAACGCTCCGGATATGGAACTTGTTCTCAGGATCCGCGCCGACGACCCAACCGCCGTATGTACCCTTGGAAATAAATACGGAGCTGGAGAATCCGATTGGTACAATCTCCTTGATCGTGCCCGCGAATTGGGACTCGGAATCGTTGGTGTGAGTTTCCACGTCGGCTCGGGCGCGCGGTCGGCTCGGGCGTACGCAGACGCCATTTATACGGCGGCACGTGCCATCGACGTGCTCAAGGAGTACGGATTCGAGCCGAAACTCGTCGATATCGGCGGGGGGTTTTCATCCTCGATGGACATTGAAGAGGCGGCTGAATACATCAACGACGCACTGAAAGAAACCGGACTGGATCAGTACGAAGTTATCGCTGAACCGGGTCGGTTTTTTGCAGAGCATGTGGCGACGCTGTACACACCAGTCATTGGTGTGAAGGATGGTGCCGTGACAATCGACGAATCGCTGTACGGCGCGTTTAATTGCATTTTGATGGACCACGCAGAGCCTGAACCCGATGTGGATGAAAATCAAGAGCTGGAAAATGTCACGTTGTTTGGGAGTACGTGTGACGGTGCAGACGTCATTGCACGAAGCATCGCTCTACCGTGCGGACTCAAGGTGGGGGACGTGCTGACGTGGAAACGCATGGGGGCGTATACTATGGCGGCGACGACAAATTTCAATGGGATTCCATTCAATCAACGTGAGATGATTTACACAAATGTCTAAGAAGAAGAAACTTCCGGCTCGCCGTCATCTGCAAAGTCGATGATGAACGCGTTTGTCGAATCCGACCCCCGCCCATCTGGAATGTCCGACGCCCACGCCACGAAGCTCACCATCATCGGCCGCCCCCGCTCATCCGTCCACCCCTCGTCCTCCTCGATGATGTTCCACAGGATACACCGCTCTGGGTCGTGGTGCGCCTGGATGGTTCCGTCGCGACACACGATGTACGTCTCGTTACGTACCGGAAACTCTTCGTACTTTGAGCCGTTGTGCGACGAGACACAGCGGGTCAAAGGCTCAGCCATGAAGACGAGTCCGGGACGCTTGAGGGTCGTCATTTTTTGAGTTGCTCTTTGGTCTTTGCCGCGTCCTTGACCCGAGCAGCACACAAATTTTCTTTGGCCCGTACCGCCTTTTGCGAGTAGACTGAAAACTCACTCTTTTTGCGAGCCGAATCACGCTTACGATCGCGAGCCGAAGACTCCATATAATGATTTTACACTGTTAATTTCTTGTGAAGGACAAGACATGTTTCTTCACGACCAGCTTGGCGTGCTCACCAGTATCTTGAACTCGGCGTTGGTGTAGTACCCAGACTTGCTCGGGTGCTTTTTGTCGACGACATACTTAACAACCGCGTTGGTATTGGTCTTCCATTTTTTGGTCAGCTTGTTGAGAAAAACAGGCTTGGCGAAAATCTTGGTGTAACCGACGTGTTGACGCACGGGGCTCTTTGCCGGGCTGGCGCGCTTTGGGCTGTTTGTTTTGCAACTCTTGCGACCGCACCACCACCGCATTTATCTATTATTGAGAAATAAGTCCATGTTTCAGATCCGGGTACTTTGAATCGTCCTGGAGACCGAGATAGTACCCTGGCTGCTGAACACCGAAAAGCCGGTACGCGAAAATACCGATGAGAATCCAAGCGAGGAGGAAAATCCCCCACGATTGGGCTCCTTTGAGTTTAAGAGCGTACCCTACGAGTCCTGACCCTGTAAAGGCGACGAGCCAATTCCACAGCGTCAAGTCGAGTACTTTCATTTAGTTTAAGCTGAGATTTTACATCTTTCCACCGAAGGTGGAAAGTTTCCATGGGCTTCGCAACGATCAAGTCGCTTCGCGACTTGTAGTTTACATCTTCTTCTCGTAGTACGACACACCCTGCAGACGAGCCAGGATCATGAGCACGATCACGGACAGCAGCGTCGTGAACACGGCGCTCATCAGGTAGTAGCCGCCACCGTTCTTGCTGACGTTCACCAGCTGGGAGATGGTCCAGCGGATCACGTCCATCCACGCGATGGCGGTCGCGAAGAAGAAACCTGCGGAGACTGAGGGGGCAAAGGTGCCTGCTGCTGACGAAACAATGCCGGACATTTTACTTTATGCTGAGAAAAAAGATTCAATGCTTGTTTGAAATGGTCCCGTAGGTTCTCATCAAGTATCCTATGCGTCGAGGACTCAGCGCCGCCGCCAAAACATTGTTGGCCGGCGCCCGAGCCCGTGTGTGCGCCCGGGCCTTCGCCTGACGTCTGCGCACTGCGCTCTGGATTCGGCGTGCTGCCAATTCGCGTACCATGTTATTAAAGAGTTTCATCTGACTAACGGTTGCAGTGCGACCAAGCTGCCCAGTGAACGTACCCGAGTAGTGACTCCTCATGAATCCTATATGCTTTACCATATTTCTACGACGATTTAAGTTTGCTTGACGTCTAGCTGGAGAAAGAGGCGGCATTTATCATTCGTCGTCAAAAAAATAGTACCCTGGACCGAGGTCGACGTATGGCAATGGATCCTCCTCGTCGTCATCATCCTCGTAATCCTCCTTCTGAAGAATCACCGAGTACTTGACCCTTGGAACCAGCTCGTCCTCGTCGTCTGTGTCCTCCAGCAGTTCATACATACTGTTCCATTGCTTTATTGACTGCATTCTTCAACGCAGCCTCTGCTGGACTCTCTGGTTCCCACGCGTCCCATGTATCGGCACACTCGTTCATCTTGATGGCGTGTTCGTTGTCCGTGCCGTCGTACCGGACCCAATTCTCTTCGTCTCCCTCCTCCATCTCTTCCTCCTCCTCGTCTGACTCATCTTCGTCATAAACCTCTGGGAACAGAGACCCAATCTGTTTGCCTGTGACTGTCCTGGCGGCATACATGAGCCCGTAGCAAATGTCCTTGCCGGTGACACAATCGCGACCTGTCGCCTTGGCGTAGTGAGCTGCGAGAACGACGGACGACTCTAGCACGGGCAAAAAGATGTCGATTGCCGATTGCTCCATTACTTCTAGGTCGTTAAAAGGTTTTAGTTACCTGTGAGTATCCTCCGGTACACAAAATGCGTCCAAGTTCAGGTGACCACCCTGATGGCTGAATACCAATTGCATCCCAATTTACGCCATCTGATGACATCCACCCAGAAAAAGCCTCGGTGTTACCCCATCTGTCCCAGTAAGAGGCTACAAAAATTGAAAGTTCCTCGATCCATATGGGATTGCTCAATATAAACGCTGTACCCCCTGAAATCCAATTAATACCATCATCGGAATAAATAACACCTTCAGGCGTGAACTCTTCTTCTCCAAAAGGAAGCTCGTTATGTATACCGGCTTGAGACACGAATCTACCACTTGACGAACATGCTATAGGACCAACGCCACTATAACCAGGACCGTTGTTTCCAGTGTTCCATGTTGTACCGTCGTACGAATAGTAAACATTTGCATAATAAAACGCGGCAAACATTTTGTGGAACGATGACCATCCAACAGCGGTACAATTTTCTAAAGACTGTTGCCAGTTTATACCATCCTTTGAATAAAAAGCACCGGAAAATGCACCGAGTGTTGGTGACCATGCAACGTATGGCAGATCTTCACGGCCAAGCTTATCTGTATACGGAACTGAGAAACTCGTGTCTATCCATGTTTTTCCGTCATAAGAATAATAAGAACCTATTGGTTGATTGCCACCGTCAGGCTCTTTGTAATTTAAAGCCGTGTATAAACCGAGTTCCTGTGACCATACAACGACACCCCGGGCGGACGAAACATGTGTGCCAAATGTTTTTTCCCAATTTACGCAATCACTCGAAATAGAACCACTTATATAGCCTTGTTTACTAAATGTACCTATTTGTGAAGCCCACGTAGAAAACGGACCATCCGTAATCGGTGGGTAATATTTTGCTATGTCTACATAATAAATACCTTCGATCGAAATAAACTGTCTAAACCCGTCATCATCCGCAACTACAAAAATCTGTAGTGTCGGTGAATATGCCATTGGACCAGCAACTGTTATATTGGTACTTGACCATGTTATACCGTCGTACGAATACACTGTAGAATTTACTCCAACACTAGAAGCAGAGATCGCGGAGAATATATCCAACCCTTCCCCCCATAACACATTCCAATAACCGTTACTTATTTCAGCAGTTGTCCATGTTTGTCCATCCGTGGAGCGAGCCATGTAAGTAATGTCTGTATATCCAGGTGGAAGGCTGTACGTTATATGATAGGTAACACACGATAGAAAAATATTAAGTTTCGGTGACCAAGTTACAGAAACACCTTCTCCTTGAACATTTTGTTCTGGATATATTATAGGGTAACTGGTAGACCATGTGTTCCATGTTATTCCATCCGTTGAATAAAGACCCGTGATGTCGGTTAAATATACCGAACCAGTACACACAAATGTGTGAATACTTGGCGCATAAGAGAATGATCTCACTGAATTGAAAAACTCATTATAATATCGTTCTGTCCAATTTATACCATCATCCGATGTTAATACTTGATAATTAACTGCACATGCAAACAAATTCAATTCCGGTGCCCATATAAAAGGACTTCCGTTATACATAGTTGCAACTGTAGCAGGGTCCAGACCTACAGGTGTTGTTTCTGTCCATGTGACACCATCATTTGACGTGACATATACAAACTCGAAATTTCGACCCACAAAACCTATATACAAGTTGAGCGCATCTGAATACGCGGTATAAAATGGAGCTGAACGTTGTCCCTGAGTCTGTTCTAAAGTAAGACTAAGGAAATTACCATTCCAATGAACTCCATCTGATGACTGTCCAGTATAACTTTGAAAAACACCGAGTTTATCAGACCAGTTCACAAGCTCAAGTGGTAAGTTTGGGGATGTATTCGTAAGCGTCTGGTCCCACGTCCACGTTTGTTTCAATGGGACCGGATCGATCAACGAGATTGTCACGGTCCCCGCCGTGTTCCCTGTCGCCCCGAGGTCTGTAAAGTTGGCAACCGACTCGTCGGCGTAACAGGTTGCACCGGAAACGCCGTCGCCCGCACTTCCCGTGTACCCTCCACCGCCCGAAATGCCTGTCGCTACTGGACTTTGACCCCCACCGAAACCACCTTCCTCTGGAACGAGAGTCTTTATGTAAATGTTTCCGAACCCACCGTCGAGGTATGCAGTCGGTTTTAAAAACTGAAACGTCGCATTCGTCACGGATCCGTTTGAAAAGTACCCTGCACCGTTTATCCCGTTCCCGGTTCCATATGGTTTGAACGACGCGGAACGTCCACCTGTTCCGTCACCGCCGCTCGCAACGATCAGAGGTACACCATCTGACACGACGAACGTCCCTCCGCCACCGCCGACCGTCAGGTTATCTGCGACGTTGGCAGTCAAAGGTGTCGGCTGTTGACCAACGAGCATGGTCAAAACCTGGCCCTCGGACAAATCAACGTCCCCTGAGACGACCCGACCCGGCGTCGCGCCGTAGGCGCCTGCGGCTACTACGCGGTACGTCCCCGTCGCCGGTACAGTCCACTGCTGCTGACCGTCGACGATCGAAAAGTCGCCGTCACGCCATGGGGCATTGGCGTACCCTTTGGTCGAATCGGGTCCTCGGTGACCTGACGTGCCCAGCGTCGTAAATGTGAACGTGTCAAAGTAGTACAGACCGGGATACTCCGGCTTGTACTCCTTGGCCGCCATCTATCATTAAGACAGAATTTCGGTACCACCCTCCTGGACCGTATCGAAAAGGGACGTTGCAGCGCCATCGGCGATTCGTACGACGTTGTGCGTCACGGCGTACACGCGAATGTTCCGCGAGAATGGACACGGCGAAAGTTCGAGAGTGTGAAGCTGACGTGTCAAAGATGACATGTTTACGGATCCCGTGGGTTGCGTCGGGTGTTCGGGGTCGAGCGCGAACGTGTACGCGTAGAATGCACGGTCGGGGACGCGCGTATGGTTCTCGAGCCCCTGGATCGTTCGAAGGAACAGGGGTGTTCCAACCTCAGGCAAAATGATGTCGATGCCGTTAAATTGAAGACGGAGCGAAACGAGTTGCTCGACACCCGAGTTTAGATAATCGTAGCCGGCTGTTCCGTCGTTCTGGATGACCCAGTACAACTCCTTGACTGGTCGCGTAAATTCGGACATGAATTTGGTCTCGGTCTTGTTGGCGCCGACCGTAAATTGCAAGCGCTGGATCGTGTGTGTCAGGTAGTCAATCTTTGCCGTTTTGAAATAGTCCCGTTCAGCCTTGGTGATGTACACGTAATCGACAAAGAGGTTGACGTTGATTGGTGCAGTCCAGTTGAGCGTCGAAAACTCCTGACTCGCGCGAAACTTGACTCGGAAGACGGGTGCTTTGTTCAGTGCGCACAGCGGCAAATTCAAACGAAACGGCATGCGAATGTAGTACGCCGCGAGATTGCTCGTCAGGCCTTTGCCCACCAGAGTCGTCAGAACCTGTTGCTTTCCGGTGGTGACACTCAGGTCGTTCATCAATTCGAGTGATTCGCCGTAGTGGCGCTCGAGAAGGTTGTTTTCGTACCGGAGTTCGACAAACTCGATCATGCGCGTGCCGGCCGAATCGTCGACTGGAGCTGCGACGTCGGGCCAATCGACCCGGAGGTACATGTTCCCGTGGGCAACGTCACCCACTTTGGCGATCCATATCGAAATGTCATCGCCAAAGTGAACATCTTTTGGAAACTGGAGACGGGTCACCTGGTGTGAAAACTGCGCCGGTGGTGCAGACATTTCTCTCCTCTACTTTATGAGTTGAAAATAAGTCCACCGATTCCACCCTGAATCGCGAGAAGATTGTACGTGCGCGCCCAGACCGTTTCGGCGTTTGCGCTCAGAACCTGGTCCCGGATACGCGAGAAATTGACCGTGCCGTTCGGAATCTCCGACTCGGGATCAAACTCGAAGGGAATCACGGAAACGTTCCGGATGGGCATGGATGTGTGTGTCTCGAACGGCTCGATTGTACTTAAAAACGTGCGCGTCCCAACATCCTCTGTTATGATTTCCTCGCCGGCTGTGAGTGCCAACGTACTTTGGTCTGCAAGATTCGAGTACTGGAACACGTTTGTCGTCGAGGACACTCCGGTGACCCACAACTCTTTGACGGGCCCTCGAATGTTCATGTAATTCATGTCAGTCACCTTTTGGGTCTGAACCAAGCCTATGAGTGCCTTGTCCGGTTTGGGAACCTCGGGGGGCAGAGACTCGTAATCGACGAGGATACTGGTTTGGAGCGTGGGTGTAGGTGGGTACGGATCGAACCTGACGATGTTTTGGGCAGCTGGATCACTCTGTGAAAACATGTACACGTACCGGGGTCCGTTGGCAAACACGTATTGACCGGTGGGTAAACCCGGTGCAGGGTATTTGTAGGCTGCTGCAGTTGACAAGTCTTGTGTCGTGTCGATTTGAACGGCGACGTTACTGGTTGAACAGTAAATGTAATTTCCGACGGCGATGAGGTTCCGGAGTCCGTCACCGGGAATTATAAATTTCGGATCACTTGCAATAACACTTTCCCATAAACCCACTAATGGGGAACTTACAACAGGCCATGTAAGTCCGTTATCAGTTGAACGCGCTTGAATGTCATCACCGACCCTTATAAAAACATCATTTTTAAATGTTACACCTTTCCAACTTCCGATGAACGGAAATAGAACAGAATTCCACGAAAGTCCATTGTTGGTTGAACGTGCCTGAATACCGCTACCAATAAAACCAGAGTAGCCAACCATGACAAAAACATCATTTCCAAATGCTATACCACGCCAATTCCCTCCTATAAAAAAAGGCGAGTTCCATGTAAGTCCGTCATCAGTCGAATAGGCTTGATAGTTACCAATAGCGTTAAAAACTCCGTTTCCAAATCCTATATTCCACCAACCCCCTCCGATTGGAGACGTATAAGACCATGTAAGTCCATTGTCAGTTGAACGCGCCTGAACACCGTATACGTTAACCATGACAAAAACATTGTCTCCAAATGCTACACCGGTCCAATACCCTGCTAACGGAGATTCCACCGGAGTCCACGTAAGTCCGTTATCTGTCGAATAGGCCTGATTATCATATACATCAACCATGACAAAAACACCATTTCCAAATGCTACACTTTTCCACCCCCCTGTTAACGGAGACGCAACCGGAGTCCATGTAAGTCCGTCATCGGTTGAACGTGCTTGAACGTTATCACCAACCATTACAAAAACCCCGTTTCCAAATGCTACACTGTGCCAATCCCCTGCTAACGGAGATGCCACTGGTTTCCATACAGCTCCATAATCGGTTGAGTAAGCTTGTTTATTTGTACCAACCATGACACAATAAGTCGAAAAACTTGATACAACAAATCTTGAATTTGAATACTTTAGAATATTGAATTTGTCAATTATAAAATATACATCATTTCCTATAAGAACGCCTTCCGTAATTTGGGACCCATAGTTACGATAGTCGAGTATGTACCACTGACTCTGGACATTTGCGTTCAATTGATATGTGTAGAGTGACCCCGGTGTGCCTCGAGGAATCATGATGAGTTCTGTACCCGTCGAAAGAGTCTGGTAAACACCATCCACGTGTGAATTAAACGTCTCTGTAAAATCGACCGTGGTGTAACTTCCGGGACTCGTGAATGACCCCGTCGTATCGTACCGGGTCAAAAACACGTTCGATGACACCGTGTTACTGACCGCGTAATACAAGTACCGAAAGTCTGCGACGATCGTACCGGTCAAAGATCCAATCGTCGGCTCGTAGTTGTTTGTTGCGAACGATGATATATTTCCCTGAATGAGTTCGTCGATGATAATACTCGCCAGCGTACCGTCAGACAACCCGATATACAATGTACCGGACAAAACACAAAACTGGCTAAACAGACTCGTCCCTGAAAACGCAGAGAGAACTATGTACGACGTGGGGTCCGCGACGTCCTTCGTCGTGTCATAGACGATGAATTGACCGCCGTACGTGACGATGAAAATGTACTGTTGGTACGAGAACGTCGTCTGAACGTTGATTGGTTCGCCGTTCAAGATCCCGGTAGATGCATTGTACGTCAGGTACGATTGAGGGTTCAAAAAGTCGCCCGTTCCGGGATTCAGGTTCTGGGACAGGTTCGTGAACGCCTCGAAATCAATCTCCACGCTCATCTGTTGGTGGGTCAGGGCGCACAGAGGAATCTCTTTCGTCCCAATCGGTAAAGTCGTATAGTATTCACGTGAAACGGTCGCCTGTGTCTGGTCCAAAGTCCCGTTCAGGAGTTTGAGGATCGCTTTGTTTTCGTACGGAACGGTCAGATCGTTCTGGAGTTCGATGTACTCGCCCGTGTACTCTTTGATTGTTTGTTTGCCTACGAGGATCCGAGCGTCGCGCACCAGTTTGTGTGCGACCGAGTCGTCCCATGTCGACGTACTCGGGGGCAAAAAGCCGGAGACCCACCCGCTCTGGGTCAGAGTCCACGGCGGCGTCGCTGTCAGCGAGTACGTGAGTCCCTCGCGCGAATCGAAACCCCAAAAGGCGGCATCCTCTGCATTGGCGAACGAAATGGATGGGTACACACTTGAAGAAAAAACTCTGTTCGAAAGTTTTAAAGGAGGCGTAACAAATGAAACGGAATCTGAAGGTGAATTTGTATACGTAAAATCGCCATAAGTTACAGCGTCCCAATACCACTGTATCTGAGACGTAGCATAAGTCCATGTAAGTCCATTATCAGTTGAACTCGCTTGATTATCATTAGAAACCATGACAAAAACGCCGTTTCCAAATGCTACACTTTTCCACCCCCCTGTTAACGGAGACGCCACAGAAGTCCATGTAAGTCCGTTATCGGTTGAACGTGCTTGAGCGTCTGGACCAACAATTACAAAAACACCGTTTCCAAATGCTACACCGGCACAATAACACGCTAACGGAGACGCAACCGGAGTCCATGTAAGTCCGTCATCGGTTGAACGTGCTTGAACGTTATTACCAACCATTACAAAAAACCCGTTTCCAAATGCTACACTTAGCCAATCCCCTGTTAACTGAGATGTAGCATAAGTCCATGTAAGTCCATTATCAGTTGAATATGCTTGATTACCGCTAAAAGCATAATTAATTCCACCGACTATAACAAAAACATCGTTTCCAAATGCTACACAGTACCACAACCCTGATAACGGAGACGCAACCGGAGTCCATGTAAGTCCGTTATCGGTTGAACGTGCCTGATAATATGAACCTATGTCAATAAGGATAAAAACCCCATTTCCAAATCCAATACCGACCGAAGTTCCATCCATCTGAGACTCTGACAGAGTCCATGTACGTCCATTATCAATCGAGTAAGCCTGATTAGACCCATTAAACCCATGATTCATGACAAAAACACCATTTCCAAATGCTACACTGTCCCAAGGCCCCGGTAATGGATACTGTACTGTGGTCCATATATCTCCATTAGAATTCGAGTACGCTTGAAATTTCCAACCAACCATTACAAATCCAATGTTGAGTGTACATGTGAACGTCGTATCAGTTGACGAGGTTACTATCACTGACTCGTTTAAAAAACCAGTAAGTGGTAAATTCAACACGACCTTACTCCCAATAGGGAAGTTCGACGGTGCAGACGTTGTGAATGTACCTGTCGTTCCCACGATCGATCCTCCAGTAATCTGCCACGTCTTGTTCGTCAGGTTGTTCACCCACAAGTTCGAGTTGCGAGTTGAAAAGTAACTGATAATGTCACCGCACGCGATTCCGACAAACGATATGGTTCCGTTGTACGAAATGCCTGCCAGGGTCGTCGAACACGTGAACGAATTGGCCGTCGGGATACTCGTCACCGTGTACGTTCCGTCGAGGTCGAAGATACTGTAGGTCGTACCGGACAAAGTCACTGCGGTCCCTATGGACATGTAGTGGTTCCCTACCGTGTTCGCCGTCAGGGTCGCACCGTCTGCGACGACCAGCGTCAGACCCATGTTCGCATAGACGGACCCGCCCACCTGCGACGACGGCGTCGGGTACACGTACTCACCGCTCTGCGTGGGATAAATGGGCGGGAAAACGGCTCGGAGCGTCAGACGTGTCAAGTAGTCCCCCTTGACTGGAATGGTACACCGACCGGTCATGCCGAACGTCTTGATCTGGTTGTCGAGGGGAACTTCAAACGTCTCACGGGAACGGTTCACGCGAGGCGTGTATTTCGCCTCGAAATATGTCCGGTCAGGGCTTTCTGATAACCAACGATCCTCCTGACCCTTTGCGGCGAGCTGTAGATGCGCCGATGACATGTCCTATTTTACGAGTTGAAAATAAGTCCACCGGTTCCGCCTTGGATTGCGAGAACATTAAACACCTTCGAGTACACTCGAACTGTTAAATCAGTCGTGGCTGCTGATACCAACGTAATGTCTACGTATTGTTCAGCGATGCGAGACATGTTCACAGTTCCAGATGGTGCAAGCCTTTCTGGGTCCCATGAAACAGAGTACACACAGACGTTGCTCGACGATGGCATGCTCGTGTGCGCTTCGAACGTTCGGATGTATCGTGTCATGATTTGATCGTCATCGACGAGGATTTCATTATTCAGACGGAATATGAGATGGTTGATAACCCCTGGAGAATCCACCGTGACCCAAAACTCGCGAACCGGTCCACGGACGTCGAGTTGAAAAGACCCTTCTGTTTGCCCCTGGATAAGTGTAAACTCGTTGAGTGTTGTTTGACCGTAGAGGTTTTGTGAGCGTAGTGGGTTTGGTTTGTCGAAAGTTTCGTACTTGACAATCATACTTGATGTGAGCGTTCCTCCGTCCATTACCAAAGGATCAAACTGAACCAAATCATTGTATGTTTCGAAACCACCACCCCATGTTTCAGTCAAGTAGACATATCGGGAACTGACAAGGCATGACAAGACTGCAACAGTTGGGTCATTACTGAAGTAATTTTTGCCGACCCATGAAATCGTATCGACTGTCGTTCCTTTTGACGTTTGAGCCTTGCCAGTACCGTCAAAGATGATCCAGTCCGAAACTGAATTTGTCGTCGTGTCGTACCGGAGAATACTCGCTCGTACTGCGCCATACGTACCACCGACGTAGTAAATTGACTTGCCGTCGAATCCGTAAGGGAACAGTCCGTACCCGTTTGGAAATACCGAATTCGTAAAAAGAATAGATGAATACGCCGACGGTGACGAAATACTCTGAGTGCTGTCATACCGAATCAGATAGATGGATCCACTAGAGAATCCCGTTGTCTGAAAGTAAAAGTACCGCCCGTCGGTCGCGTTTGGAACGAATCCACCACCCAGGTTCGGTGTCGGTGAAAGCGTAGAGACATTAAAATACGTATATGCCGAAAGATCCAGGAAATTTAGAGTGTCTGTTTTCAAAAAAAGACCCGAACCCTGAATGGTTCCGTAAATGTTCCTGCCGTCAAAAGCCAATTGCATTGCTTGAACAGAGAGTGAAGGAAACCCTGTAATGTCGTACCATGTTCTGGGTGCACCTGTGCCTGGAAACGAAAGAAAGTCATATGAGGACCAAGACCCTATAGGTTTCGTCGTGTCATAACGAACATATATCGGATTATAAACTGTTGCATAACCAAAAGGAAGTTCCATAACTTGAGGAGCCGGTTGACCATTTGATGTATATGTATAGGCTACATTTGCAGTGACGAAAATATTCGAAAGAGTCTTTATTTGACTACCCATCGTAACAGTCTTTGTAACTCCTCCAAAATCCGCAGCAATGGTCGTAACATAATTGAAAATGGCTGTATTTTCCGTCGCGATCAATTGAGGTGTCGCGATGTTATAGACTTTGTATGTTACGTATGTGTTTGCAAATGCGGATTCGGGTGTACACGAAGTGAATGTCGCGACGTTGCTTCCGGTCAAAGGAACACTGGTCGTCGTATAAAAACCGGGTAAGTTCCATACAGGTACTACTGATGAATACAATATGTTTACCGTCACAATTATATCAGAACCCACCTTTGTTTCACCCGTTATAGTGACCGACGTCGGTGTGTACTGTGGTGTTATTCCAAGACTACTCGTTGTAACGAAATTCACGAGCGCGACATTATCACTGGCGATAAGTTGAGGTGTTGAAATACTTAATACTTTGTATACGAGGTTGAGTGTTTGTGTGTAAGTACGCCCGGTTCCACCATTCCCTGGCATGTATGTGTATGTAACAGCCGTGTTACTTCCGAATGTCAGACTTTGAATCTCAGTTTTCGTGTAAAGATAACGAGCATCAGCCGTAAAATTGTTTATAATAACCCTTCCTTCGTACAAATTGGGAAAAAACGTAGCACCTTGTGTCGCCGTTGCAACTCCTGTAAGCATGTCAGCCACCGGAACACTTCGAAAGTAACTGGAACTTGATGCTGCTATATACATCGTTCCACCGATGAAATACGGTCTGAATGGAACACCTTGATGAAATTCAGGGTCGTACCAGTAGACCCACGATGATGCATTCCCTTGTGGTTTTGTCGTATCGTAAAAGTAGTATCGTTGACGATACGCAACGTTAGGGTCATCCATGACGTATACGACGTACTTTTTGTAAAAGTTTGTATGGTAGACCCTGAGATTGTTTGGAAGGCCGAGGACAGTCTTGATGTTCGTGTTCACGTACGACCCTCCATCAGTCGTACTCTTTGTCGTGATGAGCAACTGTGGAAGGTTTTCAAATTTTTCATACTCAATATCGATACGAACATCCTGATTGCGAATTGCTTTCATATTCAGTCTGTCTGTGTTGAATGTCAGGCGCGTGTAGTATTCTCGGGGTGCATACACCTGTGAAGTGTCACCCTTCCCCTCGAGAATCGCAAGACCAGCCTGGTTTTCGTAAGGGACGCCGAGATCATCCTCGATGATTAGTCTTTCACTTGTCAGTGTATCAATCGTCTGACCACCGATGAGAAGTGTTGCGCTCTTGACGAGTCTGCACGCGACCGAATCGACATATGAAAACCCGACTCCAGGGGGTGGCGTGAATCCACGGATCCAACCCGCCTGAAAAAGCGTAAAAGGAGCTGTGATGACACCATTCACAAATCGGTACGCCTTGAATCCACCAGATGTCACAAAATCGAAGGAACGAGGATCGAACCCCCAAAAAACACCGCTCATGTCATCCGGAAAATAGATATACTCGTACACGGTCGACGTGAACACAAACTTGATAAGCGAAGAGTTGTACGTCACGTTTATATTGGACAGTCCCACGAAATTCGTCGCCCATGCACCCTGGAACTGTGTGTTAAAGTACCCGATAAAGTCCCCGGGCTGAATAGCGATGGTTCCGTCTGGGACATACACTGCGCCATTCACCTGGTCGGTGTACAGTGGGTACACGTATCCAGGTCCTAATGGTTGATACAACGTTGGCAATATTGACCGAACGGTGAATCGTTTCGAAAAGTCACCTTTTGTCGGGAGTCTACACGTCGATGTATCACCGTAGTACACTGCAGTTTGATCAAAAGGAACTTCGTACGAATATGCCATAAAGTTGTTTGGTTTCTCGTACTTGACTTCAAAGTATGTCCTGTTTGGGTTGTCTGACAACCACTGGTCTTCTTGACCATGTCCAGCCAGCAAAATTTGTGATGCTGACATACTAATCTACACCAAGAAAACATCCAGCGCGTCTTTCACGTGTGTAAAAAATCCAGTACACCATTAGGAAATGACCAATTTGCAGCTCAAAAAGTTTGATCCGAGCAAGATTGGCGACGACAAGGTGTGTGTATTCATCGGCAAGCGCGGAACGGGCAAGTCGACGCTCGTGACGGACATCATGTACCACAAGCGACACCTGCCCGTCGGTATCGTCATGTCCGGTACCGAGGACGGTAATCACTACTACAAGCAGTTCATCCCCGACCTGTTCATCTACGGTGATTACAAGCGCGACGCCATCGAAAAGGTGCTCGAGCGCCAGAGACGAATCGTCTCAGCCGGCGGAAAATCGAGCGCCTTTTTGCTTCTGGACGATTGCATGTACGACAAGGCGTTCATGAAGGACACGTGCATCAGACAATGTTTCATGAACGGGCGTCACTGGAAAATCTTCTTTTTGCTGACGATGCAGTACTGTATGGACTTGTCACCAGACCTGCGTGCCAACGTCGATTACGTGTTTGTCCTCCGCGAGAATGTGATTCAGAATCGCGAGCGTCTGTACAAGGCGTTCTTCGGTGTCTTTCCGACGTTCGACATGTTTTGTCAGGTGATGAACGCCTGTACCGAAAATTACGAGTGTCTTGTTTTGGATAACACGAGCAAATCGAATCGCATCGAGGATTGCGTCTACTACTACAAGGCGCCGATTCGCAAGGGGTTCCGGATAGGATCAGAGGCTATGTGGCAGTACCACCAGAAAAACTACAACCCGAAACACATTGCAACACCTTTGCTCACGTCAGGAACGCCTCCAGGAAGTGCTCGGCGACCGGGTGTTACCGTGAAGAAGGTTTGAGTCCAACGGGCTTCGCGACTTGGACTGATTGCGTCTCTTCGACGTAAAAGATTTCACGCCCAGCATTAGATGATTATCGAGAATCTCGATTTCAACGGATCGAGCGACATCCTGCAGTACATTCCCCAGGTGGACACGGCACCGTCTCAGGACCAGGGACAGCCACCAGTGCAGCAGCAGAGTTCGTTCGGTCTCCCGGATGAACTTCAGCCAAAGTACCAGACGCGTTCAGTCGAACAGCCCGAGTTATTTAAAGCCGAAATAAAACCTCCCCAAATACAAATGGATTTCTCGACACCGATTTCGGACATTGTACCGAGCGCTGATTTCGACATGGGACCATCGATGGGTGGCGGTCCGTACAAGAACCCACAGAACAACAGAGTGGTGGCGCTTAGCCTGGACAATGCGTCCGCCGGCCCAGCTTCATCCTCCTCTTCAAAGAACCCATTTGGTCTGACTGACGACCAGTTGAACGCAGCGCTCGCGGGCATTGCCGCAGTCGCTGCATTCTCCAAGCCGGTTCAGAACAAATTGGCGGATCTGATTCCTAAATTTATGAGCGACGCAGGTGACCTGTCAGCGACGGGCATGCTCGCCACCGCATTCATCGCGGCTGTTGTTTTTTTCATTGTCCACAAATTTGTCAAGCCTCCTCAGAAAAAGTAGAATACTTCCATTAAAAATTGGTCTCAGTTCGAGTACAGAAGCCCTCCCATTCCATCTTTAATCCGGAGGACGTTATAGTTCATCGCGTAAAAGTAGCGACCGTTGCCGCCAGCCAGGGTGCTCAGTGAGACGCCAGCCGGTGCGACGATGCGGTACGTGTCGATGCGTGAAAAGTTCAGCGTGCCAGTCGGCTGAAGCTTTGACGTGTCCAGGCAGTAGGAAATCAGAGCGACGTTCGCCGTCGCGTTGCCGTGGTTGTAGCCGTATGGGGTGTGGTAGTACTGGGGCACATCGATCCACTGGAACATGGAGCGCGAGTCACCGATGTCCACACCGTTAATCTGCGTCTTGAACTGGTAGTTGATGGCTGGGATCTGGGTGGCACCGGTGCTGTACGCGGTCGAGTAGTTGTTGGACTGGAAGGCGAGGAACTTGATGGGGTGAGCCAGAGCCAGCTCCTGCATGTTGCCAGTGGAAATGGGGATGCGGTTCATCTGGGTGATCAGCAGGTCCATTGGCGTGTTGGCAAAGTACTCACGCTCCGCCTGGTCCAGGTAGACAAAGTTGGTCCAGGCCTCGTACTGGAACGTGGAGTAGGCAGCTGTCGCGGGCAGGCCAGTCAGTGCCAGCGTCGTGCCCAGTGTCTGGCTCCACGTGATGCGAATCTCGACGTCGTGGTACTGGAGAGCCACCAGGGGCAGAGACACGTTCCAGTCCTTGCAGAAGAAAAACTTGAGCGGCAGGAACCCGTTGGTGATGTTGTTAGGGCCCGCGGCGTTGTTGTTCAGGTAACGCTGAGAGAAGTTCTGGGCGCCAGTCACCGCCTCGACGTTCGACATCCACGTGATGTCCTGTGTGTCGACAATCTGGCCGCCGATGAGCAGCTCAATCTTGTCGATGACGTTGGTCCAGTTGATGCCCGGGATAAGAGCACCGGTTGAATCCCTGGCGATCAGGTACATGTAGTTGATGAGGTCACCCTTCTTCTCCAGACGGATCGTGGAGATGTTACCAGCCGAGGGGTTACCCTGGATCAGCTGGCGTTCGGGTGAGTTGGCGTAGTGCGTGTAACGTTTGTAGCTGGAACGGAAGAAAGACACCTCTGGCTTACCCGTCAGCCAAGCGTCCTGAGCCCCGGTTGCGACGAGCTGAACGATACCACCAGACATTTACAATGGTGTGAGAAAAAAGATCATCGCGAAGTGATGATCGCCTCGAATCGAGAGACTTTCCACCTGCGGTGGAAAGGCGGCTCAGTCCTGAATCATGATGCCGCAGTACTCGAGCGACCCCTCGATGGGTGTATAAATGCCGAGGGTTTTACAGAGCGCCTTGAGATCTTTGAACGACGCCCAGAATTCAGGCGAGTGGTCGTACTCGTCGACTGTGACATGAGCCAATTCGTGGATGAGCACATTCATCGCCGAGTTTATATCATCCTTGTCCAGACAGATGTAAATCTCATACCCTTTATTTACGTTGTAGCCTATAGTGCCTCGGTTCATACGGGACCCATGGATTCCGGTGAGGATACACCGTTTCCTGAGGCGAGCGAATCGAGGGTCAACCACCTCCGTGCTCTTGAGGTGGCTCAAGAGCACGTCGTACCGCTGACGAAGTTCCGTCATGAGCGGTGCTTCACGGCGACTGCTCCACGCGGCAACCGCGAGGGTCACGACGAGCAGTCCCGTCTGAATGATGCCAGACAGGGCCATCCTACTGATCTACACGTAGAAAAACAAACTGTGCGTAAATGTCGGTGACGAGTCCCGTCTGTTCTGGAGAAATAGGTCCCCATGCGACACAACGAAACTCGGGCTCGAGGGCCTGACGAAGGACGTTGCCGTCCAACAATGGTTCATATTTGGGGCCGTCTGCGTAAAATGGTCCATCTGTCAAACTCATGAGCACCTTGTCACCGTGAACCTCAAACACGTTGCCGAGTGCGTCTGGGCTTTTGGTGCCCTCAATCAAACTCTTTTCGGGTGTGATGCCGATGAGGAGCCCGCCTGGCTTGACTGCTAGTTTAATCGCCTTGATGCTCTGTTCGAAATGGTCGCCGAGAATGTACTGGATGGAAAAGTTGTAACAGACTGCGTCAAACGGACCCGCAAACGCCGCCTGGCGAATATCACCCGGGCCCAAGAACCAAACCCCGATACCGATAGCCAACGCCCGCTCTTCAGCCTCCTGGAGAGATTTTTCATCCGGATCGATGGCGGCTATACGAGCACGGACCGCCTTCCACTTGTGCCAGTCACCGCCGCGACCGCACCCACAATCGAGAACATACGAATCTGGTTTGACCCATTGGTTGATGAGATCACGCTTCGCTTGATTGTGGCGTTTACGCAATTGATCCATGGTAGAACTTAAAAGAGTGGAGCTCAGTAGTTTTATATGGGTTCGCTTGAGCAGGATTACTTGACGGTGCCAGGACAGCTTTTTGCGCTGATTTCCATCGTTGGTCCGGATCTGCCCCAGAAGAATGAGCAGCTGGGTCTGAAGATCCGCGGGTGCTTCGCCACCAAGGACGAGGCGGAGAGTCACGCCAAGCGTCTGCAGAAGGAGGATGCGCTCGTCGACATTTACGTCGTCGACATGTACAAGTGGCTGCTGATTCCTCCCGACCGTCTTCAGATTGACAACGTCCATTACCAGAACGAGAAGCTGGAGGAGATTATGACCAAGTATCGCGACAACCAGCGTCAGGCGGCGGCCATGTTTGAGAAGCGTAAGCGTGACATGCTCGCCAAGCCTATCGAGGG
>Ga0222712_10002145_pt1 | contig 23077 bp, 29 predicted proteins | sample C33_657DmetaG_FD_165043 | JGI IMG/M metagenome (GOLD analysis project Ga0222712, IMG submission 165043) | Estuarine water microbial communities from San Francisco Bay, California, United States - C33_657D | ecosystem: Environmental > Aquatic > Marine > Unclassified | place: USA: California... | reverse complement strand
GTTTTTGAAAATATCCATGATATTGAACCATTCAAGTACGCAGGTATCAAGGCGGTATTTAGGAATTACCAAAGAGGAGATTTCAGACATCTTTAATGGATTTGACTTTGTACTATAAATCCCCTATTTCTCAATAAAAAAATCAATGAATTAAGTCCAATAATGGGTCCATTTTTGTAGTATAATGTTACCTAAAGTTCTTAGTGGGAATTTAGATTCTAATTTAAAAAATGGGTATAAATACGCAATCTGCAATTAATATTATTTAATAATTTTATACAAAGACTACATATGAGTTTTAATCAAAAAAAGTACATTCAAGAGTTAGAAAAGAGAAAAGCTCAAAATCCTTGTCATAGATGTGGAAATAACAACTTTGAAATAATTGAAGGATATTCATATTTTCCTGTTCAAGATATACCTGGTGATATTGTTTTGGGTGGTAAAAATGTACCTGCAATTTTGGTAGTATGCACGAACTGTGGTTCGATTACACCCCATGCTATTGGAGTTTTTAAACCTTTGGATAATGTTTCGAAAAAGGGGGATAATAATGACTAAAGCAACTTACTCTACTCCTGCATCTGACGATAAATTTGTAAGTCAAAAAAGAACAAATACAAAATCAGACCTAATCGAAATTACAGAAGATAAATTAGAAAATATACTTATAAAGAATAGCAAATACGTAGATTTAAAATCTAAGTGGCTAACGCCATTGTCTTTGTTATTTACATTAGTTTTAAGTTGGTTTACTACAGAGTTCAAAGATTTTATCGGGATTCCTAAATATACTTGGCAAGCATTATTTATTATTGCTATAATTTCTTGTTTAGTATGGTTGTTTTATGTGGTTACTAAAATTATTTATTATTGGGATAAATCATCAATTGACTGTTTGCTAGGACAAATAAAAAATATAAAGGAGGATGAAAAATTATAGAATATTAAAACATCAAACGAATAGGTAATAATTTTCTTTTATGAAACTAATTTAAATAAGAACTAACTCCTTTGACAAGTCTTTAATTACTTGAATTTTATAATCTTCCAAAGATTTTTTATTTCTTCTATCACTTCCATTTCGTATTCTTTTTCATATGCAAAACAAACCTGAATATCTAAAACATTATCCTTATGAATTTGAACATACATATAATTATTAAACTTTTCATAGTCTCTTTTTCTTGCATTGCTATCAACACGAATACACAAAGCAGTATCTGCATTCATTTTTACAAAATCTGATTTTGATAATATTGGTATTAAATTTTTATCTCTATCTTCTTGACAATATTTTCCACCAAGATAAGCTTTATTAGGTGTCCAATTTGGAGTTACTTGTTTCTCAAAACTACCTTCATCAAGGGGTGGTTTTATTTGATTAAAAAAGAAATAAATTAGATAATGATCTTTATATTTTTTATTAAAAATTGCTGAATATAAGCCATAGCTCATACAAGAAATTTGTTTATAAGTTGGTTTAACTGTTCTATAGCTAGGCATATATCTTTCGTAATCTTTACCTAGTTCAAAATCAACTCCATATTCTTTGAATTTATTTTCGACATGAATATAATCTTCCAAATTAATTGTATCCAGTGTTTGTCCAAAAACACAAATACTGGATACAATTAAGTAAAATGATAAAATTATTCTCATTATAATAAAGATAAGTCAAATAATTGAAGTTATTTTGGCGCGGTTACCTGGTAAAAGAAAGTCGAATATCTCCATTCTCTAGATGATAGATAATCAAAATAGTCACCTAGAATAGGATCATAATACTGTAAACTATTATTTCTCATTCTAACAATAATGTTATGTCCAGTTCCATCGCCCCAGTCTACCAGAACGAAAAATGGATCTAAACTATATCGAGCTACGTTTAGAAAACCGAGTTTATTAATTAAATTTTGTGTATAAAAATTATTATTTAATAAATCAATTGCTTCAAGTGATCTTGGTCGCGATGTTTGATCATTTAATAATCTATCATACATAACATAAAAATTCAAACCTTTTTTATTAGCCCATTGTCCTATATATTCATTGGCATCAGGTATTCCACCTAACAGTGATCCAAGATGTCCTAATGCACCAAATACACATTGTCCATTTGGTACAAGATCATAGTTTAAATTCGATCCACCAGCAATAACCTCGCCACCACCACCACCAAAGTCATCTAATTCAAGATTTTGATTGTATGTAATATGGACATATGATAATGTATAGTCATATCCTGTATAATAGTAAATTTTTCGATTTCCTGTTACAATAACAGTATTTAAAGTACACCCTTCACATGGTGGAGCACTTTCATAAGTTGTTTTAGTAGCTAATGTATTTTTAGAAATATTTTCCTTAAATGCAACACCGGTCTTAAATATTTCTTTTTTTAACCTAACTCCCATTAGATTATATATAGAAATTGAACCGCTAAAATTTGTATAATTATAAATATCAATTTGATTTGCAAAACAGGCACTATCAGGTGTTACTTTTATAATATATCCATTTAATTTATTTTTTGATTTAGTAGCAACTAATTCCGTATGTTCTCCATTTTTGTAATTTATTGAAATAGGGACAGTTATACTTTTAACATTACTTGAATCATAACTAATAAATGCTTTATCCCAGTCAACGACAGGAGGCACAATATCATTTTCATTTACACTAAATGCTCTTACTCCATTTTGAACCTTTGTGCTCAAGTTTGAGCTAACCGTTGAATCATGCCAAACTTTTACTTGACTAATAAGTGAATTTAGCTCATTTTGAGATTGATTATTGTTGCTTTGAGCATCAAAAGCACTTTCCTTTTTACATGAACTAAAAACTAATGTTAAAAATACACAAATGCTGATTAGTGGTTTAATTTGTTTAATCATATCTATTTTATTAATTGGTTATAAATTGAAATCAAAAAAATGTACAAATAGGGTACACAATCATTATACACTTAGCTTTACTTCTTGTTAATTAATATCACTAAAAATTTAACTTAAAATAAAATAGCTACACTATGTAACATTGTAAATGAATTACACAATAGTAGCTACTATTATTAAATTAAAAATCAGTACAAATACTGAATTTTAATTGTAATCTCTAAAAAAAATAAATGATTAGGGAAATATGATTACATATCCAAGTATTTCAATATGGATAGCTCGCTTAAGTCTATTATTAGGAATATAACTTGATAATTAATCTAGCAATAACTATTGTTTGAAACACGTATTAATTATATTTAACATCAAACTTTATATAAACCATTTTTAATAGCATACTTAACAATTCCAATAGAGTTTCTGACATTTAGCTCACTTTTTATTTTTAATCTTAGACCATCGATTGTCTTTTTACTCAAGAACATAGTTTTAGCTATTTCATCTGAGTTTAATTCCTCGCATAAGTAGTTTATGAGTTGTATTTCTTTTTCGTTGAAATAGATTGATTTTTTATGGTCGTCTGACGACTTCTTGGAATGAATTAAATTTATAATACTATTTTCAACATTTTTACTATAATAATCGTCTCCGTTCATTACAGTATTAATTGCTTTAATTATTTCTTCTTTATCTTCGCTCTTTAATACATATCCATTAGCCCCAGCATCCATCATATCCATGATTGAGCTTTTTTCATCATTCATGGTTATTGCTATAACCTTAGTTTCATTAAAGTGTGCTGTAATAAATTTAGTTGCTTCAATTCCGTTTAAAATTGGCATATTTATGTCCATGAGAACTATATCAGGCTTATGAAATTCAAATAACTTTATCAATATGCTTCCGTTCTCGGCTTCTGCTATAATATCAAAGTCATTATGACAGCTCAGCATGGTTTTTAATCCATCCCTATATAATACGTGGTCTTCTGCTATGATAATTTTAATTTTCTTTGCCATACATGGTTGGAATTTTGATTAAATACTCAACACCTTTTTTACTTTTATTTAATAATTCAATACTGCCACCTAAAATCTCGACTCTATTTGTAATATTAGTGATTCCATTTCTTTTATTTGATTCAATATCAATCGAAATACCAATGCCAGTATCTTTTGTTTTTATAATGAGATTTTTTTTAACATTTGAGAATAAGATGACAAGTGTCTCGGATTTAGAATGTTTTATAGTATTAATTATAATTTCCTTTAAAATCCAATAAATTTGAGCTTTCGCTTTTTGATCAAATAAGGTGTCTAATTCTACATCATCAACATTAGTTGTTGTTTTAATACCTGCAGCAATACAATTTTCATGAATCACATCTTTTATGGCATTATTTAAATTGTTTTTGTTCAATGCGCCTGGATATATATCATTTGTTATTTTGTGCAATGTATTTAATCCCTCACTGACCGAATTTATTGTTTTCTTTAAAGTACCAGTATCAAGATTTTCTTTGTTTAATGTAGATAGATATATTTTTGTAGTGGATAAAAGTGCTCCAAATTCATCATGTAGATCTTTTGAAATTCGTCTCCTTTCCTCTCCTTTCCCAATATATTCTGCATTTAATTTATCTATAAATAACTTTCTATTTTTTTGAAATTGTTTATAAATCAAATAGCAAAATGCTATAAATATAAATAATACTCCTAATGCAATTATTAAAATGATGATATAAGTCTCTTTGTGTTCTTGATACATGTTAAACAATAGATGAATAAAATATTTGTTATAAAATTCACTAATATAAAAATATGACCTATTGATTCAATTATTAGATTATTTTTCTCATAGTTATAATATAAAAATTCAAATACGATTCGAAATGAAATGTTAAATAATATTGTAATTATAATTACTATATCTGCCTCTTTAAAAAATGATTTATAATTTTTATTTAAGCTTGTAGTTAAGGAAATTATTGCAATTACAAAGATTATAATTGATGCAATTACATTAAAATATTTTTCAGACTCATGTATTTCAATTAGAAATGTATTTTCAATTAACCAAATAGCCACACCAATAATTGTTATTATTTTGATGTAGCTATTTAGTTTAACTATTTTTCTCATCAATGCTATAAGAATTAGAAATTCAAATAACATATAAAATTTAGCAGTTATATTTGCTCCTGTAATTTGTCTAATATTTATTAGTCTATTTGTAGTTAATTCAATTATATAACTTGTTATAACATAAACATAGAACAAAGTGTACTTTCTTTCTTTAGAAAAGTATCTTATAAAACTTATTATTGAAGGTATAAGACCAATTTGAATTACTAAGAAAATTTGATTTATGTTCAATTTAATTTTTTGATTATTTGATCGTTATCTGAAGGACAGAAAGGCGGACACTTTGTACTTAATTCTATTACATATTCATCATCAGCTTCTGCATTTGTAATAATACCATTATTCTTAATAGTAATTTCGTTACCATTAGAATCTACTCCTACAAAAATGGCGCATATCACCTTATCTTCATTCATACCGTAGTGTATTCTAATTTTTACGCAATCAGGTTGTTTTAGAAGTGCTACAAATGCTTCTGAATCATATGTTTCAGTATTGGGTAATGTGATTTCACCTGTAAACACCTTTGATTTATTATCAAGGTAGTTTTTAACCATTAATTTTCCATCAGAAAGGGGCATTAGATTTTTCATATTGTATAATTTTTAGCAATTATACTCATATAAAAATGACAAAACATAAGTATAAATACTGATTATTTTACTTATTTAAGTGTTTCTCCTGTAGTATTGCAAACTTCTCCTTCTCAGATTTAAGAAGCTCTACATAAAGTTTCTTATTTTCTTCAACTACCTCTATGTATTTCTCTAGTGGATTGAAGTTGCACTGATAGTTAAATGCGCTAGTGTCATTGAATGTATTAATAAAGTTATTGGCAGCATCCTCAGTCATTCTTTCAATAATATCTGTAGATACATTCATTGCCTTGGCTACATCTTTAAGAAATGCTTGATCAACAATTTCTTTTTGTTCAAGTTGACTTATTGCCTGTTGAGTCATATCAAGCTTTGTTGCAAGTGTTTCTTGCTTCATTCCTATAATTTCACGAACTTTTTTAATGTTCTTACCGTGGTGAATATTTTGCATATTGAATAAGTTGTATTTAACAAGTAATTAAAGGTAAAGTACAAGAATGACTTGAGAAAATTACAAATAATTTTAATTTTTCAAAATCACCTCATATTTATATGAAATTGCCTAAAAAACAAACGAAGACACCAGACTTAAGGGAAATATATCACCAAAAGGAAGTGTTGGCGATACTAAAACTCTGGTTGTTCTATTCTAGTCAAGCCAAAGAGAAGCAGGATGCTGAGAAGTTCAAGGATTTTCATTTGCAACTTTCAAGATTTATCAAAGAAAACTGGTAAATTAGAAATATATTTCTAGTAAGCTGATAAAGCTAAAGTTTTTACTTGTAATTCCATTAAATTAGAAATATAGTTCTAAAAATATGATTATTATTAAAAAAATTCATTAATTTTAATCAAATTAGAAATTTATTTCCAATGAATAACCAACAAATTGGCACAAACATAAAAGAAAGAAGGGAATATTTGAATTTAACTCAGAAAGATGTGGCTGAAATGGCAGGAATCACTTTTAAGTCTATTTCTGAAATTGAGTTAGGCATAAGGAATCCCTCTATAAATACATTAAACAAGGTATTGGATGTGCTTGGCTTAGAAATATCAGTTCAAATTAAAACAGTGAACTAATGAAAGCAGGAGTCTACAATAATGGCATTTTAGCCGGCATTTTGGAAAAGCAATTAGATGGTACCTATTCCTTTGAATATGATGAAGTGTATCTGCAAAATGATAAAAACCTATCCATTAGTTTAACCCTACCAAGGAGTATCATAAAGCATCAATCTGAAAAGCTATTCGCCTTTTTCTATGGTTTATTGTCTGAGGGTGTCAATAAAAATATACAATGTAGATTGTTGAAAATTGATGAGAATGATCATTTTGGTAGATTATTGTTAACAGCACAGAAGGATAATATAGGATCAATTACAGTTAAACCTTTATAATATGAATTGTATAGGATGTTATAAAAAAATAGAGAAAAATGAATATTGCCTATTATGTAGAAAAAAACTATTTGATGGAAAACGAGTATCTACTGTATTAGATTTTGATAAGCCTAAGGCGGAGAATATAACAATGTATAACGAGCACTCAAAGAGAATGTCTATTTCTGGAGTGCAGTTAAAATATTCACTAAAACTAAATGGTAATAAGCTTGAGTTACGTGAAACCAATGGTCAATATATTATCAAGCCAATACCAACTGCAGACCATTTAGAAATGATGGAAGATGCGCCAGAGAATGAGCACCTGACAATGCAAATTGCATCACAAATTTTTAATATAAAGACCGCAAATAATGCTTTAATCTATTTCAAAGACGGCACACCAGCTTATATCACCAAAAGGTTTGATGTAAAGGAAGATGGGACTAAATACATACAAGAGGACTTTGCACAAATAACTAATAGAACAAATGAAACTCATGGGGAATCATATAAATATGAAGGTAGCTACCTTGAAATAGGAGAGCTGATAAGAAGATATGTACCAGCATCAATGATAGCAATTGAAAACTTCTTTAAAATAGTTGTATTTAATTATATTTTTTCTAATGGAGATGCCCACTTAAAAAACTTCTCATTAATAAGGAACGATTTTGGTGAAATGGAATTATCACCTTCCTACGATTTAATGAGTACAATCATTCATACACCTGGAGAACGCGATACTGCGTTAGATTTATACAAGAATGACCATGAATCTGAATATTATTCTACATATGGATATTATGGAATATCGGAGTTTATTGAATTCGCAAAGAGACTTGGTATAGTTGAGGTAAGATATAAGAGGATAATTAATGAGTTTATTAAAAACGAGACAGTTGTCTATGATTTAATAAAGAATAGCACTTTATCAGAGAAAGCATTAAATCGCTTCATAACTAATTACAAATTGAGAATTAAAAGATTGAATTAAAATTTATATCAACGAGCTTGATTTTTTTTAACTTCATTTTTTAGATAATACAATACCATAGAGGATCTACTACTTAATTTCTATCAATACAATAGTTTATAAAGTTATCATTACATCCGTAGCTTTCAATAATATCTTATTATTTACAACAGCATAATTTTACTTTTAAATCAAGCGCTGTATAAACATTGAGTATAAATACTGTTTTTTTTAAATATAGTATTTATACTAATACCTAATTTCTAATTCATCTATAGATTTACATTATACTAGTATTGATTTTAATCCATAGTTAATCATTAAATAATAATGGACATTGGTAGTGTGTATAACTACTTCGTGTAGCCTTACAGACGAGTAATTAGCTAAACTGGAGCCTTTCAGAAAAGAAAGTAAAAAAATCCGCCGAATATTTTATCCCATGGCGTTAGACAGGGAATATAAAAATAAAATAAAATTTTATGTCAAATCAAACATTAAATTTGAAACATTATGACTTGAAGTTATTAACAAGTAATGAAAATTTTAGCATTAATGGCGGAAGTTGGTTAAGTACTGCAATAAAAGTATTTGAATCGCTTCAAATAGCTGATGCCATAAATGAGTCTATAGATGGATTTACGGCTGGTTTTAATGATGCATATTATAGTGGGAAAAGCCGCGGACACGGTGCTAGCGGATCTTGGTAATTTTAAAAAATAAAAAAATGAAAAACAATAAACAAAACAATTATGCTTTAGTTGATTTAAATCTGAAAGAATTAAATGAAATTAATGGCGGAGGACTTTTATTTGATCTACTTTATAAGGTCGGCACAGTTGTAGGTGATACAATTAGTGGAACACAAGAATTTTTAAATGAAGTTTCAAAAACTAATCCAAATACATTAAATTCTGGAACTTATTACGGAAGATAGATATAAGTAATTTAAACTGCCAGTATTAACTGGCAGTTTATCATAATATACCATATGATTAAATATTTTAAAATTTTAAACAAACAAATAAAAAGTATTTTTATTTGTTTTGTAATATATTTTTTATGTTATATTATTCTAATTCCATTTAATGACATTTTAAATAAAAATAATTTTAATAATAAATATGGAAATGAATTTTCTATTACCTTTTTCATTAGTACGGTATTATTTTGTATAATAAGTATATATATTAAGAAAGATCGATTATCTAAATTAAAAATTACTGTTTTAGATATTAACATTATTTTTTCATCTTTTTTATTACCAATTTTGATTACTTATTTAATTACATTAATAGAAAAAACGTCAATTAATTATAATTATTTAGGCTTTGATACTTTTTATTTATTTCTATCATTTTTAATATTTGCTCTATTAGAAGAAATTATTTTTAGATTTACACTTTTAGAAAAAGATTTATTTAATAACTCATATTATTTCCCTGTATTTTTTTCAAGTTTATTATTTTCAATAAGTCATATTGGAAATAATGGGTACGGAATTATACCATTTTTTATACTTTTTTTAAGTGGTATTATTTTATCATTTATTTATTTAAAAGCTAATTTACTTACTGCAACAATAGCTCATGCTTTTTGGAATTTTTCTTCTTCAGTATTGATGGGGGGAAATGTGAGTGGTTTTAAATTGAAATATTCCCTATTTACTTTTGTTCATTTACAAGATAATATTATTAATGGCGGCAAATTTGGAATTGAAGGATCGATAATAACATTATTAATACTCCTAAGCATATGTTTAATTACAATTTTAAAAAATCGCAATCAAACTATTTTAAATGTACAAGATTGAGACTAATAATCTTTTGAATGTCAAAACCTCTTATTTATACATTATTATATTATCGTGTATCTTTTTTCTAATTCTATCCCTTCCTTTCATTCATACTGACATATCTATAAAGTCTATGGGTATTACTCGGCCTGTAACTGAACGTACCGAAATAAAACCTATCATGACAGGAATTATTGACACAATTTATTTCAAGGAAGGTGACATGGTATATAAAGATGCAGTGATTTTAAGACTTAACGATCCTAATACCAAGGGTAAGTTACTAATGAATAATTTTGAGATAAGTCAACGTGAACAATTTATTCATGACTTAGCTATCCTTACAAGTACTAACGATTTAGAGTTTTGTACTATAGATAAATTTCAAGCACCATTATATAAACAACAATTGTCAAAGTTCACACATCAAAAACAGGACTTGGACGCCTCAATTAATAAGGCCAAAAAAGAATTAGACATTAATACATCCCTTGCTAAAGATAAAATTATCAGTGGTAAGGAGTTTTACGATATACAAATCAACTATCAAAAATTACAATCTTCTTATAAAGCATTTGTTCAGGAACAACTTAGTACTTGGCAACAGGATTTAGCTAGGTATAAGTTAGAACTATCTCAATACAAACAGAATCTAAGTGTTGTTAATACTGATGCTACTTATTACTTGGTTAAAGCACCAACTTCAGGTATTATTCAAGGGATTAATACACGTTATCCAGGGGGATTATTACAAGCTAATGAAACGCTTTGTTCCATATCACCAGAAGGAAATCTAATCGGGGAGTGTTATGTGCCAACTCGAGATATTGGACTTTTAAAAGTAGGACAACCCGTACGGTATCAAATGGAAGCGTTTGACTATAATTACTTTGGAGTTTTAACTGGCAAAGTGGCCACGATTGACAATGATTTTACGGTCATTAATAATACTCCTGTTTTTAAAGTTAGGTGCAGTTTTGATAGTACTCAACTACACCTAAAGAACGGATTTACGGGTACACTAAAAAAAGGGCTCAACTTCCAAGCGAGGTTTATTGTAGCACGCAGGTCGCTTTGGCAACTATTATATGACAAGTTGGATGATTGGTTAAATCCCAATGCACCACCAAACACTACAACTGCTGCCAATTGAATAAATTATCTAAAATAAAACAAAGGGATATTACTGACTGTGGTGCTGCTTGTTTGGCTTCCATTGCGGCACACTATCAATTACAGATGCCAGTAAGTCGTATTCGTCAATATGCAGGCACGGACAAAAGAGGTACGAATGTACTAGGATTAATTGAGGCAGCTGAGAAATTAGGGTTTCAGGCTAAGGGTGCAAAAGGAGCATTGGATAGTCTATCTAAAATACCACTCCCAGCCATAGCACATGTTATTTTAAAAAATGGATTACATCACTTTGTAGTTGTTTTTAAGGTAACCAAGAAGGACATTACATTTATGAATCCTGCAGATGGTCAGTACCATAAAAAAAGGATTACTGATTTTGAGAAAGATTGGAGTGGTGTTATTGTTTTAATACTTCCTGATGAAAGTTTCACTAAAGGAAATGAAACCACCTCCAATACCAAAAGGTTTTGGCACTTAATCATGCCTCATAAGGGGATTATGATTCAAGCACTGATTGGTGCGGTAGTTTATACCATTCTTGGATTGTCCACCTCCATTTATATGCAGAAGCTCATTGATTTTGTGTTACCTGATGGGAATATTAGACTCCTTAATCTACTGAGCATTGGAATGATAGTGATACTTGTATTTCAGGTGTTTATTGGAACCTTTAAAACCATATTGGGATTACAAACAGGTCAGCAAATTGATGCAAGACTGATACTTGGGTATTACAAACACTTATTAAAGCTACCCCAACGCTTTTTTGATACGATGCGCGTTGGTGAGATTACAAGTCGTATCAATGATGCAGTTAAAATAAGGATGTTTATCAATGATGTTGCGTTAAACATGATAGTTAACGTTTTAATCGTTGGATTCTCCATAGCATTAATGTTTCTTTATTATTGGAAGTTGGCGGTCATCATGCTCTGTATTATTCCATTATACTTAATAATCTATTGGATTAGTAATAGAGTAAACAAAAAGTGGCTAAGAACATTAATGGAATACAGTGCTGAGTTAGAGACGCAACTCGTTGAAAGTATCAGTACCGCAGGCACCATTAAAAGGTTTGGGATTGAGGAGTATGCCAACACAAAGACAGAGAATAAATTTTATACACTACTCAATACTATTTATAAAAGTGGGATTAAGGGACTTTACCTAGGCACAACTGTTGATTTTGCAACTAGGTTATTTACCATACTCATACTTTGGGCAGGTGCCTACTTTGTAATTAATAGAGAACTTACACCAGGAGAATTATTATCCTTTTATGCACTAATTGGATATTTCACTGGCCCTGCAAGTTCATTGATTGGTGCAAATAAAAGTATACAAGACGCCTTAATTGCATCCGACCGTTTATTTGAGATTATTGACTTAGAGATTGAAAGCAGTGATATAAATAAAGTGGAGTTGACCCCTGAGTTAATTGATGATATTCATTTTAACAATGTATATTTTAGATACGGTACTAGAGCAATGGTATTTGAAGGATTAAACCTTACAATCAAAAAAGGAAGCTCAACGGGTATCATTGGGGAGAGCGGAAGTGGTAAATCTACGCTACTATCCCTGCTTCAAAACCTCTACTCCTTAAAAGAAGGAAATATCACTATTGGTGGCTTAGACTTACATCACATCTCTAATAAGAGTTTAAGAAAAGCAGTCTCAGTGGTACCGCAGCAAATTGATTTATTCGCTGGAACAGTTATTGAGAACATTGCTATTGGGGACTATGAACCTGATATGCAAAGATTACTTGAACTATCAAAAATGCTTGGAATTAGTGATTTCATAGAGCAGTTACCTTCGGGGTATAATTCACTACTTGGTGAACAAGGGGTGAACCTATCAGGTGGACAAAGACAAAGGATAGCCATTGCAAGAGCACTATACCGTAACCCCGAAATACTCATACTTGATGAAGCAACTTCCAACCTTGACCAACTAAGTGAATCAAAGGTACAAGCAACTCTTGAGTGGTTTAAATCGAAGGGTAAGACAATTATATTAATTGCTCATCGCCTTAACACCATCAAGAACTGTGATGAAATATTAGTTTTAAAAGAAGGAAAGCTTGTAGAACAAGGAACACATAATACGCTTTCTAAGAATACCGATTCCTATTACTATACATTTTGGAAAACAAATAATTAAAATCAATATTATGAAAAATAAAACATTTGCAGAATACGGAATAGATTTTACATCAGGAAGTGGCTGCATTACATGTAGAGATAATTCATGTCAAAATACAGTAACATTAAAAAATTCAGATGTAGAATACCATGTTCATATTTCTACATATTCTGATAGAAGTGAATTTAGAATTCATGCTACAACAAATTCTAATACTGGAACAATTGATGAATTTTGTGAAGATTTCCAAAATGAGCATGATGCTGTTGAATTTGTGTGCGAGACGTTTAATTGGTTTAAATGCTTTTAGTATATATTCAAATTATATTGAAATTTTACTGTAGTTTTTTTAGAAATGTACCTCTTATACCCTTAATTGCATTATAGTATTGCATGGAATAAGCATATAATTGCTACTTTATATTCAACTTATTGTCTGTTGAGAGGATGTTCTTACACCTCAAATTGTGAATATCTATTGTGATTAATTAGGTATTAATACTGAACCCTACCTGTAATAAACAGTGTAGCTTTGTAAGGTGATTTAGTTTACTAACATTCAACTTGCAAACTTATGAGACTGTGTCAAATTGACTGGAATATTATAGTACAAATTATTACAGCATTATTTACTTTAATTGTAGGATTTATAGCTATCTGGGGGGATCGTATAAGAAGTAGATATTCACCATTAAGACTAAAAATAGAGCCACAGAATTTAAAAGGAGAATTGACTACTTGGTATAATGGCCCCAATATGGGAAAAGTGTATTATTACCACTTGAAAGTTGTAAATAAATCAAATTGGCAACTAGCAAAGCATTGCAGAGTTTTATTAAGTGGTATGTACAAGAAGGATTCAAAAGATTCATTTGTTTATACAGAATTTAATGCATTGCATCCTTTTGAATGGACACCTGCAGAAGATGGCAAAGAATATGTTGACATTACTGATTCACATGTTTTTGACTTTGGTAGAATTTATGAGAATGTCAATTCTTTTAAAGTAGCAACTAGAAGGTATCCTAATAATTTCAAAGGAATTTTGATGCCAAATGAGACTATAAGATATTGTTTAAAAATCGATGCAGTAGGTTTTAGGCAAAAAAAAGATCAAATATTTGAAGTAACTTGGAATGGACAATGGTCTGATGATGAAGAAAAAATGAAGTACAATGTAAAAATTAGAGAAGTAAAAGATTAGATACAAAATTGTGAAAGAAAAAATATATAAAGATGGAGTCTAATTCAGAGTTAAAATACATTTTCTCAAATATCAACGAATTATTAAAATTTGCAGAAGCAAAAAACGGCGGATTAATGGTTCTTAATACTGCACTTGTAATTGGTATTTTGTCAAGCTATATTGGTATTCAAAATTTCATTTTCAAGCCAGTTATTCTCATTGGAATTATTTGTTTTGGTATATCAGTATTCTTAATTATCGTTTCACAATTCCCAATTACTCATAATATATTCTATAATAATAATGAGGTTGAAAATCCAAATTTATATTTCTTTGAACATCTATCTCATCTTGACGAAGAAACATTTATAACTGAATTTAAAAAAACTGATAACAGTTTCAATCCTTCAAGATTTGATATAGATTTAATAAATCAAATTTTAGTTAATGCGAGAATTACAAATATGAAATTTGATTTTTTCAAATTTGCAAGTTATTTTACTGCATTTGGTTCTGGGTTAATTGGTTTATCATCAATCATTAAAATTATATGGCACTTTTAAAGGATCTAAATGAAAAGCTTGATGTATACATTAATCAAGCATATGAAATCGAGAATACCACTATAGTCCCTGATACTGATAATTCTAAATTGACATTTGGGAATAAAGGGCTCACTTGTGAATTCGCTTTTTTATTCATGGACATCCGTAAATCAAGTAAACTTCATGAACAATATGGATTTGAGAAGGCAGCGAAAATTTATCAAAGTTTTCATGATATTAATGTTAGAGTAATAGAAGAAAATTATGGGTTTGTTAGATCATTTGATGGTGATCGTGTTATGGGTGTTTTTGTTGGGAAAAGTAAAAATGGGAATGCAGTTAAATCTGCAATGCAAATTCAATGGGCGATTAGAAATATTTTAAATCCTAAATTTGCTACTAAAATAGTTTGTGGAGGAGGTATTGATTTCGGTGAAATATTAGTTACTAAAGTTGGTAAAGGAAGAGATAAAAATAACAATGATTTAGTTTGGATTGGTAAAGCTGACAATTATGCATCTCATTTATCTAACGAAGCTTACAATTCTATTATAATTAGTTCTGAGTCATTTAAAGTTCTACATGTTGACAGAATAAAATATAATGGCATAAATATGTGGAATCCTAAAGAACTAGTACTAAAAACTGGAGTAAAGATTAAGTGTTATGAAACTACTTTTGATTGTCCAATAATTTAATAATTTATAAAAATGAAAAAACAATTCATTGGTTTTTATAACCCTACAAAAAAACAATTAGATAAATCATGGAGTGAAGGTGTTTTCGTGTTTGATACAAGTTGTCTACTTAATTTATATAGATATTCTATTTCAACTAAAAACGATTTTACTCTGGTTTTAGAAAAAATAAAAGACAGAGTATTTTTACCACATCAAGTAGGTCATGAATTCCATACTAACAGACTACATGTTATAAATGAAATTAATGATTCAACTAATGCAATATTTAAATTATATAAAGAAGGAATTGATAAGGTTTTTAATCAAATTACAGAAAGTTTTAAGAATCATTATTATTATAATTTTAAAGATCTAGATAAAATAAAAAATATTTTTTTTAATCAGCTCGACAAAGAGATTAAAAAACAGAAAACTACACATCCAAATTATTTAAATAAAGATGATATTTTAACAACAATTGAAAAAATATTTGAGAATAATATTGGTATTGAATATACTCCTTCAGAATTAGCAGCAATATATAGAGAAGGGAAATTGAGATATGAATTATCTATACCTCCTGGTTATAAAGATGCAGATTCCAAAAAAAAGAAAGGAGATAGACATGTTTATGGAGATTATATAATTTGGCGACAAATTATTGATTTTACTAAAACTCAAAAAAAACATATTGTATTGGTAACTGATGATAGAAAAGATGACTGGTGGAGTAAATCCAACGGTGATTCTACTCGACCACGCGAAGAATTGATTAGTGAATTTTATAATTTAACTGGCATTAGGATATTAATTTATAATTCAGACTCTTTTTTAAAGTATGCAAAAGAGAGGAGATTAGCCGATAAAATTAAAGAAAAGTCTGTTAGTGAAATTGCAAATATTAGAATTTCAGATATTGATTACTTAAATCAATTAAGTAATCAATTAAAAAGTTTTGATATTAGTAAATCAATTTTTAATTCAACAAACAATTTAACTACACAATTACAATTTAATTCTTATGAAAAAAGCGTAAGAGATATTTTATTTTCAGCGAATCCTTTGTTAGAATCTGGATTATCATCGATTGCCTCTAAACTAAATTCTATTGCTTCTAATACATTTTTAAATACGGGTATTAATACCATTGGAAATTTAATGTCAGAACGACAAGGGATTATTGGCAAGTCCATAAACGCAAATGGTTCATTTAATCCTGATATTGAAAACAAGGGTATAGAATAATATTTAGCATGGTTTTTTAAATTATTTTCTAATTATCCGACTTCCTATCTTTTGATACCAAGTTTCCCTAGAAAACAGGTATTTGAGCTAAAATCACTAGTTTTACAACGGAATAGAGGCAATATCAAGATATTAGGTTACCCCAAGTGTTGCAACTTTGGTGCGTAAGGGGAGCCAGAGTGCACAAGGCGACAGAAATGTCGCCTTTTTTGTTGTCTATCAGTGAGTTAGGGTAGTTGCATCTTTTCTTATATTTACCATATGAAAAACTTGTTACTTGCAACCGCTCTGATATTTTTATCAGTATCCTCTAAAGCGCAAACATATCAATTTGAAAATGGCAAATGGCTTATTAATAACAAGCTTGTTTCAAAAACGGTATACACTCAGAATGGCAAGTTTGTCTTTGAAAAACCTGTAATCATTGATAGCGTAATTGATTTAAATAATAAATTTTGTATTCCCCCTTTTGGAGACGCCCATACACACAATCTTGATGGAACTTATGGGTTGCAGGATATGATAATTAAATACCTTAAAGAAGGAGTTTTTTATGTTCAGGTTCTTGGAAATAATGGTCAGGGTGCTGTGAATTCGAGACCTGTTTTAGCAAGGACAAAATTAGACGTTCAGTATGCGAATGGACTCCTAACAAGTACATATGGTCACGGGTTTTATCCATATGAACCTATGGCTATGGGAATTTATTCGCCTTATCAACAAATTATGTATGCTGATTCTATTAAGAAAAGCAGGCTAGTTGAAAACAAAGCATACTTTTTTTTAGACAGTATTGCAGATGTTGATAAAAAGTGGGATTTGATAATGTCATACAACCCCGACCTAATTAAAATAGTTTTGAATGATGCCAAAAACTATTTAACAAAACGAAAAATTGAAAAGCCTGATGACAATGGATTGCCTGAAGAGGTTGCTACGTACATAGTAAAAAAAGCACATCAACAAGGACTTAGAGTATACGCACATATTGAAACAGCAGACGATGCAAGACTTTGTGCAAAAATTGGAGTAGACGTTTTAGCGCACCTTCCTGGTTATGGTTGGAATGGAAAAGAAGAGTCAAAAAGTAAATACTGTATAAATAAAGAAGATGTTAAATTCTTTAAGAAGGCTAATCTATCTATTATACCCACATTTAACTACGATGGAACGAAGATTTATGATTCAAATGGAAATGAAACGATTAACATTGAAAATTATAATGCATCTTTAAAATATAAAACTTGGGTATTAAAACGAATGAAAAAAGCAAATATTCCAATTGGGATTGGTGCTGATTCTTATGGAAGTACTGTTATGCCAGAAGTAGATGCGTTAATTAAAAACAAGGTTTTTACAAATAGAGAACTGTTAGATATATATAGCAAGTCAACTCCACAACTAATTTTTCCATCAAGGAAAATAGGTGAAATAAAGGAGGGATATGAAGCAAGTTTTATAGTGCTCGAAGAGAATCCATTAAAAAATATAGAGTCAATAAAAAGTATTGGACTTAAAATCAAGCAAGGTGTAATTCTAAATTAGTAACCTCAAATAGTTTTATAAGTAATACAACCCCTTATATTCTATCAAGTAAATTATAAAACAAAATGACATACAAGGCTTTATTTCTTAGCCCAATGATACCTTCAACTAATCTTTCGGCAACGTTAGGGTTTTTTAGAGATACGTTGGATTTTTCAACTGTTAGGCAGAACGAAGCTTATGTAGTCTGCCAGAAAGACAATCTAACTATTCATATTTTAAGGGCAGGACAAGAAATTGGAGAAATGGAATTGTACTTGGAAGTTGACAATCTTGATACCTTATGGTCTAAAATCAAGGGCAGTTTACTGGGTTTAAAATTTAAGGAGCCCTTCAATCAAGACTACGGAATGCGTGAAATACACATTTGTATTCCACATACAAAAACTCTTTTATTCATTGGTCAAAAGCTACTCTAATTTTGGCTCTCGATTTAATATAATACTTCTTGCAAACTTGCACGATGTTCAACCCTTCAATTTCCTAATAGTTACATACTCAATCATCGCATTATAGCTGCATCTTTCGGCTGTAAGGGGAGCAATAATGATAAAAAGGTTATACTTTTATAGTGTAACCTTTTTTATTTTTATTTTATGATTATCCCATCATCTCCAATCGTACTTTTTCATCTCTGCATTATTTTACCCTGTGTTGTATTTGGCACGTATTTGATATTTGCAAAAAAGGGAACTCAATTTCACAAAACAATTGGGAAGGTTTATATGATATTGATGGGAATAACTGGCATCTTAACTTTGTTTATACCAGCTCAAGTAGGTCAACGGATTTTCAATCATTTTGGAGCACTCCACCTTCTGAGCATTCTAACTATATATGCAGTTCCAAGGGCTTGGTTTGCAATTAAAAGAGGTGATGTAAAAACGCATAAATCTGCTATGATTAGGTTATATATTGGAGGTATTATTATTGCAGGAGGTTTTGCCATTCTTGCACCAGGTAGGTATTTGCATACCCTATTTTTCAATTAAAAAATCACCTCCTGCAAACTTGCACGAAGTTCAGCCTTTCAGTTTCCTAATAGTCGTATACTCAATCATCGCCATATAGCTGCATCTTTTGTCTGTAAGGGGAGCAACACTGCACAAGGCGACAGAAATGTCGCCTTTTTTGTTGTCCTTCAGTGAGTTAGGGTAGTTGCATCTTTTAATCTAACAATAAGCCATTTTATCAATCCTGTCACCCAAATGACGCGTAGAAGTCGTTTTTGCTTCCTTTTATTCCTACTACATTTGTAAGATGAAAATAGGCGAACACATAAAAGAAATTAGAATTTCAAAAGGGTTTACTCAAGTCGAATTATCTGAAAAGAGTGGGATTGCAGTTAGAACCATTCAAAGAATTGAGAATGGCGAAGTAACCCCAAGTATTTATTCCCTGAATGCAATTGGGGAAGCATTAGACGTAAAATTGAATGAAGTTCCAATTGTTGAAAATGACGGGAAATTTGAGTTCAAGATAATCATTTCCAACTTGAATAATCTTTTTGTAGATAGTAGAATGTTAATCAGAAGGAACTGGAAAGTGCTAATGATGATTAGTGCAGCTTTGATTGGCATCCTTTATTTCGATGACTTGAAATCATTGTTTGTAAATCTTTCAGACAATTCAACGATTTCTGTTTCAACGATAAACTGTGGAAGTAAAAATGAGTGTGATATTGAGCTTGTGAAAAAAGACAATAAGGGTAAGGTTTTATGGAAGCGTATTATAGGCGGAACAAGTTATGATAAGGCAGGACAGGTTATTAGAACTAAAGATGGCAGTTATATTGTAGTGGGTTCTACCAGCTCTTTTGGTAAGGGGAATTATGATGTATTGGTTGCTAAAGTTAGTTCCAATGGGGAAATTCTTTGGCAAAAAACTTATGGAGAATTCTTAAATGATTATGGTTTAAGAATTGCCGAAGTTGAAGATAATTTATACCAAATTGAGGGAACGAAACAAATCTGTAAAACAGTAAATGTATCCAATGACTGTTTTGACCAAGAGTGGTTATTTAAGATTGATGAGAGTGGACTTGTTAAATAATTTCTTAATAGTGATGTACTCAATCATCGCATTATAGCTGCAACTTTCGTCTGTAAGGGGAGCAAGATTCAAAAAGAGGTCATTTCGACCTCTTTTTTTGTTTAAAAACCAAGTCCAAATTCGTTAAACGGATATTATTTGTGGTTCGAGGTTATTTTTTTGTCACTTTATATGGTTTTCCTCTGTTGTCATAAGTTGTCCATTCGCCAACAGGTTCTCCATTTTCAAAGTGTCCCGAACGTTTTATTGTTCCGTCAATTCGATACCATTCCCAATACCCTTCGGGTTTGCCGTCAGTGATTTTTCCTTTTGACCAAATGGTTATTCCGTTGGCGTGATATTTAATAGTAACACCATCAATAATTTTTTTAATTTTTTCTTTCATTTCGAAATCTTCATCGTACTTACTATAGTATGAACTTCCTTGATTTTACAACTTGGGGGCATCAACCTAAATTATGATTTACTAAAATTAATGCAATTTAAATCTGCGCCCCTTTTTTGTATAATAATTTTACTCGATTCCCCAATAAACGAAGTTTAACCCTTTGATTTCTTGATAGACGCAAGCTCAAGCAACGAAAACGGCTGCAACATTCCACCTATTAAGGGAGCCAGAGTGCACAAGAGGTCTTTATAGACCTCTTTTTTGTTTTTAGAACCTTCTAAAACCCCTCTGGCGTTGATTAAAACCTCAATTGGGGGTGTGTACTTTGGAGTTGCAGCTTTTCCATTTTCAAAATGGACTTTTTCGATAAAGATGTAATCTAACAAATGACACTTTACCTAAATACACCTATTTGCAATTTGGCAGCAATATTATTTATCTACTTACTCTTCTTTTTTCTTCTTTGCTTTTGAAGCCAAGACGCCCCAACCACCTGAACCCATCAAAAATCCAAGTGCATAAAAAAATCCAGAGTTTTTACTTGCAAATACAGCAATACTAGTATCAAAAAACATTCCAATTAAGGAAAAAGGAGCTATAAATCCGTGCCATAAGCCTGAAAAAAAACCATACTCGTAGGCGTTATTTGGAAATGCAACTTCGATTTTTTCAGCACAACCGCTTAAAACTATTGTGCTTATGAGCAAAATGTAAATAAGCTTAATTTTCATATGAGTACAAATTTATAAAAAAACTTACGATTTTAATTTCCTGATAGTCACATACTCAATCATCACATAATAGCTGCATCTTTCATCTGTAAGGGGAGCAGATATCAAAGTAAAAGGGTTATACTTGTACAGTGTAACCCTTTTTTTATGAAAACACTAGGTTTTTTATTGTTAATATCCCTTTCTTGCTCGTGTCAAAGCACGATAAAAAACAATTCAAAGAGTGAATCTAAGACCGAAAATATAAATTCAGAATATTCTTATAAATGGACTAAAATATCAGATAGTGCTGACTGGAGGAAGAATTATAATTTTCAAATGTTCAGTCAGAACGATACAATTTGGACATTTCATTCAGATGGTAACTGGTTTTCTATCGATAATTTAATTTGGACGAAATCAGAATTACCGAATGTTATTTCAAATCACGCGTTTTTAGATTATGTTCAATTTAAAGGCGCAATATATGGACTTGGTTTTTTTAAGGGTAATATCGAACATTTTGAATTTAAACCACAGATTTATAAAACGACTAATTTTAAAAACTGGGAAATAATTTCGAAAGCCTCTAACCTACCAAAGCGTTTTTTCTATCACCCTTTTGTATATGACCACAAGATTTGGATAATTGGTGGGGAGGACAAAAGCACAATGTATTCAGATATTTGGAGTTCAGAGGATGCCATTAACTGGATAAAACGTAGGGAAAACCTTCCTTTCGGAAAGCGTAGTGGAAGTCAAATTGTAACACTTAACAATACGTTGTATTTGCTTAACAATGATGTATGGAGTTCAAAAGATGGATTAAACTGGCAAATCGTAACAGATGAAATAGTAAAGGGAGAGCTAATTTTTGGTTATTCAGCACAGGTTTATGATAATAAAATCTGGCTTCTTGGATGTAATAGAAATGGGCAGTTTTCAAGTCAGGTCTTATATAGTTCTGATGGTAAAAATTGGAAATCACAAGCAGCTCCCTGGCTGCCACGTGGAGGAATTGCATCAACAGTTCATCAAGGGAAAATAGTAATGACAGGTGGAAAATATGGTGGGACACCCAATCATCCCACATTTAGATATGATAATGATATTTGGACATTATCAAAAGATAATATTCCTAGAGATAAAAACTAGATTATTTCTATTAGTATGAAAACAAATAGACTTCTTGTAAACTTGCACGAAGTTCAACCTTTTAATTTCCTGATAGTCACAAACTCAATTAAGGAATTATAGCTGCATCTTTCGTCTGTAAGGGGAGCCAAACTGCACAAGGCGACAGAAATATCTCCTTTTTTGTTGTCCTTCAGTGAGTCAGGGTAGTTGCATCTTTCCCGCTCTTTTTTGTTATATTTATTTCAAATTAACATTAAAATGAAAAAATCAACCTTACTATTATTTCTTTTGATTCCATTTATATCCTTTTCGCAAAAGGCAGACTACAGCGTAAGTTCTTATTTAATAGAAGGGCCAAAGGCGCCTAATACACATTACATAGGTGAAGCCTGGTTAAATGGCGTACTTCAAGGCGATGCTGAATTGAATTTCAATATTACTAAAGCAACTTTTAGAAAAAACTCCACACTTGATTGGCATAAGCATTCAACACCTCAAGTGCTTATAGTTG
>Ga0222712_10002143_pt1 | contig 23092 bp, 30 predicted proteins | sample C33_657DmetaG_FD_165043 | JGI IMG/M metagenome (GOLD analysis project Ga0222712, IMG submission 165043) | Estuarine water microbial communities from San Francisco Bay, California, United States - C33_657D | ecosystem: Environmental > Aquatic > Marine > Unclassified | place: USA: California... | reverse complement strand
AGTCAAAGGTCTTACTCACCATGCTACCTCCACTGTTTCTGAAGGTCACTGTGAATCCTGTGCGGCTAATACTGGAAAGGGTGAAGTAGTCGCCGGTGGCCATATCCTGCGCCGTGATGCCAACGCTTGGTGTGCCATAGAAGGCGGTTGGGAAGGTCACGCTATAGGCTGCAGCACCACTGCTGAGGTTGCGCTGCTGTTCGGTGCGGCGCTCGAAGTCAGCCTTGACGCCCAGCTCCTCCACCACCACGTTCTGCGCTGGGTTGCTGCTGGTGGCCACCAACTTGAACTGGAAGCCGCGACCACGGTGGTTGTTGTTGACGAATGGCTGCCAGTCCCGCCAGGTCGGGGTGCCTGATGGGTTGTCGGATGTTGTACGGACAAACAGTTGGCAGTTGGCCGCACCAAGGTCGTCGCCGTCGATGTCGTCCCACAGGTCGATCAACTCCAGGCGCTCATCCCAAGTGTTGCCGGGTTCGTAGGAGCGTGTCTTAAGAATCTGCTGCAGACCCAAGTCGTAGACAGCGCCTAGGTCAAGAGTTTCAGCGAACTGGTACTCGCCCTCGCTCACCGCACCACCGATGTAATCAATCAGACCCAAGCCATCCCAGTTGTTATCGGTGGCCATGTCATCAATCAACTCATCCGCTGACAGCACCAGACCGACCTCAGTCTCGTTGTAGTACATGTCAGTGGCAGTGCCGTTGAAGGGCGGACTGTTGTCCTCCTCGCGGTATTCCTGCACCAAGAACAGATCCTGTGGTGCGGGCAAATCAACCACCACGCTGGCTGTATCAGCAGATTCGTTGCCGAGGGAGTCAACGGCACGGATGAAGTAGGTGCCCTCCAGCAGTGGAACGATTTTGCGGGTGCTGCTGCCGGCAACTGCAGGCACGATGTCGTTCGAGCGCCCCCATGTGGCGGTTACGTCGGTCAGCGGGGTGTGGCGGATGCGGACTTTGCCGCCGATCTTCACGTCAAGGTCAACCGCCTGTGGCCAGTACAGCTCAGCGGTGTGTTCATCAATCGGGGCAATGAACAGATCTGGGATGGTTTCCGGTGGCGCCGTCTTGCCAATGGCGTCATAGGTCTTGGTGGCAGCAGGGGATCGCTTGCTGTTGATCGCACCAACGGCGGTCACTTCAATCTCGTAGCGCCCCACGTCACTGTTCTGGATCTCAAAGTCGACAGAGCGGACGTTGGTGGTGACCCAGTTGCCGTTGTTGTAGCGGTAGCGCACCTCATAGGTAAGGGCACGTTCTGCAGCACGCCAGCCGACAATCAGCTTGGCTAACACCTGACCATTGCTTTCGTAGAGCACCTCATTGACCACCAAATTGGTTGGTGCCAGAGGCGGTTCGTTTAGGTCAGAAACGTCGCGGGTGCCGAGTGGAACATCCCGCTCCACATAGTCGTATTTGGTGGAGTTGTAAGCGACAGCGGTAATGTCATAGGTTGCGCCGTCTGTTTCCTTGACGTTCAGCACACGCCAAGTCGACATCTGGACTTCTGTTGTGCCGATCGTCCACGGCGCACCAGCAGCAGGTGCCTCGGCCAAGGTGCTGCCGGTAAAGACAGAGTTACCCACCAGCGAGGAGCCTTCGTTGATGGCAAGTTGACCGCTGGGCAGCAGCACGTTGAAAGTGAAACTGGCAGGCGGACCGCTGGGGAACAGATCAACGTCTGTGCGATCCAAGCGGACGCGGGTGGTGGTTGATCCGGTGGTGCAACGGCCAGAGCGCATGACGCCTGCACGGACTGGATCGCCGATTTTGATCAGGTCGCCAGGACGAACAGTGATGCCAGCGGCAATGTCAGTGCTAAAGCTGACGATCTCCGTCTCGTTTTGTTCGGTGTACAGCAGCCACTCACCAACACGCCGCGCTTGTCCTTGGCTAGTGCAGGCAAAGGCAGAAACCTCGATCTTGACGACGCCGAACTTGTCGATGCCTTCCTTGTCTTCAACGACCTCGTAGGCAAGGTCGCGCAGTTCCATGTCGAAATACTGCACCACTGCAACGGTGTGGCGAGTTTTGAGACTGCTGCCGCTGTAGGTGAAGCCTTCCTCGGTGACGTTGGTCTGGTTGAAGATGTATGAGTAATCCTGCGGGCGATCCTGCGAGATTTCCAGTGCACCAGCCGACCAAAACGGCATGGCACGGAACACTGAGCACAGATCGTTGATCAGCTTGAACGCTTCTTCTTGCGTCTGGATGACAACGTTGCAGGCGAAGCGCGGTTCTTGACCACCTTTGCCATCCGCAACAACCTCCGCGCAATACTGACTGGCAGCCAAAAAGCTCCATTTGTCGAGCTGTGCTGCGTCGACGTGATCACCAAAGCCGTAACGTTTGCTGACCAGCAAATCCCAGAGGATCCAAGCTGGGTCAGTTGTCCACTGCGCTGCAGCAAACGTGCCATTCCAAGTGCCTGCGTAAATCAGGCGACCGTTTTGCGGGTTGACGGTTGCATTGTTGGGGATGCGTACCTTGATGCCGCGAATTTTGTAAGCACGCGACGGGATACTGCTGAACTGCTCTGCGTTTAGCTTGACCGCAAATAATGCACTGTTGGGATAAGTTGTTTTGGCATTGATCTTTTCGGTGTAGTCGTACCAATAAAAGTCACTGTTTTCAGTCGTGCTGCCTGAGGGTGCAGCATCAGCAGTGACACGCACCACGCGAATATCAACAGGTGGTGCTGCGGTTAGATCAATGCGGTGGATGCGCTGGTACAGGTCAGCGGTGCGGCCACGGATTTCACTTTCAACAACAGTTGAAAAAGGACCGCCGCTATACGAGGTTTGGATGCGGTACTGGATTACAGCACCTTCAACGTCTCCGTTGCTCTTAAAAATTTGCAGAGCTGGCGTACCAATCGTTACGCGCACTGAGTTGACATCGGTGTCGGTAATAGATCGGGTTACTGCCGATGCCTGCGTAACTTTTGTGTTAACCAGCGTTGTGCTCTGGTTGGCGTCACCTACGTTCTGGGTGTAGGTCTGGTTTTGCGTGCCAGTGCGAAACTCGAAGGCAGCATTTGTGATGTCAAAGTTGTAATCGGATGCTTGGGCGTTGGTCGGGTCGGCATCGCCACGGAGAATTGGTGTGTTGTTGAGGTAAACATCCTTCAACATTGCGACGTTGTAATTTGTCGTGCCAACGGTGTAATCCTTGGCAGAGGGGAATCCCTCAATTTCACCTTCACCAATTAAGTCAATGATTCGTGCAACTTGACGTGAATCAAGGTTGTCGCGGGTGACATTGGCCGACCCACCGCCACCGCCACCACCGCCCTTGCCGCCACCGCCACCGCCGCCGCCAGCACCAGCAATCAGATGCTTTTCCATATCAAACTTCTTCGGTGTTGATGCCGGCAGAAATAATCACGCTGCCGGTTAACACTTCACCGTAAATAACAGGAACTGGCACGCCTTGGCGACTGACGTTTTGGATGCCGCTAAATGAATATGAACGTTTCGGGTCGGTTGCGCTGTCAGTTCCAGAGCTGATTGTTGAGGTTGGGGTCAATAATTGAGAGACGCCACCCAGTACCAATGCGGAACCAATCGCGCCAATCGCAAGAGATGCACTTGCACCAAGAGTGAAAGTACTGCCCAACACGTTTGCGCCCAATCCCAGAAAACCACCGCCTACTGGACCAAGCAGGATCGCGGCTGCAATCAGACCGACGCCAGCCAAGATCTGTCCAGTGCCGCTGCCAGCACCACCAACGACGGGCACGATCCTGATGGCTTCCTGTGGTGCGGCTGGGTAGTGCAGTTGCATCGGTTCATCTGCAAGCTGCAAACCAAGCCGGCCAACAGTTACTTGGTATTCGCCTTCGCTCATCACGCCACGAAGGCTGGGAAAATTAGCCAGCAAGAAACGGATTGCCTCAGCCGGTGACTTCACCGCAGCCTTGAAACTCCGCTGTCCCAGGTGCTTTGCCAGCTTACCGTAGACCTTGATGACCCGGAACATTTCAACACCTGCTGGTATGCCGAACAATCAAGCCTGTGCTCTTCTGATAGTAGCCACCCCACAGGTCGCGGCTACTGAGTCGACCCCGCAGGTGATGCAGAAAAAGCTGGTCGCCTAGATACACGCCGACGTGGTTGAGACCTGGTGATCCATCAAGGCGCATCAGGATTGCATCGCCGTACTGAGGCAGCTCCAGTCCCATGTCCACGAAACCAGCCTTGGCAAAACACTCTTCAAACATGGGCGCCTGGTGGAAGTCCATCATGGATGCCGGGCGATCCCAGTCCGGTAGGTCAAGATCCAGCTCTTCCTTGTACCAGTCGCGCACCAGCGTCCAGCAGTCGCTGACGCCCCACACCCACTGCCGTCCGATCAGTGGTGCCTTGTAGCCGGATGGTTTGATCTCGCACCACATCTGGGTGCCGGGATTGCAGATGAACCAAGGCAAGCCTGACTTTTCGCAGGACATGCGGTCGGCTTCACTGGGTTGCGCGGGACTGCGCGGGTGGCTGTGGAAAATTGCCGTGATTTCGCCAGCATCCTCGGCGGCGGCATAGTCCTCTGGGTCAATGACAAAAAAGTCATGGTCGGCGGCAAGGTTTTTGCACGGCCAGTAGCGTTCGCGCCCTTTGACAACCAGCACCAGGCCGCACGCCTCCCGTGGCGCTTCTTGCAGCGCGTGTTCTTGTGCGTCGTGTTTCCAGTGGGTCATCCGTAGAAGGTGCCAGCGCTGGGGAATGACCCAAACGGTAGGTCGGCATAATCGCCGAAACGCTTTTTGCAGGAGCTGATGCGCTTGCCGCATACATCCCGCAGTGGGTCGACCGTGCCAGTGGTCACTAAAGGTTCGTTGCTGTTGCTGTAGCCCGAGGCGTACAAGACGGTATTTGTGTTGGTGTAGACGGTCAAGCCACCATCAGCGTTGAGGGTCAAGCGGTTGTTTACGTTGCCGGTGACACCTGTGACTTGAAGTTGAGGACCAGCAGATGACAATGTGCCACTATCGGGATTGTTGTACTTAAACGGGTTGCCGTCGCTGAGGGTGCGCGTGGCGTTAAAGACTTCATTTAGATACCAAATGCCAGTCGAGCTGACGATTGTGTAAGAACTGGCGCCCCAGCCAAAGGACTGGCCGGAGTAGTGCGGGGGGTCGGCTGGTATTTCAAAAGATGTGAATCCGATAGTTAGCCGGATTGTTTTGCCGGTGCTGATTGTGAATGTGTAAGTGACGGATTGCGTTTGACCCAGTGCGCTGGGCGAGGATCCCACCATCTCGTAACCAAAGCCTCCGCTGCGTCCAACATTGACGTTGGTTGGATACCAGTTAATGAACGAGACGGTAGTGGGAGAGGCTGTGGAAGCGGTGTTACTTGCCCACAGCACTTCGCTGCCATCCTTGTATAAAACCACATTGCCGTCGGTCTGCATCCTGAGCTGGTACGACCCACTGCCCCGAACAGTGTTGGTTGCCCAAACTGCATTGTTGCCAGGGATGCCTTGCGGACCAGGCTTTTTGTAGACGACAAAGTTGCCGTCGTTTTGCATGATGCCTTTGTACCAGCCGTTGGCGGATGTGATGTAATCGCCATTGCTGAGTGTCTCGCCAGCGGTTAGCTGATTGCCAAATACACTGGCGGCGAAGTTGACGGCAGGTGTGGCACCAAGCGGATTGTCGTATTCGTCGTAATAATTTGTCCCCGTGTAACCGCACTCTGCGCTGCGGTATTTCCATTGGCAGATATTGGCGATGACTTGACGCTTTGGTGCGCGCACACCGGCTAAGTCAAAGACAGCGGCAAGCTCAAACTCGACGATCTCGCGGTTTTCGACTGATTTGCGGTCGATGTAATAGACCTCACGCGGCATTTCCTCGTTCGCGGGTGTGCCGTAAGGATTGGTGCCGCCAGTGAAGTTGACTGGATCGAGGAAACGGCTGAGCGTGCGGATGCGGATCAGCTTGGCGCCAGTCAGGTCATTGCCGGGCGTGATCTCGTTGACGCCAAGCAGTAGCGCGGAGATACTGCCAAGCAAGTTGGAGATGCGGATGCGTGGACGCGGGAGCTGGCCGTTGCCGTTGTACTCAAACCCTTCAGCTTCAATGGGCAGCGGCTGGTACGGTTCGCCCTGCCAGTAAATATCGCCCGCTGGTGTTTTTTGGTTGACGCCAGCATGAAAGCGAACAATCTCCGCACTGCCGTGCAAATCCAAGTCAAGATGCAGCTCGAATAGTTCAATGATCGCGTAAGGGTTGGAGCTAAGTAGCTCCTTGAACATTTCGCTCATGGTTCAAATACCTGAACAAAAGTTGCGGTAATTGTGGCCCGGTTTACGTAAGGTATTGTCTTGCTCCACTGCTGACAGATCCACTTGTAAGACGTTGCGGAGTCGGGAGGTGTCCAGTCAAAGGATTCTGCGCCAGCTCTGGCTTCTAAGAAGGTTTCGATTGTGTCGGCATTTGTCTCGCTGATGTTTTGCCAAGTTAGGTCCCACTGCTTTGCGTCTTGATTGAGACCGAAGCGCAAGCGCTGGCTGTAGCCGTCGCCGAATTTGACGTTACGGACTGATGGCTGGCTGGTTTTTTGGGCGCCGTATGACGGGGTAATTGCGGGGAAAGTAGCCATTACGCCAGCAAGCCTCCTGGTCGCTTCTGTTTAATCAATTCTGCCTGCACAGCAGCACCAACGGCACGACCTAAAGCAGCGGAGTCAGGTCCATTACCCTGCACGCTGGAACCGCTGGCGTCAACGTTCACCACAATATTGCCAACTCCGCCAAAAGAACCCGCAGGAGCAATGCCACCACTGCGACCAGGCGTAAACAGCTCGGGACCACGCTCACCAACCAAATAACTCTGACCAGCCATCACAGAGCCGCCATTGGCACGCTTAAATAAACCGCCCAGCAATCCACCGCCAGTGCCAGTGCCCGACATTGTGCCGAACAGGGCAAGGTTGACAGCAACGTCAAGCAATTTATTAGCAATGCTACTCAACAAATTATTGGCTACTTCTTGCAATGATTTGGTTCCGTCAATCGCGCCTTGTATCGCCTCAACAACACCACTTTTAATTGTCATGCCTATATCACCATAAAGCTGTTTAAGTTGTTCGGCTGCAGATACCTGTTCTTTTAACGCATTTGTTTTTTCTAGTGTTGTCCTTACATCAGCTTCATTTAGACCCGGATACTGAGCTTTCAAATCTCTAATTTGCTGATTCAATAAAACTTCTGCTTCATTTCCATTGAGCCGGGCTTGCATCAATGCCTGTTCATCCACGAGTTTTTGCATTGCATCTGCAGCGTTCTTTGCTTTTTCTTTTTCTGCTATTGCTAAGTCAAAAGCAAGTTGCCTTGATACTCCTTTTGCCTTGAGTTCGAGATCAGCGATTTTTGCTAGCTTTGCTGCATCGGGTATTTCTTTATTTGCACGAACATCTGCAATTTCATTTGTTATAGCAGCCAATTCTTTTTGAGCTGTTCTTGTAGTTACAAGAGCATCATTGTTCTGAGAACGTGCAAGAAGGATTTGGCCTTCTATGTTGAACTGCGATTGAGTAAGACTTAACAGACTTTGCGCGTCTGCTATTTGTTGTGCCTGCCGCTTACGTTCAGCTTCTGCAGCTTTTGTTCTATCTTTTCCACCGCCCCCGCCTACTGGGGTGAGCAAAGATGGCGGTTGGGCACCAGGTTTTTGTGCAGGTGCAGGCGGAGCTTTAATTCCAGGCTGTTGTGAAACTAATTTGCCAAGTTTTTCTAAATTCGGCAAAAAACCTGGACCTTCACGGCTTTGTTCTGCCAGTCTCTTGAAGATTGTTTCACCAGCTTTTGCATTGCCCTTGCCAAGTAATTCAAAAAGTTTTTGCTGACTGGTATTGCCAGTGAAAAAGTCAAGCGGATTCAGGCTAGATGTAGGCAGTCTTCCAGCCCTTGCTTCAGACAAAACCTTTGCCTTTTGCGGACCCATTGCCGCCATATTTATTGCATCAGTAATAACCGTTATGACTTTCGTCGCCTCATCCATCAAGTATTTGAACAACGGTGCAAACACTTGCCCAATGGTTCTCGCCAAACCCTCAACAGCATCTTGCAAGGTGCTGAACTTACCCTGCAGGGTGTCAGATTGTGCGATTGCCCCGTTTGCGTATTTACCACCAGCATTTGTGAGGTTCTGTATTGCCACTTGTACCGCTTCTGCGCTGATTCTGCCTTTAGAGAGTGCTTCTCTAAATTCATCGCCAGACATGCGATACATGCGCTGCAATTCTTTTTGCAGTGCAACACCACGTTCTTGGAACTGCAGTAGTTCTTCACCCTGCAACCTGCCTTTGGCTTGAACTTGACCGTAAGCAGTAACAAGACCTTGAAGTTCGGCGCCAGTAGCACCAGAAACATCGGCTAACCGCCGCGTGGTTTCAACTACATTTTTTGCTTCAACACCAAAAGCATTAAGCCGTTTAGCAGCATCAATCAGTTCCGTGCTTGTAAAAGGTGTAACAGCACCCAACTGCTGCAGTTCTTGAATAATTTGCTTTGCCTGCTGAACACTGCCAGTTAAAACCTGCAGACTTTTTACCTGCGACTCAATTTCTGCAGTTTTACCAAAAATAAACCGAACAGCTTGAGCTGCGCTAAAAGCACCGACAAGCCCTTTAACAGCATTTTCAAGACCATTGACACTGGCTTGTGCCGTTTTAGAAGCATTGGCAACATTGCGGATCTGATTTACCGCACCTGTGCTGTTTACTTGTACATCAACGACGGCGACTGCCACAGTTGCACCAAATCCCTTATTTGCAGTCTATCGCCGTGCCCTTGCCTTAGCCTTTTCCATTTCTTCTTTTTCTCGTTCCCCTTTCACTTCGTAGTAGGCCGCAAACATGACAAACTCTGCCTCCGTCATTTGCTGACGCATTTCACTGACGGTTTTGCCTAATTCGGTAGCCAGGAAGAACTCAAAAAATAGCCATGAGTCTTCCTTTAGCCGTTTTTTGCTTCCGGCAGGCTTTCTGGATTGCCAAGACCAAACAGGAACAACTCCAGTTCGTTCAGTACCGATTCAGGCAGTTCGCGTTGCAGTTTGGCAGCATCAGCAGCAGCAAAAGCCTTGGTGCCATCCTCAAGCTCAGCCATCTGGCACAGCATCTGCGTGCTGATCTCCAGAGCCTCTTCGCTGCCTGCCAAGGTCGTTGCCCGCTTACGGTCAGCACGGGTAATCGGCTTGAAATACAGCGACAAGACAACAGCGCCGTCCGGTCCTTTGATGTCGAACCGACGACGCTGATTTAGGTCAAACGCCCCGGTGAGAAGATCAACAGGGCGCTGATTTGCGGCGGGCATTAGATGCTAAGAGTCAGGGTTCCGCTAGAAACGAAATTGAGAGTAACAATCTCGATCTCGCCAACCGTAGCACTGTATTCGGTGCTCGTCACCACGATGGTGCCCGTGATCTTTTTGCCGCCGGTTTCATCCAAATACAGCTCAACGGCTGCATCGGCTTCGTCGGTGGCTTGGTTCACATCCTTGATCAGATCAAGTTTGTCGCCAGAACCGGGGGCGTCATACATGACTTCGATGGTGCCTGACCCGCTGATCAGACCACCAACGTTGGCGCGGTAGGTGGCGCCATGAGCAGACACGTCGTATGACTCTTTTTCAACGGTCATAGACCAAGAGCGGACAGCCGCGATCTCAGAAAGACCGCCGCTGCCAGCTTTGTCAAAGAAGACGGTGCCTTGTTGGCCGCGATAAAAAGCCATGATCAGATGTCCAGAGTGATGGCGCCGTTGGTCACGAAGTTCAGGGTAATGACTTCGATCTCACCGACAGTGGCAGAGTATTCAGCCGAGGTGATGACACCATCAAAACTAATTTTCTTGGTGCCAGTGGTGTCCATGTACAGCTCAAAGAGCGCAGCACCTTCATCGTTGGCCGTATTCACCATTTCGATGAAGGCGTTGGTTTCGTCTGCGCTGCTGGCGGTGTACAGCACTTCGCAGGTACCAGAGCCGCTAATCAAGCCGCCAACATTGGCTCGATAGGTGGCGCCAAGGGCAGTAGTGTCCAGCGATTCCTTTTCAACGGTCATAGACCAAGAGCGGGTGCTGGTGATGGTTGCAGCAGAGGAACCCGCGTCGTCGAATTTGACGGAGCCCTGCTGTCCACGGTAAAAAGCCATGGTTACAGATCCTCAAAGGTTTCAAAGGTCAGTCTGACCTGTGTTTGGAAGAAACCCTCTGGGGATGGGTTAGCCACCACCTCGGGTCCGGTGGGCGGATCAAAATGAACGCCACTTACAAGGATTCTATTGTAAAGATCACGAACTCTTTTCCCGATCGTTAGATTAGCGCCTGGACCAACGCCTTTGGCGGTAAAAACGTTGATCACCACAACACCAATAACACTGTTGCTGGAACCTGATGTTCCGCCCATTGTCAGGTAGTTGTTATTTCCAAAGCTGACTAGGCATTGAACCCAACTATTGCTTGGCGTAGGCGTGTAGGGCTGATTGTGAAAGATAACAGGTATTGCCGGGGACAAAGCAAGCTCAGTAGCAAGCCTGCCTTCGATAGTGGACCGGACAGTATTTAGATCAACGGCAGCCATTATGCAGACCTCCCAATGCGATCAGCTTCTGAACGTGCCCATTTAGCCATTTCAGCAGCAATGCGATCAGGCCAACCTGGATTAGGTGCTTGTTTTGACCAAGCCTGGTAGGCAAGACGTTCAGCATAAGGAAGGCTATTGGAAATATGATAAACATTCCCAAGTACTTCTTGCTGATAATTTAAGCGTCGTGGTGGGTTTATGCCTGATGGGCTTGACTGTGGACCAGCGTCATAATCAATTTGCTGATTTTGACCGATTGCCCAGCTAATGCGAAAACGCCCAGTATCAACAGGGCTTTCTTCCTTCAAGCGTTTATCAGTTTCAAAAACAGTCGAACGCAGTAACTGTTCGTATTGGTCGGAAGCAAATTCACCGATTTGATCAATCCTAATGCGTCTTGCCATTACTATGTCCTCAAAATTAGTTCATAAACGATTGCCGTATTATCCTGCTCAATGGTCTGCACTTGGATGATTTGATAGCTCACATTACTGATTACAGCACGGTCTTCAGTATTTGGCACAGTTGTTAAATCAGCAGCAGCAACAATTAGCTTCCGATCGCTGGCTTGCACTAGTTCATTGACTTCTCGAACATTTACATTATCCAGCACGCCTTGAATTGCGCTGTCACTCGTGGTTTCCGTAATGGCACCAGTTGTTGTGTTATAGGTTCCAGGCGTAACAAACCGCACCGTAACGCTACCGCCAAATTGCTTGATGACCTTTTGGGCAACTTTACGTAGCGACGTTGCAAGTGCCATCAGATTTTGTACGCAATGCAAGCGCCGTTCTGAAGCTTGATGCTGGTAAATACCCCACGGATTTCAGAGCCAGCAGGGAACGACTCACCGTTGAGGCTATTGCCAGTCATGTTGGTGCTGACAATGGTATCAATCTGGGTGTTCTCGTAAAAATCAATGTGGTGGAAACGCCCAGTGTGCGTTGCCGTGTCAGTAATGACTTCACCACCGATGGTGTAGTCAATGCCGTTGCCCTGGTGTCCTTTAAAGCTCATGATCAGATTTTGTAGGCGACGATTTTGCCAGAAGCCAACGTCACGCTAGTGAAAACACCCTCGATTTCATCACCAGCAGCTAGCGGCACGGAACTGAATGTATTTCCACTAGCGTTCATTACCGTGGCGGTGCTAATCACAGCATCTGCCAGGGCGTATAGCTTCCAAAAACGACCCGTATGAGCAGCGGTGTCAGTGATGTATTCAAACCCGATGTTGTAATAGCCGTTGTCAGACATGATCAGCTCCGGCGAATGGAAATGTTGCCCGGTCCACTAATTCTAAGACCAGTCAGATACCTTTCAAAGATCGGTGGCACCCGGTCAGCACCTGTTGCGGTGCTGCTAGCACCAGCGGTTTCAACACTCAAGCTGCCAATCTGTACACGCTTGTAGTCTTCAAGCCCGCTCAGCGCCATACCATCCTTGTTGTTGTTCAGGTAAACAGCTAGGACACACTGGGCTTTTTTGATCTGATCTGGGATTTCAGTGCTGGTGTAATAGTCAGTCGTGATGCGAAACGGAAAGCCAACAGCGTACGTGTTGATGTAGGTATCAGGTTTGCGGACACCATCACGAGGCCATTGCAACGCTTGGGTGTCAGTAGCGCGAGCACCAAGGAACCGTTCACGATCGAGACGTTGCGTTGCCGTGTACAACGCACGATTTTTTTGATCAGTGGTAGCCGATGCCCAAGCCGTTACGTCATCATCTTGCACAAAACCTTCAATCACCAGTTCCGCTGCTGCCAGAGTTAGGTAACTGTTGGCGTTTGCGCCGCCCACTGTTGCGTCGATTGTTATTGCCATCGGTTGACAGCGGTTGGTCTTCTGTTAGTTGAAGTTTAGGAGTGGGCTCTGCAATAGGAAAAGAGGCTCTAGCCGTAACCAGAGCCTCACGATCACGCAGTCGCCTAAAAGCGAACAGCCCCATCAGGCGTTTGCAGCCTTGATTACAGCAAAGCTAAGCACGATGGCTTGGCTAAGCGAACCACCAGACACGTTACGCACGGTGACCGCAAAAGATCCCGCTGCAATAGCGTTGGCTTCGACGGCATAGGCACCGGCAGTGCCACCCGACGAGTGGTTAACGATCACAACGTCATTAGCAGCAACAGTGCTGTTGGTGACAGTGAAGCTAACGTTGGTGGCATCAGCGAGTGCTGCGCCGTTCATGGTAATTGCCCCACAAACTTTGTTGAGGGTGACACCAGTAGATTTGCTAGTGGCTTGGGTAACCGCACCACCAGTGCCGCTGACGTAGCCAATGGCACTGCCAGCAGTTACTTCAAAAAGAGAAGCCATGATTAGTTACCTCAATCCATGTTGGAGGTATTGGTCGCGCGCACGATGCCGAGGTTCTTCAGCTCGTACACTTTCGACCAGTTGCCCACGGTCTCCAGTTGAGCGCGGGTGGGGTTGGTGGTAGTCACCGCCCACTTGGCGCCAACGGGGTGATAGCAATAATGCAGGTCGATCGACATGGCATCGCTCTTGGCGAGGATGTCACGGTCGGTTTCCGTCTGCATTGCCATCTGTTCACCGCTAGCAACAGCGCCAGCAGTGAAGAAGTAGGTGGCATACTCGGTGGAAGCACCGCTGCCATCGGTCTGCACATCGTCAGACACGATCACACGCAGACCCATGTAGGTCGGCACGGTCACATCGCCACCGTAAGCGGCAACCAGCGAACCACCAGATTGAGTCGTGGAGGTGCCACGGGCTTCGTTGGTGGAAACGTAGTCGATCGCCTTGCGCTCAACCAGGTCGTAATAGACCTTGCTGTGCATACAAACGGCAGTCAGCTTGTCGCCTTGATCGCCCAGCAGGGAGCGAGCTTCAGCAACGTGACGGGGGCTCAGCACAGTCGGGGTGTCAGCAGACTCGCCATCAATGGTCAAACCAAAGAAAGCGGCAGAGCTGCTGGTGGTGCCCAGGCTGCCGAACACACCGCCGAGGCAGGACAGCAGGTCCTTTTGGCGCTGGTTGGCAACGTAGTCAGCGATTTTAGCGCCGATAGCAGCCATGGGATCGGAACCAGCAGCCAGAGCAGCCAGGTCACGAGCCTCAAAAGCACGACCACGGTGCAGGATAACGCCAACTTGCTTGTCAGCAGAAATCTTGCCGGGCGTCAGGGAAGAGCTGTCAGACAGCACTTCAAAATCACCGGAAAGGTTGGCTTTCCAGAAAGGCACGTTGATAAAATCACCGCCCTCCGAAGCATTCAGCTCAGCCATCGGCTGCACCACACCGCTAGCCAGGAAGGCATCGCGCTGGGTGGTTTGCTCAATGACGTACGGCGTAAATACCTCGGGGATGATGATGTCAGAGCGAAGGGTCGCCATGATTCATCCTTTGAGATGGGTTTACGTTGTCGGGCACAGCCCTTACCCAGCACAGCCGGTTATCAAAAAGTTTAACGTCCCGCTGCAGCTTTCAACCGTTCGTATAAATCACGGTCTGTGCGGAACAGCCGCGATTGTTCTGTGAGGTTGAAAGATTCAGGCAGGAACGGGTTTTTGATGCCCACTGGTGCATCGCCGGTGGTACGACCGACTGGTGCGCCACTGCCTTGCGGTTTGGGTTGCTTCTGCATCCACGATGGCAAAGTCTTTGCCCATTCCTGCACTGGTGTGCGTTGATAACCGTCAACGACGACCACGGTGCCGTCAGCTTCGCGTTCAATCTGCTCAGACGACAGCTTGGTTTTGAGGATCAGGTCAGGATCATGGACAACATCTGCCAATGCACTGACAGCAGGTGTCAACAGCTCTAGTTCACGGACGCGTGCTTCAAGGTCGCTGATGCGTTGATCCTTTTGTGCAGTTGCCTCGCGGAACTGTTGCTCTAAGGCTTGACGGGCTTCGGTGTATTTGCCCTGTTGCTCAAGCTGCTGTTGTTCATAATTGCGCTTGAACTCCAGCAGTTCATCGATGTTGACCCCATCGGGGACTGCCTTGGCGCGCTCTACTGCTTTCTTGTATTCATCGAGCAGTTCAGCATTTTTGCGGCGCATTGCTTCCAGCTCTGCTGCCATCTTGCTGTTGTCTGCAGTTTGCTCCACAGGAGACTGCTGTTCATCTGACATGAAAACCCACAGGGTTTAGTGCGGACCTAGATTAGTGGTTGGTAGCCAAGAATGTCAAAACGGGAGTGGAACACGGTTGTGCGGGAACCGTGGAACCCGATGATCCATCAATGCCTGAAGGCTATTGACCGGCACATGGAGCAGTATCGAGAATCAGGGAACTGTTGGCACGCTGCCAAAGCTCAAGACCTGCGCTGGTACGTTGCTGAGCTTAAAGACTGGATTCACCAACAAGAAAGTCAGTAGCTCACCATTTTTCCTTGTCAGCCCAGTACGCAGCGGACATTTTGCCTTTAGCAATGTTCTTGGCGTGCCGTGCTTTAAACGATGTCCTTCTGGCCTTGTCTGCTGCTGACTCTCCTTTTTGTGCTGGTGAGCCTGACACACCCTGCTGACCGAACCTAATCAGTTTGACCTGATCACCGTCTTTGGCTAACACGGCATGTGATTTGGTCGGATGCTTCGGCGTCCGCTTCGGCTTGTTGTAGCCGTCAAACTGTTCGCCGCGATACGTAATCATTTGCGTGGGGCAGCCTGCAGCTCAGAGCGTTTCTTGATAACAGAGTTGCCGGTGGATTCAGATTTGATCCGCACAATCGGATCATCTTGGCTGCCAACACGGGTAACACTGCCACCGCCTTCCGTTTTGATAGTGGCGCGTTCACCACCAATGCCGGTTACAACGCCGTAGGTGCGAACACCTTGGTACAACCAACTAACACGATCACCGCGTTTCATTTTTTCTTACCTTTGCCTTTGCGGCTCATGCCAGCTTCGGACAGGGCAATAGCGATCGCCTGCTTACGGCTTTTTACGGTTGGTCCTTTTCCTGGACCCGGTTTGCCGCTGTGCAGTTGACCGGCTTTGTACTCCTTCATCACTTTGCCGATTTTCTTCTCGGCTTTGGTTGGTTTCTTTGCCATCGGTCGTTGGCGGTTGCTCTAATGGTAGCCCGTTCCTATCGCACCAAACTTCAGTGCCGTCGTGATAAACCGTCAGCCTGGCATCAACAGTTTTGCCGTTGATGGTAACGGTAAAAAACTCAGAAGCCTGATGCCCGTCGGCGTAGGTGTATTTAAGAATCGGACGCTCCATAACGTTTACGAAGCTGGTCTAAGGTTAACTCTGAACCGTCAGTGCTAACCAGTTTGGCTAAAGCCTTTTGCGGTCCGTACTTTTCTGACAGTAAGTCAAAATACCGCACCTTTTCTTTGCCTAAAACTTCAGCTTTCACTTGAGCAGACTGCTCTTTTAACCATTGACCGTATGTCGTGTTGGCTGGAACAGGACCATCCATGCTTGCACGACGCCCTGGTGGCGGCGGGTTGAAACCAAGTTCTTTGTAGTCAATGACTGGAACTGTTGTTGAACGGCAGTTGAAGTGCTGCGGTGGTGTTGGACCTTTGCCGTAAGGGAACTCTTGCCCATCAAGTGCTCGACAGATAGGTGACGTGCGCATATCAAGCGTTGCCGTGTACCTGTATTTTTTGGTGATGTCTTGATTGGCTTCGTACACTTGCTGGCTAGCAGCATTGGCAACTTGATTGATGCTAGTGCGTACTAGCGTGATGACTTGATTGTTGGCAGCGATTGTTGCTTGACCACCAGCTTCTGCAATTTGGCGAACGCTACCAGTTTGACCAATTTGCAATTTGCCGGTCAAACGCTTAGCAATCTCTTGGGTAGTTTCGCCGGTCAGCAGACCATTGCGTACCACCTGCGAAAACAACTCAGCCTGAGACTCGACAATGCCGTTAAACGCTTTGACGACAACTTCACCATTTGGCAAGGTGATGGTGGCACCTTTGGCTGCGGTCAAACTGTAAGTTTGCGGTGCGCCTTGCACAGCAGCAGTAAGGTCATCGCTAAGAGTGACAACATTGATGCGGGTTGGATCTGTCGTGACAACAGATTGAGCAAACTGCGGGCTGATTTCAACAGTGTTGACGATGTTCCGTGCCCCGGCAGGCAATGCGCGTGCTAGTTGATCAGTGACAAACTGAGATTGCAGCAATGCTAACCCTTGCAGTTCACCAACAAGATTTTGAACACTGCTATTTGACCATGTTGCTAAGGATTCTTTTAACTGCGCCAAAATTGCTCGCAGTCTTGCTGCTTTGACCGGCGCTGATAATTCATCGATGGTGCGTAACTGAGCAACAGCATCAACGATGATGTCGTTGTAAGCACTGACAATACCTTTGGCAACGCTATTGCTGTAGCGGTTTAGATCAATCGCATTGCGGTACAAACTTGATGGTGTAGCCACTGTCAGTCAATGCCAAGTTTCTTGGGGTCATGTGCTGTTAAAACTGAAACGTCAGCACCATTACGCAGGGCTTGCTCAATGATGATTTGAATCGAGTCTGCCATTTCATCGTTCAGTTTGCCTTTCATTTGCAATTCCTCGACAGACTCTGGTTTGCCTTGCCGGTACCAAGAAATCCTGAGGACAGCAAAGACATGTGGCGGCATGTCCTTTTGACTGCAGAACAGGACCTGCTTACGTGGTCTGGATGCTCCCATAGTCCTGCCGCCAGTGCATGAATACATCATGCCGGGATTTCGTCAATGTCATCCGGATTTGCGGAATCAACTGGGATTGTCTCAATAGCTTGTTGCTCTGGCGGTGCCATTTCAATCAAGCCACCGTTTTGAGTTGCTTCCAGTTCCTCCTCTACGTCAAACTCATCCCCAAGGACTTCGCCTTCATAAAGCTGATCAAGGAGCGTTTTTTGCGTGATGGTGCCAGCGGTATAAAGAGAGAGCAGCGACTGAATCTCGGCAGGTTCCAGTCTGGCGCCAAGGAAATCACGATTGACAAAACTGCTGCCAGCCTGCGGGATGTTTAGATATTCAGCATGAAACACAAGGCAGTTATCAATCAGGTCTTGCATATTTTGCGCAATCACCATCATGGTGCTATCACCTTGGCTGCGATCAATGCGCTTAGCTTCTGCCGTTTCTGCACTAAGTTTTTGACCGAGCACAGCAGACAAGCCAAGTTCATTAATCTGTACAGCAATTTGTTCCAAGCGACGAAACTGTGCCTCAAAACTCTTGCCATCAGGCTCGATGTATTGTGCCCTGCCATCACTGGGGAAGCTGATCGCCTCACCAGGACCAGCGGATACTTCTTCTGGCGATGATGGGAAACCAAAGAATGCAAGCATTGGCACTGCAGAAATGTGCAGTTGATTGTCCAGATCAGATTGAACTTGATAGGCTTTGAGATTCAGTTCTGCAATGTCTTCCAACGGTGGGCGTGATTCCATAAAGTTCACGCGGTTGGCATAAGCAACGGTGAATGGTATTTCACTCAAGGTTGTGGTGCCTTGATCATGCAGTTCAAAATTGCCTTTGTCACTACGACGATGGATTTCAAAAGCACCAGGAGTCAATACACGCACCTGCTCGACTTCTTTTTCGCCGTACAAGCCATCAGGCACGATCACTTTTTCTAACAAGCGCAACTGACTTAGCTGTTGTGCACCATCTGCCATTTCAGTGCGCCAGCCTAAAATTTCACGCGGCGTATAGCTGCACCAGTATGGTCTGCCATTTTCACCAGCAGCAGGCGCATCAACTAAAACACCTACATGCCCGTAACGCACCATTTTGCGTGCAGCTTCATACGTCCAGACGTTGAGGTCATTACCTTGCAAGTCAACGTCGAACAGTTGTTCGCGCACCAAGTCTGAAACATCATTGAGCCTGACAGGCTTACGGGTTAACATGCCCGCCAGCATCCGCTCAAGACGTTGATAGTAAGGAGGACAAACCGAACGAGCCAGACGATTGTCGTAACTTTCATCCAGCTCGCGTGGTTCTTGTGGCAAGTACCTGCGATGGCGACGCCGTAGTTCATACGTGCCGCCAATCAAATCTTCTAACAGGATCCAGTGGGGCTCTTGATTACGCCATGCAGCATTAGGGTCGTTGACGTGAGCGACTCTTGCGGTGAGCTGACGATCGTAATGGTTAAACCCGGTGTAGACCACTGTTATGCCGCAGGTTTTGAATCAGTTTAGATAGCGGCGAGGGTAACAGACTTCCGCCCGAGTTTGATTTCAAACTCATCGCCAGGTTGGAAACCCATTTCCTGGACGTAGCTTTCACCAACCATCAGTTTGCCATTGAATTGAACCTTGGTCTTGTAGGTCAAGGCACGACCACGCTTGGCAGGTTTGGTCAGTTCAACGCCTTTGGCTTCCAGAAGCGCCTCATAAAACTGAGTAAAGCAGAGTTTGTCATTTTTGACGTAGCCGCATTCACGAACCAGATCAGACTTGTTGAGGTCTTTCAGTTCGCGGACTTTAGCGAGTAGTTCTTGACCGACGAGCATTGGTAGGCTCAAAGATGAACGCGTACTAATATACCCGAATCCCAGTGCCTTTGCCAGCTTGCATGTACAGCGGATTGAAGGCGCCCAGGATTAGGTAGCCTAGACCGTCGGTCCAGTGTTCAATGCCTGCTGATTTGTCAATAACGTAATCGTCTGCGCCTTGTTTGTAGGTGACGTTTTTCAGTGCTTTGATGGTGTGCTTGCAGCGTGGGTGGATGAATAGTTTGAGATGACCGTCAGCGGTACGAATCATCCAGTTGGTAGCGTTGATTTTGTCTTTTACTGCCCACGGGTGCTTTGGTGTGATGCATTGGAAGCCGCAGCGTCTGATGATGCCGTGGTCGGTTTCACCAGCCGCAGATGTCTTGCGGGCGCTCCCTGTTGGATCTGGATAAGCAACAATTCGCCGGTTCGGGAATCTCTGTTTAAGGAGCGTACAGACTTCATCAGTGTTGGACTGTTTTACCGCGAGTTCATCCCAGATGTGGATTGTATCGCCAACACGGCTAGCAAGTACACCAGCCATAACGCTGACGTTAAAGTCAGTGCCCCAGAGAATATCACCGCCCGTATCAGCAACGTCTGTGGTGATGTTGTCATCAGAGAAGTCTGGGTAGACACGACCGGATAGGGTTTCAAAGGAGGCTAGGTATTCCTGGCGGAAGGTACGTTCGTCTAGTGTGCGGCGAGCAGCTTCTACTTCCTCGGGCGGGACGTTACCACCTTCGATTGTCGTGAACGAAAAGGTGCGCCAGTCATCTTCCTGATCAACCTGTTCCCATAAGTCATGAAACCAGTTAAGTCCTGCAGGCGTCGTGATAAACCACGCCGGACCACCTTGATCAGAGAGCGCCGGACGTAAAACCATCTCCCATGCTGTCTGTTTGACGTATGCTGCCTCATCAATAACTAAGGTAGAAAGGCTAACGCCACGAAGGCTATCTGCATTTTCAGCACCTTTCAACGCGATGATGCTGCCGTTATATAACTCGACTGAAAGTTCAGATTCATTTCGTTTGACGCAGATGTCAGACGGTACCATCGTTTTTAACTGACGCCAGGCAATTTGCTTTGCCATGCGGTAGTTAGCTGTCACGTACCAGTTAAGGCTTCCAGGCTTGTCGATTGCCCAGGCTATTAAACGTGCGATGCAAAGGTAAGTTTTGCCAAACCTTCGTCCAGAACACAGGAGTTTGAAGCGTTCAGGCGATTCCCAAACTTGACGTTGTGGATCTGTCAGGCTGAGGAATAGATCATTGCTGACGTGTGACCAGTCTGGGTTGATGCCACCAATGATCGGATTTTCAAGGATGGAACCACCTGGTACTGCGTTAAGGATGCTCACGAGCAGAGTTGCGCCAAGCGTGCAGCGGTATTGATGGCGCCTAAGGCAATGTGATATTGCCCAGCACGACGGGCTTCCATCTGCAGTGTTGAGCACTGAGATAGTAGGTCAGCGATCATTTGTGGTCGCTCAATATCCCAGTCAGCCTTGAGTTTTTCGCGTGCAAGGCGGAGGTAAAGATCACAGGCGTCATCTTTTACCCCCCAGTTTTCCCGTGCATAACGGATGCAATCAGAACGCCGACCACCGCTAGCAATGATGCGAGCGAAACGTTCAGAGCGTTCTAGGGTTTCAGTTTTCGGTCCACGCTTGGGAGCCATTTAGCTAGGTTATGGCTTGCTGTTTAATGTGTATAGCATATCAGGTTATGGACGGCGATATTTTTCATGGATGATTTTAGGGCAAACTTTATTCCAATCATGTGTGTGGTGTAGGCGTGGATTGGAGTGACCCATGAGTTCAATCCAAGTTGAGGAAGGGGAGATCATAACGGTGTAGAAGGATTTTACATAAGTACCAGATTCTTTGTAGGCTTCAGTGATTCCGCCTTTATTTTGCTGTGTTACGCCTTGCGTGAGTTGAATTGGACAGTAAGTAAAGAATAATTTACCAGTGGCACCATGTGAAATGTAAGTATTGACATCATCGTTGAATTTGCCGATGAACTTAAATGGACGTTCTGTATCGCAGAAAAATGAATTCATTGCTTTACGCATGACACGTCTGGCTTTTTCGGAACTGACGTTGTAGTCACCGCCTTGCGAAAAGGCAATGCTAGAGACTGATGGTGTTTCTTGAAGGAACTGCACCATGCCGTCAAAAATAATGTCGAGATTATTTGCCTTGAAGTTTGAGTATTTTGGTGGGCCTCCAGGATCTTTTCTGCCAATACGTCGATAAGAGAACCAACTGTAGTCGTCATCTAGCTGACAAAAGAATCGGCAGTTGACTTGTTTAGCTAGATCCCAGCAGGCATTGCGCGCCCAGAGTGGCGTGCGACGATCTGTTGAAGTATCACAGGAATCTGTTGTTTGTGCAATTTTTGCTTTTGAGAAGACTAGAACTTTATCACCGTAGGCTGCTTTGTATTGCGATCCAGTTGGGTCTTCGTCGTCAATAACAATGTACCACTTACCTGTGTAACCGGAGCGTTGAAGGGTATCTAAGGTTTTAATGTTATCCGGTCTACGGTTTGACAGGATAAAAACGCAAAAGTCATTACGCATGAGGATGATCCTGCTTAAATGCTTCTTCAACGCTGGCGTCTAGTTTGACAAAGCCATTTTGTATGGCTTGTTCAAAGTCAATAATGACCAGAGCAGAGTCTTCGAAGAGCGACTGGATTTCTTTTGGCGCTGTCGCATAGTAATCAGCAATTTTGCTGTAATTAAAAGCTGTATGCCGATGAGCTGCTGAAATGAGGAAAGCCCTTACGTCATCAGGGATGTCGGCTGTTTCGATGTTAGATAGGAGTCGTTCTGTTTTGGTTGGATCGTAAAGCTGTTTAGGTTTGTGTTGCTCGCCTGTTGGTTCATAGATTGGAGCATTTGTTTTATTCGTATATGGGCTGTCTTCGTCAATGGTTTCTTCAGTGCCAAAGATGTCATCTAGTTCGTTTTTATCAAACCATGCACTGATGTCGTGTTCTTCGCTGAGCTGATGGAGCATAGCACCATCCCACTCGCTGAGATCACTGGTGCGGTTGTCAGCCAAAGCCAGCCCGACCTTTTCATCTTCTGTAAGACCAGCTCGTCTGACAGCAATTAACTCGTCACCGTCAGCGTCAATGATGCGAACATTTTTGATGCCAGCAGCTTTTGCACCTTCGATGGTGCCATTGCCAGCAAGGATTCTATTGTCTTCATCGATAACAATGCTGCGTGCAGCGCCGTAACGTTTAAGCGATTCTGCAATGAGCATTGCAGAACGGTCAGTACGCTTGCGTGCGTTTTTATGGTCGTGCTTTAGGTTGTTGATCGAGGTCATGCAGCTTTATCAGACTGGATGCCAAAAAAGCGTGTTGCTCTTGTTTTGCGTCAATAGTTTAGCCTGTTCTTTGGCATCGTCAAGTGTTTTTAGATTTTTAGTCTGGCAGATGATTGCACGTTTTTCCCCATTGATGGAAACAATGGTCATAGAGCCAGAGGCTGTGTCATACAAGAACTCAATGTCCATTTCGTTAATGGAGACATTAAAAGACACAGCCATGGTCTAGTTTGTTTTGGTTTTACTGTAATCGCTTTAGTTGATTAATTTTTGGTTCAATCAGATGATGCGATGAAACAGTCCCACAAACAGTGCCAAGGCAGACCATGACACTGCCATCAGCGAGCGTTTGGCAAGTCGGCTGGACGGAAGACGCGGCAGATTCGATCAGTGAGTTCAGGCGGTTTCTGGGGGTCATTGACCTGGTGGTACAGAGCAGTGTGGTAGTCATCCATCAGTTTGAGAAGCTCCGATAGGTCTGGCAACGGTGGTTTGCGTTTGGTCATCAGCGTGGATGGAACAAAGGATGGCAGCAGCAATGGATTCAAGGATTGCGCGTGGCGCACAGCCCCTAGCAGCTCTAGAAGCGGCTGTAACAGCGTTCTGGTAGGTCTTCAGGGAGAAATGCGCGGTAGGGGTTGCAGGCGCCTTCCCGGCGATTGTGGGGTCGCCTAACGCCCGTAGGCGGATTAGTTGACCCCGTTCAATGTCCAATGCCTTGGCT
>Ga0222712_10002142_pt1 | contig 23104 bp, 24 predicted proteins | sample C33_657DmetaG_FD_165043 | JGI IMG/M metagenome (GOLD analysis project Ga0222712, IMG submission 165043) | Estuarine water microbial communities from San Francisco Bay, California, United States - C33_657D | ecosystem: Environmental > Aquatic > Marine > Unclassified | place: USA: California... | reverse complement strand
TCCTTGTGTTTCTTTAAGGAATACTCATATATGTCTTTGGCTAGTTGAACGACCTCATCAATCGTTTCAGTTCTTTCTGCGCGATCAACAAATACTTTTTCTTCTGGGATAAATTTGACCCCACTGGTCAAACCAACTTTGAAGTAGAGATTAATTTTGTCAACCAAAAGCAGTTCATCCATATTTTGGATCTGGTTGATGCCAAAGAAGTCGCGGTCAATGAGTTGTTTGTAACCATCGCTCATACGTTTCCGCAAACCAGGATATGTACGTTTAATGAGTTTCTCGATGCGAACATCCTCGAGAACATTCATATATGATTTTAGTTTGGGGAATTCTTTGATTGGTGCCATGTACTCCATACCTGTGTACAAAGCATGACCGACTTCATGCGCGATGAGCATGTCTTCAATCTCAGGTGTCATATTCTTCCACAAAGGGATAGTTAAGACACGAGAAACGATGTCAAAAGATGCTGTCTTAGCATTTGCCCGCACGACTGAAAGATTCTCAGTGGCTAGTAAACGTGCAGAAATATCTGATGCTTTAATTTCCATAATTGTTTCTCCATAACATAAGAGTAATTATGCCTGATTCTTGAATTAAAGTAAAGTCTTGCAAACCCTCTCCAGATAAGGGTCTTAGGAATCCCCTACGGAATGTAGGGTTATTATTTGAAGTTCGGACCGTGCACCCAGCCAACTAGGGAATATCTAGTGCCCGATGTCATTGGCGTTACCTCATGCAAAATCATAGAAGAAAATATATTTAGTGTACCTATCTTTTTGTTTACAATAACTGGCTGATTCTCATAATGCAAATGTAGTTCCCCACCTTCATATGTTTTTTCGTCAGATAATTGAACACTAAATGATAGTTTTCTACATCCATGTCCTCTGTACATATTGTCTACATGTTTGCCGTAAAAATCTTTTTCTTTATCATAAATTGTAAACTGTAATGTTTCAAGAAAAGTCAGATCGTATCCGAAGTATTTATGGTTTAAGTGATTAACTGCATCAGTGCATTTCCTATAAATCCAAGAATACTTTTCTTCTTTCTCATCCAACCAGGAAACACTCCCCTTTCTTATAGAGTTCTTTGCTTCCCTATCTTCACCAACATATGCAGTGACAACCTTATCTTCCAACCCCATTTTGATAATTTGAGAACACTCATCTGGTGTGAATAAATCAGTCCAAGCCCAGCGCTCATGTACATTGTTTTGTAAAAACCAAGCCATAATATCTCCTATGTAGCAATCACTGAAAAGTCATTACGTTTCTCAAACTTAATTACTGATCTAAACTTGTCGAACAGCTGATCACCTTTGTGGCTGATAACGAAGATATTAGTATTTTCCCCGAAGCTGTTCATCAGTGAAAGGAAGTAATCTGTTCCTGCTGTGTCTAAAGATGAATCAAAGATCTCATCGAGCAATAACAAGTTAGTGTTCACCGAGTTCTTCATCTTTGCAATCTGTCGCCATGTGAATAGAATTGATAAGTCAATACGCATCTTCTCACCTTCAGAAAAACTTGCATATGTAAACTCATCTCTGAATCTAGACTTCACTACTTCGTTGAATGCCTCGTCCAACTCAAAGTGAATGTACGCATCCATAGCAGTCAGATATTTGTTAATGAGTTTATTCATAACAGGTAGGTACTCGCGAATGATGGCAGTCTTGATGCCAGTATCCTTCAATAGTATATTTGCAACTTCCTCTAAATTTCTTTGCTCCTGCAATTTAGTTTTCTGTTGGATCTTTTCAAGTGCTTCACTAGCGAGTACCTTTAACTTATTCTTCTCTTCATCTATGTTGGTTGTATCTTGTTTCTGCGAGGAAAGTTCTTCCCGCATTTCATTGATTTGTTTGGATAGTAAAGTGACTGTAGAATTCTTAGTCGACAACAATATATTCTTATCTGTTATCTGATCGTTGATCTTGTTGATCTCCTGTAACTTTTTAGTTAGATTTTCCAGAGCAGATTCTAGTTCAGTTATCTTTCTGTTGTTATCCTGCATTTTATTTTGAAGATCATGAATAATCTTTTGTTTATATTCTTCTGTTATGTCTTGAGAGCAGGAAGGACATACCTCGTGTTCTGTAAAAAATTCTGCATTGTGTTCGCAGGTTTCTACTTTTTCGTTCAGCTTGGTTTTTAGTTGTTTGGCTTTTTCAATATCTTCATGCAGAGCATCTTTACCTTCGATACTTGTTCTGAGATTAGTAATCTCCTGCAAGATAATACCGATTTCTGCTTGCTCAATAGAAATTTGAGAATTGTTAGCATCGATCTTTGTTTGAATAGCCTTAATACTTTCTGCCTTCGCGTTACTGATGGTCTGTATGAGAACTTGCTGTGACTCAACTTTTTCCCGCGCAGAGCTAATCTCGTTTTCAATCCTAGTGATTTCATCTTTAGTTTCCTGCGCTCGTTCTTTAAGCAATTGATTCATTGTTGAGAAGATTCTTATATCAAGGATGTCCTCGATAACCTCTCGTCTCATTGCGGGAGACAACTGCATAAATGGAACGAAAGAAGCAGATCCTAAAATGACTACTTGTGTAAAAGTTTTGTAATTTAATTTTAGGATCTGCTGCTCAAGAATCTTTTGATAGTCTCTCGCGGCAGCATCTTGATTGATCATCTCATCATTCTGATAGATCTCAAAGATGTTTGGTTTGATTCCTCTGACTACGCGATAGTCTTTCTTACCAACGCTAAACTCAATCTCAACCAATGAATTCTTACCATTGATAGAGTTTACCAGCTGCCCCTTGTTGATGTTGCGGAATGGTTTGCCGAATAAAGCAAAGCATAGTGCATCTAGAATGGTACTCTTTCCCTCACCATTCTTACCAATGATAAGAGTAGTACTAGATTTATTGAGTAATACTTTGTTTAATGAATTACCTGTTGATAGAAAGTTTTTCCAAGATATAGATTTAAATGTAATCATTAAACCTCCACATTAACTGCTTCTGTATAAAGAGTTCTCATAAATGTTTTCACCTGTTCTTTGTCAACATCAGTTTCAACAGAGTCAATATAGTTGGAGAGAACAGAGAGAGTATCCTCAAGATTTATTTCCTCGCCAACTTCACCATCTTCAAACTCTGAAAGATCTTCAATGATCTTAATATCTGCGCACCCTTTAGTATACAGTTTTTGAATAAACTTGTCAAATTTATAATAGTCAGTTTTATTTACAACTACAAGTTTGACATAACAGTCCTTTAGATCAAAGGTATCGAGATCGGTGGGCTCTCCTTCTTTGTCGTCGTATTCGACCCTTTCGAACATAACATATGGATTTGGTATGAATTCGAGTCCTCTGCTGTCGAGATCAAACAAGTGGAATCCTCGAGGGTCTTTGTAATCCTGCCAAGTAAGTTCATAGGGATTGCCCAGATAATAGATATGACCATCATCTGACCTATGATGATAATGACCAGAGAAAACCATATCAAACTTGTTAAATGTTTCTTTAGATAGTCCTTCATTAGATTGCATCCCCCTATACATTGCAAACCCTGCAATCTCAAAATGCCCCATACAAATTTCTGCCTTAGTTGTCACCATCTCATCTAGAGATGCTTGATAATTTTCTGGGCAGATCCATGGAACCATACAGATATTAGTGTCATAAACTGATATCGTAGTTGGTTTTGAAATAACATTTATATTACTATATTGTTGTAGTAGTAACTCTGGCGAGTTTATTTCATTTGTGTTTTTAAAATATGTGTCGTGATTACCAGCCAACATATAAACTTGAATGTTCATCTGTTCTAACTTATCGAAGAACATTTTCTTAGCACGATCAAGTGCATAGAAGTTTACATATTTGCGCCTGTCAAAAGTATCACCAAGAATAAGAACAGTATTAATGTTGGCTTTAATAATTGTTGGGAAGAATGTGTTATCATAAAATTTCTCAAAAAAATCTAGAAACGCAATGCTATCGTTTCTCGCACCAAAATGCTGGTCTGTTATTATTGCTACCTTCATCATCAACCTCCATAGTTTGGATGCTATATCCGTTTGTTTTGATGTAATCAAACATCTCAAGATTATTGGAGAACTGCTTCTCTTCTGTAGTTCCGCTAGTATATTCTAACTTTACACGGATCATACGAAGCCAACCTTCCTATTGGCTTTAGATGTATGTTTTCTTTCAGTTTGCTGATTGAAGATCTCAGCAATAGAATACTCAACGACCTCACCTGACTTCTTCTCAGGAATAGTAGTGTTGAGTTTGTTCGCCAACTTATTTGCATCGTCAATAGACAATGGCTTGAATTCAACAATATCAAAGCAACGACCTGGACGAATAAGAGCAGCGTCGATATCACGGATGCTTGGAAGATTGGTAGAGAAGATCATCTTCTTACCTTTGGTTGTCACGAGACCATCACCGACATTAAGAAAACGATGCATCATTGTGTTACCATCGCTACGTGATTTTAAGAAAGCATCACTGTCCTCGAGAACCATAACCTCTGCATCATCTTCGATGAAGCGAGCAAAGAAACCATCTTTCTCAAGGATACCTGCGTCATATGTAACAATAGCAGAACAAGAACGATGCGCAAGCAAACCACGAATGAATGTAGTTTTACCAGTACCAGGTGGACCGATCAAAAGAAGAATATTTGCGGAAGATTCCATATAGCGATCGTAGTAGTCGCCAAGAGATTCACCTTTTAGAAACGGATACATTTCCTCAATAGGAAGACGATCGCGATTCAATGGTACGTTAACAGAATTACCATCACTGCCATAAATCCATTCAATGTAAGAAGTTACAACAGAGAAATTAGATTCGACAAGTTCGATTATCCCATCGCAAAAATCTTCATCACCATATGCGCGCACTTCTGTTGAATTACTATTCACGCTGAACTTAATAAGATTTTTAGTAGCCTGCTCAACAATGAAACCCGATGAAGAATTAGATTGCATAAAGAGAAAATCTTCGAATTGATTCTCTGCCCATCTTTTCCAGGTATCACGATTACAGAGAACTGTTGTTTCTCTTTGTACTGTTGTTAGGCTAGCGTCAACACGGCTCCGCATAACCTCAGATGTAACCAGATCTTCAAAATCTGATACACCCAAAAAAATCTTTTCATTATTGTTACTCATAATCTCTTTCCAATTTATATTACCGTCATACGCATCCCAAGTATAACCTTTAAGAAATCTACTGTTTACTCGTCGCGCTCTTGCTTTTCTTCTTTTATGTCTTACTTCTTGAATAATTTCTCTATAATTGCTGACGTTAAGCTGTTCCAATAATTTACGTATTGACTTCGCCATTATTATCACCTATAAAATCTTCAAGGGTATCTTTCTTCTTTTTCTTTTTTGATATATGTTTTTCCTCAAACGCAGAAAAGTCTTGCATATTGTGTTGTAGAAAATCCAAGTATGCATTTTGAAACTGTTCGCCTTCGTCTTGCTCTTGTAGATCAAATGTATCGATTGGCATATCCATTATAAGTTTAGTCTTAATATATGCCTGCTTTTTTTCTTTGGATATTCTTCGCAAGAAAGCATAATAAATGATCTGCGTAAAATACGCGAATGGATTACTGGACTTAGCTGGGTCAAAGTTATCAATGTATTGAATGCAGTTCTCAATACCATCAAGGATCATGTCATCCTTGTATGAGTAGTTAATAAAATTAGGTTTGTAAGATAGATGAGTTGCGATCTTCAGAATACACTCACCAAGATAATTACTAACCTGTGGCTTAGGTGATCCGCTCTCCTCAGCCTCTTTTACCTTTTGTTTGTATTCTTTTATCGCAGCTAAAAAATCAGCATTGTTTACATAGTGTGCCATATTAAGTTCCTGGTTTTGATCCAGCATTCACAAGTATACTGTATTGTTGATATAATGTAAAACTTAATTTTTTACAAAGAAATAAATTTTACATTAATTTGAAAAAAGACCATAATTACGGTGTCGGGGTTGATGATGAGATTAGTGAAATGTTTTATTTCCTTTCGAAACAACTCTCGTTTCTTCTTTCTCTTCGACAGGAGATTCTTCCTGATTACCAAACAAAGATTCTAAAACATCTATACGCTTTTGAATTTCCTCTGTAGTTAGACTTTCTGTATCTTCCCAATCAAGAGTTTGCTGCTCTTGTTCTTTTTTGTTGGTTCTCAACTCTATATGTTCCTCGTGTTCTTTTACAATCCTAACATAATGAGGAATGAATACTTCATGCATTTGTTTGGTATACATTATATGTGTCTTTAGGATATTGAACATCTTGTCTGACGAGAATTGGCAATAAGGAATTGCTGTTATAGATTCACCATCTTCTAGTTCTCTTGTTTTAATTAGCATCGGGTTCAATAGATTTAGAGTGGACTCACTCTCAGATGACAAATCTGCCATCAACTGCTCTCCAGAAACTAATTTTACAACTACGTAGTTGGACATAGATTTACCTCTACCAACTTAGTTTCAAACTGTTCTTCAGCATACGTCTTATACCTTTCTGCTGCATGATTTAAAGTATGATTCTTCCAAGACTTCCAATGCAAGTCATCTGCCATATCGTAAAGATTACAATGAGTCTTACCTTTCTTTAATCTCAATCCACGACCAATACTTTGTAAATTGCGAATCTTACTTTTAGATGGAGAAGCAAATATAACATTCTCAATCGAGGGGATGTTAATGCCAGTTGAAAAGGTTCCGAAAGACGCAATAATAATAGCATCATCCTCACCTTCAGTTATGTGTCGTATTGCTTCCCTGTCGCTGGTATCAGTTCCACCATATACAAAAAATACTTTACGATCTTTATGCGCTTGTTGTTTTATCATTTCATAGAGAACTTTACCATGCTTCTCAACATACTGGAATAATACTAAAGTATTGCCAGTTGATCTAAGTGCTAAATTCCTAATAAATTTATTCCTCGGTTCATGAGAAACAATCCAATCCATCTCTTCCTGGTATTTATTATTTTTATTAGCCTGTCGAATTTCTTCAGAATACTTTAGAATCAAACAAGTTATGTTTAACTTAGCAACTCTATCTGTTTCCATAAGTTGTTTGGTTGTAATAACTTTATGAACAGGTCCAAATATACCTTCAAGAACTAAACGATGCACCTTTTTGTTATCAAGAGTTCCAGTTGTTCCTATTCTGTAGGATATGTTGTCCATCTTTTCCATAACACCAGTTAGGGATTTCGCTTTAAAGTTGTGCGCTTCATCTCCAAACATAACATTAAATTGTTTAAACCAAGCACGTGGCTGGAGATAGATTGATTGCCATGTAGTAATCAATACGTCTTTACTAAACTCTTTGGGGAATCCACTATACAGTTTTTGACAATGCGATTTAACTGACCACTTGTTGACTGAGGAATAATCCTCGAAGTCAAAGTACATTTGCTCGACCAGAGAAGTTGTTGGAACAATAAGAATGCATTTATGTCCCTGCTCTAAGTGCCAACGCATAACGCTGTAAATAATAAATGATTTGCCAGATGCAGTTGGTGACAGCAATACAACTCTGTCTTTGTCTAAAGCAGTTTTAATTGCTTCTATTTGGTAATCTCTAATTTCTATCTTAGTTGGTAGATCTAAAGATCGAACGTACTGCTCAATTTTTTCTAACGTGTAGCCATGAGAAAACTTCATATCGGTTTTCCATGTAACTGTGTAATTATTATTCTCGCAAAATTGCTCTACGTAATTGATTAGTCCAACGTATAATGTTTTTCTTACCTGATCGTACAGGCGAACTTTACCATCCCACAATCTTGCTCTATACTGCGGTGTAAACCTAGCACCTGGATATTCGTAAGTGAAAAAGTCGCAGAGTTCCTGTTCTATACTCGCATCTGAAAAAACGCGGACATGAACCTCATCGAGTTTTTCAATAGTTACTGTAGTCAATTACATTCCTGCTAGAAATTTTTTCCATTCTACGGCAGTTTTAAGTTGCCAGTCTCTGGCTTTAATTTGTCCAAGAATAGATTCTAAAAGATATATCATCGTTTCGAGATATTTTATTTTGACTTCTAATGTATTTAAATCGCTGTCGCCAGTTAAGAACTCATCCATCTCATTCTTCATTGGCTTGACTCCTTGCCACTGCTCCCATCCGTATTCAGTTAATTCATCGCGTGACAACTCACCACGATAGTAACGGAACTTAGATTTGCGTAGCAAGTTATATTCTGATTGTAGTTTTGTGTATTTGAGTTTGACGCCGACGAGTATCTTTATATACTTGGCGTGTAGTTTTGGAGTTTTAGTTGCATGTTCACCGAGATAATTATCGTCAATCTCACAGTCTTTATCCCAGCTATCTTGCAATTGTTCAATGTTCATAATATCCTCACTTTCATAGTAATTATACTACGAAACTATAAAAAAGTCAAGTAAACTTGTAAAAGTTGTATCTGAATGTAGCGCTGCCTACCAAGTATTGCACATCTTGATTGGTTGATTGGAAGGTTAGAGATTCCAAAGAAACAGGAATCAGATCGATAAACTGAATTGTTTGCACACCTTTATTATTTGCACCTAATATTTGTAAAGTTCCATCAGAATAATTCTTTTGCAACTCATTCGATGGACCACCTTCTGCATTATCTACGAACATCTCATACTGACTATGGTTCTCTGGGAACCCAAGTCCCTTTAGCCAGTTGTATACTGCTTTGTAATTAGCCATGCTCTCATCTACGAGAAATTGCACGTTTAGCGGTTCGTAAGTAATGATGTCGCCAGCAATTGGGAATGGCGTTAAAGGATTGTTGGCTTCAAACGCTGGCAAAGAAATGCCAGGAATAGTTACCTGCTGAGCAAAGTAAGTCAGATCTGGCAACTTAGCAATACTAAATTGAAACCCATTGGGCGACAGTGGGTTAATATTAGATGGGATAGGGCAAGTAAGAGTAGTTATCATAATAGTTTTGTTTGTCAATAATTACTATTTATCAAAATAAAAAAGGGGAGCCGAAACTCCCCTTTCAAGTACAACTCTACGGTTGCTTAGATTACATAAGGTTAGTAATCTTAACGCGACGATAGTAATAGTTCTCGTTAGCGTTGAGGTTGCCAGTTCCGTCCAATTGAACGAATGGATTGGAGACCAGACCATAACGTGTCTTGAAGCCAATCTTTGGCTGGAAGCTGTTAGGATCAACAGCACGAACCAGCTGGAGAGGAACGTATGGGCAGTAGAACATACCTGCGTCGAATGCCGAAGCACCCTTGTAACCAACAACCATAAACTGGGTTGCGGATACGTTTGCAGTATATGGATCAACATACACACGATACTTACCATTCAGAACACCAGCAAATGTTGTGCTTGTGTCGTCAACAGTCAGATTGTTGTTCAGTGCTGGAGCATAATCCAGAACACCTGCCATTGCCAGTGCAGAAGCAACATCAGCAGAAGTGATCAGGAAATTACCACGACCACGACGAGTTTGCTGACCGATTGCATTTGCTTCGCGCTCGACTTGGAACATCAGACCCTTGAACTTCTCAACGGACCAACGACCATTGGAATCAACGTCCAGGTCAAAAGTACCTGCTACTGATGTTCCAACCGAAGCACCTGCCTTAGCAGTTTTGTAAATTGTACGGATGATTTCGCGATTGATTTCTGTCAGGATTTCTGTTGACAGAATGTTGCTCAATTCGCCTTCTGCGTCGAGACCATGAACAGACTTCATGTCTTGTGCGAGTTCGATCGAGTACTCAGCTTTCAGAGCACGTGTCTTTGCAGTAACGCTGGTCTTCTCGATTGAGAAAGCCATTGCACCGAAAGAACCATCACCCTGACCACCTTGACCAAGACGCTCTGCGTCAGCAGTTGCTAGACCTGTACCAGTAGTCTCAGAACCACCGAAATCATAAACACCGCTGTGTGTTCCTGTACCAGAGAAATCTGTATCTGCTTCGTTAAACAAAGCCTCAGTACCGCCCATTGTGCTGTAACGTGACTTCATTGCGAAAATCAGACCTGTTGGCTGTGTCATTGGCTGAACACCGCAAACATCATAAGCGATCAGCTTTGGCATTGCACGGCGAACCAGAGAGATCAAAACTGGATCAAACTTAGCCATACCGTTTGTGTCTGGGTATGCACCAACTGAGTTAGCTGGAGCAGCTTCGTTCAACTCACCAAGAGCTGCCGAATATTGACGCATTTCACGCTCTTGGTTCTCGAGCAGAACTGCTGTTACTTCTTTGATGTAGTTGTTCTTGATTGGATCACTACCTTCGTGATCAAGAACTGGTGCCCACTTTTCGATTAATTGTTGACGAGTAGTCATTTTGTTTCCTTTTGTTTTAAAAAATTACTTACGGTTGAGAACGCTCAGATATGCTTTCATCGATGGATCAACAGTCGTAGTAGTTTCGTTTAAGGAATCTACTGGAGTGTCAGTCACAACAGACTTAACATCTGCGCTTTGTGCTTTAGTATTAAAATAGTTTTCGCGGATTGTTTGAACTTTCTTAGTGAAAGACTCAGTATCTTCGAAAGATAGTTCTTCTGCAAGTCCTGCAAATTTCTCTACTTCAGTGTCGGTAAGACCTTCACTTGCTTGACCGATGATTTCAACACGCTGCATTTCGCTGATAGATTTCTTCATCTCAACATTTGCTGCGACTTGTTCATCAAGTTTCGCTTCGAGATTTGCAAGTGATTGCTCCATTTCAGCGACCAAGTCATACTTCTCTTCTGGAACATCGATATAATGCTCTTCGAATAAAGTCTTCATTCCGCCAATGAAACTTTCAACAATCTCAGTTTTAATACCATGCTCAAGGGCAATTTCATTCTGTGCAATCCACTGCTCGACTACGTAGTCGAGATATCCATCAACCTGTTCAACTAGACCCTCTTTAACTTGTTCAGTTGCTTCTTGCAACTTGGTATTATACTCTTCTTCGATTCGTGCAATTTCAGATTTAACACGAGTCATTACTGCTGCCTCGAAAATTGTAGCTGCTTTCTCTTTGAATTCCTCAGAGAGATCTTCGCCATTAACGAGAGCATCAATATCTTCTTTCATGCTACCACGACCTTCTGCAGCTGCAGCACCTTTGGTAGCTTCGTTTTCTTTCTTAGAAGTGCCGCCTTCAGCTGCCTTCTGATCAACTACTGCGTTACGTGCATTGTCTGGGTTATCGCCAGCAACTTTTGTAACTGTATCAGTAGTGATGCTTTGACCAGCTTCGCTAGCCTCTTCCAATGCTTCCTCTTCAACCAGCTCGCCCTCAACTTCGACATCGTCGTTGATAGCAGCATAGTTTTTACGAGCACCAGTAACTGCTCCCTGCATTGCTCCTGTAGCAGCACCGACGGTTCCAGTCGCTACGCCAGCAACTTTCTTGACGACGTTGACTGCCTTTTGGGCTACTTCGCCTGGTCCTTCTTGAAGTTCTTTCTGACGTGATTCAGCAAGAATTTGGTTAATTTTATTTTCGATAGACATCTGTTTCTCCTAACTGGATAAGTCCTATTGTTATTTATTATTTATTTAATTTTACTCAAGAAATTTTGGAAAGCACGAGCCTTCGCTTCCTCTAAATTGCAAGAGGAAGATTTCTTGATATTTCTTTTGGCTTCCTCAATATGTTTCTCCACGAACTTTCCATCAACGAAAACCCACTCTTTGCTTTCCATAATACCCTGAACGAAAGCATCTGGAGCGGAAGGATCGGCAACGATGTCAGCAGCTGTGGAAAGCATAAAATCATCCTGCACGATTTGAACACCCTCATTGTTCGACTTTAACGAACCAAGTGCTCGGCTAGAAACTCCAAGGTTTGCGCCACCGTCAAGAAGACCGCGAGCAATATTACCCATTGGTGTTTCTAAAATCTTTGCTTTACCTACATAGTTTGTTCCTTCTTTACGAAGGTCTACGATAAGGTGTGATACGCGATCTAAATTGATACTTGGTGTGTCTGGATGTCCCAACTCACCATAAGCGCGATTCTTTTCAACGTATTCTTTTAGGTAACGACCGACTTCTTTATCCATAATAGACTCTGGATACATGCGACCATTACGATTTTTTAATTCTGACTGAAGGAAGATGCCTTCAATGAAATAACTTTTCTTACCTAATTTATTCTCAACAATTAGATTTGTAGTCTCTTGGACTTCTTTAATAAATTTCATTTAATTAACTCCCTACTGCAGTTTCGTCGTCATACGCACCAAATACCGCAGTTTCTACTTTGGTTGCATATCCGCCAGCTTTGCGAAGTACTAAATAACACTGCGCTTCTGCTCCACCAATTGTAACAACAATATCTTGAGTGTTTTCAATTGTTTCGACTAGACCATTGCCTGTTCCAAGATCAACAGTTCCTTCGCCTTCAGCACCAATTGTGAAAATATTAATTGAATTTCTAGAAACAGTAATCGTTGAAGAAGGCAACCCAGTAAAATGTAGTTGAACAATATTAACTGTTTGTGTAGCGCCACTTAATGCTTGGGTAGTTGCTAAGCAGTCAGTTTGTAGATCAATCGTAGCTGCAGCTGCAGTTCCTGCGACTTTAACAATCGTTTCGTTGTTAGTATTCTTTAGAATTGTTTTAGTAACTGGCATTTTATTCCTCTAATTTTTCCACCACATGAATAAAGTTTTCTTTACTTTCTCTCATGTAGTCGATTATTTCTTTTTGGTTTTGTAATAGATTATTTAGGTTCTCTTGTGTAGCCTCACTAATTGCAACTACAGAGCCATCATTTAGTTCATAATGGATTTTACCTTCAATTACAACATCCAGTTTGTTTAGTTTTCTAATTTCATAGACAACTGGATCTACTGTAAAGATGTTGGAAGAAGCAAGTTCAATATATGATTCTATTAGTGTATCTGTTACTTTAACGTCTTGATATTCTTTGATAATATTCGCTACCTTGATATCGGAAAGTTCTTCGTATGTCTCTTCCGATATCTTATCGTTTAGTTTTGCAGAATATGATTGTGTTTTAATATATTTTTTTGCTTCTTCCAAACTCTCAAACTGTGTCAGTTCTCCATCAATTGAAATACCATCTTCAGTTACTTCAATTAAATGACCAAAAGACCTAACGCTTTCTTGAACATTAGGTTTTAGTGACTTAGAGAATTGATTAAAAAACATTAATCCATCTTCCTAACTTCATCGTGCATATGAACATTATGTCCATTTTGAACACTATGGTCTTCACCAGACTTGTGGAAATGATCTGCAACAGCTTTAGCATGTGTGTCAGGAATACCATGACTAAAATTATGAACTCGTTTTGTTATTTCTTTGTGGGATAAATTATCTGGGGTTTCATGTTTATCGTTATAAGGAAGGTGCCAATCATGACTTTTACCATTCGCCCCTTTAACAGTTCCAGACATTTTATGTGTATATTCTTCAGTTATTTCTACTCCTTCAGCTTGCTCAGCTTCTTCCTGTGGAGCTGCGAACATACTTTGTGCAACTTGTGTACGCATATCATCTATTCTTGCAGAAATTCTTTCTGCCATTGCAGCATTAAATGATGATTCAATACCACTAGCGTCACCAGCTGCCAAGGCATCAATTAAATCTTTGGTTGTCATTATTTGTTCTCCTTTTGAGTTTTCTGAGGCGACTGTGGTGGAGCAGCTTCTTCTGTATCTTGCGGAGCAAACTGTTTCAGATAAGTTTGCTGAGCTGTTTGGGTGATACCAGAAACCGTACCATCAAAATCTGCTTTATGCATTTGATTAACCAAATCGTTTTGCATTTGTTTATCCATATTCTTAATATCTTCTTCAGACTGTTGAAGCACATTTTTACGTACCCAATCTGACGAGTAATATCTTCCAACATAAGGATCTAATTGCTGCAACATAGTTATACGCTGTAACAATATTTCATTATCTTTTAATTCGCTAAAGTGATTGTCATTATCATACACGAATCTAAAACCTTCGCGCATATTATCCCACTCATCAGCACGGATAATTCCTTTAACAATCAACTGAACACGTAATGCTTCTAAAAATAAAATAGAAAATCTATTACGAAGTCTCTTTACGAATTTAGAAAACTTAATCTCGTCTCTAGTTATCTCAGTAGAACGACCCAGACTAAATCCCGTAGATGGTTGCAAACGAGAGAGTGGTACGTTCAATGCTTGAAACAACTTTTGTTGGAAGTACTGAATGTCTTGGATTTCGCCAAGATTTTGACCACCTTGTAATGTAGTGATCTCAGTGCCCTTGCCACCTTCACGACGTGGCATCCAAAAATCTTCCATCATAGAAAGATGCTTACGGTCATCACGGACTTCGCCAGTGGTTGCATCGTAAACAACTTTATTTCTAAACTTGTTCATAATCTGGTTAACGTATTCTTCTGCTTTAAGTTTTGGCAGATTACCAACGTCAACATAAAACACTCTACGCTCTGGTGCTCTAGAGATTCTATAGATTACAGAAGCATCTTCAATCATCTTCAACTGGTTAACTGGTTTGATTGCTTTGTGTAAATGCGAAAGCATCATACCAGTATTTGCATCTAGCATACCAGATGGAGCATAAACAATTGAATCAATAGAGAGTTTTACACCTTGTGTTGTTTGTTCTGTAATTCCTTTATCATTATAAAGATAATATTCATCAATTTCTTTAATTACATCAACACCTTTTGGAGTGCGCTCTTTTTTGATATTCTTTATACGACGAATCTTGCGAGGATCAACGTATCTTAACTCAACAATCCCCTGCTTAATATTATTTTCGTCAAGTAAAATGTGATAATAAACACGACCATCAATATACCAAGAGCGGAATATATCATGTCCTCTTTCACTAAACTTTAACAGTCGTAAAACTTCTTTAAATTCTTCCTGTATTTTATCTTTAATACTGGCAGAAAGTTTTACTTTTTCTAAATCTAATTCAACACAGTCTTCTTCAGAAACTAATGTTTCATTGACAATGTCATCAATCGCTGAATCTGTATCTGCATACTGAGCAATTTCGCGGTATCTTCTGATGAGGTCATTTTCGTTTTTAACGACACCCTCAACATCCATAACCATACCATAATATGCAGCTGCTGAATTAACAACTGTCGATCCATCATCAGAAGATGGCGTAACAACACTTGCCATCTTTTCTGATGAATCTTTACGTTTTATTTCAAACCCAAAAATTTGCATAATTTAAAAATTAAAAAGTTAATTAAATTGGAAGCGGGAAGCTGCCGATTGGTGTGTTGACTCCCACGCTAACTCCAAAACTAGAACCACCTGCGCCAGTATTAGACGTAAAGTAGTTGTAGACGAATTCTACATCAAACGACTCTATTTGATTCTGCTGGTCAAAGTCCAAAGCAATCGGACCAATATTAACTGGCATTGCATCAACAAACTTATACGATTTAATAATAGCGCCACCTCTATCTAGCTGGTGTACATTTAGATCAACTTGATAAGAAGTTGGACTTGTACGACCATCAGTGGTACTATAATTTTGAATACCAGTTTGCCAAATCTCAAGAGCATTTCTAATGTTGAAAGTTGTGTCGTTGTAAATCGAAACAGTCCATGGCTGGAACGAACGCTCGCCTGCAAAGTTTACTGGGCGTCCACGATACAGAACCGTAATTGGCTCGATCGTAGATGCTGGTAGCTGTGCCGATCTGCATAGAAACTGTGCTCTTTGTCCAGCAACAACTCCCAGTGGTACGTAGGTTGGGAATGTTAACTCAACGCGAAATTGATTAGGGCGAGCACCGCCACCAATCATTTGCGATTTAAAATCAGCAATATTTGCCATTTAATTCTCCTTAGTTCTTAACTATTTATTACGCTATTATTAGCCGCCAATTTCATTGAAATTAACAGAGGTACGAGCAGCGATAAAGTTTAGAGTAATAAAGTTTATTGAGCGTGCTGGCTTAATGAAGATGTCGCCAATAAATTCGTTGCGATCAATAACTTCACCAGTGTTGTTAGTTGCGTCGCACTTAACTAAGAAGTCAGTAATACCACGACGACCTTGAACATCACGCAGGAATGGCTCAACTAAGTTCTTAAACTGTGCGCGAGTAAACTCATCGTTAAACTCAAACAACTGGAATTTAGATGCAGTTGCAATCGCTTTTTCCAAAACGATAAACAAACGACGCACGTTGATGCGGTCAAATGCGCTTGGTTTAGCCAGAAGAGTTTTATCTCCAAACAGAACAGTTCCCTGTCCTGGGAAAGAAACTACTGGATTAATACCAGACTTGTAGAGATTATCGCGCTGTGTTTTATTTGGATTAAATGCAAGTTTAACTACGTTCTTAATCTGTCCACGGTTTAGTCCAGCTGGTGAGAACCAAGGATCATTGGTGTAGTCTGTACGAGCACATGTTCCAGCTGTATCACCGTTTAATGGAACATAGCGATATTTGTCGTTGTAGCGATCGTATTGATATTTGTAGCCAGAATCAAGAACAGCATAAGAAGTGCTTGGAAGAGCATCGCGATATGTTATGGCTTTTGTTACTGCTGAAGTGTCAGAAGAAAGGATAACAGCTCCTTCGGCATCAGCAATAGAAGCAAACACAACGCAGTCTTTACGAATCTCAGCTACGTTATTAATTACGTAAGTTGCTACTGTAGAATTAGCAGCGCCAAGTGGCAGAAGGCTAATATCGTACTGGCTGTCATCAGCAAAAACAACCCAAGCTGTTTGCATTTCTCCGTCAGTAGCTGTTAGATCGTCAGCACCACCTGTCAAAGAACGTGTAACTGCTGATGTCAGATTGTTAAATGTGGTTGTTAAAGTGCTACCCCAGTTTGTACCACCAACGATAGTTGTATGGTCCATCCAGTAAATGTATTTTGAACGAGTATTAATAGCATCTTTATAATAGTTATTAGATCCATCAAAAGTTGTAGAATTAGATGCCTTTGAGAGGAAAGAAAACTTCTCGAGGATTGTTCCAGCAGTTCCAGTCCAAAGACCATCTTCATCAACGATAATTACATGGAGTTCATCGTTCGCGCCACCTACAGAGGCAGCTTGCGAAGAAGTTCCTGGATCGTTCTCAAACTGATCTGCATAAGTCCAGTTTGTAAAAGAACCTGCGTCAGCCATCGAAACCTTAAGAGAATTTCCAAGAGATCCTGGGCAACGAGCTGCCCACTCACCAACGGAACCCTGTCCGTTAGCATATGATGTTAGATATTCTGCGTTATTTTTGATTTTAACTGAAGCGCCAGAAGATACTGCGTTTGTGGCAGCGGTATCGGCACGGCAAACTAACAGGTTATTTGTATAACTCAGGAAGTTTGCGGCAGTAAAAAATGAGTAGAAATTGGAATCGGTTGGTTTACCGAATACACTTACGAGTTCGTTTTCAGACGTGATTGTGATTGGTTCTAAGACAGGTCCCCACTGGAATACGCCAGCAAAGGCACCAGTAGAACTAGAAACAGCAGGAACGATAGATGTAAAATCTTTCTCTACGACCGCAACACCTGGACTAAGTTGGAAAGGCATTGTAATTCTCCTTAATTACATTGTTATATGTTTGCTACTTGAGCAACTACCTGTATATTTATTACAATTGAAATTTCAAAAATTCAATGGGTTTCCATCGTCATCCCGACCATCATTCTGGAAACCAAACGGAGTCAGCTCATCTTCAATGGCTTGAATCCTCTGTTTATACATTAGCTCGCGTAGGTTTATATTATTCAAATCTTTAAAGTATGGGCTTGCAGTCAGCCACGAAAACAGCACTAAAGTCATAACTAGATCGTCATTGTAGCCATCGTCTGCAGCGTAGCTACCTTTACTCTCGATAAATGTGGAAATCTCAGATATTACATCAGCATCAAATATAAGGAGCTTTTTCTCCTCGACCAAAGACTTAAAGTTGTGACAGCCAGTCCTTTTGACCTTCTTATCGGTTACCACTCCCAGCTGCGTTTTTCCACCACCAAATCCTCCAGAAACAACCTGCCCTGTTGCAGATCTGTTTACAAAAAGGATATTCTCATATTCTAATTCAGAGTGTAAAATCATTGGAACCTGGTCGCTGTAGTTTAGTTCTACAAGGACATAGGCTTCGTTGTATTCTTTTGCGACTTTATGTATTACGTTTGGATATAACAGAACACTTATATCGTTATTTCTATATTTTGCTACCAATTTATATGGTGCCGCAGTTATATCTATAACAGTAAATGCCGAGTAGTCTTGCCCTACACCCTCAGCAGTGTCAGCCACCAGAACGTAGGTATGTTTTGGCTCTGGTGCTTCGTATACATCCAAACCTTCTTTGGAAAGTACTGGGCTATTAAACGACATTTGAGCAATAGTATCAGCACTGATTAAGGTTAAACTAGATCCAAGGAAGTTACAGAGAACCTCTTGGTTAAACTTAACCTCACCGAGAGTCGCCTTTTGCTCAGCTGCCCACTTCTCATCGCGACCTGGTATTTTCCAGTAAGGAATAAACAGAGTAACGAAACCATTCCTTCCTCGCTCGGCATCATTCCAAAATTTCCAAAAATGATTATATCCGTAGGGAGTACTACTTAAAAGAATCTTTGTTGTTTGACCAGCAGAAATCGTAGGATAAACCGACGTAAAGAATTCCTCAGCTACCGTGTTTGGAATAATCGCAGCCTCGTCAACATACAGTAAATTTACGGATTTACCTCGAATACCAGAACGACCAGTCGCAGCTGTAAATACCTTTGATCCGTTTTCTAATTCAATATCACCTTTGTTCCAAGTTAGAACACCCTGCTGCATCCAGTCAGGCAATCCCTCATACATTATCTGATAACGATCTAAAACTTCTCGAGCAGCATCCTTTTTATTGGCAAGGATCGCTACGTTTTTGTTTGGCTGAAATAAAGTGTACCAAAGAATATAGGCAGCAGAAGTAGTAGTTTTACCTTGCTGGCGACCTTCCATAAGAATAACTCTGCGGTTCTCATGGATAACTGTAAGTTTTTCTTTTTGGCAGTCGTATAGTTTGAATAGCTGAAGACCGTGATCGAGAGTTACAATATAGCAATAGTTTTCTACAAAGTAAATAGGGTCAGACGAACATTTAACGTATTCTTGAATTTGCTCTGGCGTAAACTGTACGCTGACGCCAGCTGCTTTTAGATTCGCATTCGAATTATAAATTTGTGCCATAGCACCTCATTAAATTAAAGATCGTTTGCCCAGCTCTCACTTGTCACTGTTACAGTTCCTGGATCACCTTCTGCAGTAAATATTCTTAAACCTTGTTGGAATTGACGATCCTCGCCAACATTAGAAATAACGGTATCAATAACTCCAGTATTGGAAAGACCACCGTATAGATTTAATTTTAATGTAAAGTTCAATGTATGCGTTACAAATCTGCGAGTTTGAAAATCACCATCATAATCATCTTGAACTGCTACGCTATTTAAAATAACAGGAACATCCTGTATTATGTTCATAGATGGAACAGAGTTAATCATTAGCGTATAGTCTGGTGTAAATGTTGGAAGGATTTGCTCAATAATTTGCAAACCATCTTCCTGTGTTTTTGTCAATACATAAAGAGCAATATCGATATTATAAGGAACTGGTGTAAACAAACTCTTCATAGTATCTTGGCTTGCATCAACGCAGCGAACCTTATTCATTCTGTTCGCTTTGCGCGCAGCATCATAATTATAACCAGTAATTTCAAACGACAATCTTGGTAATGTTGTATACGTATTATTCTGTAGATTTGGATCTGAATCTATTCTAACTATCCACTTTTCTTTTGGTGCATATGCTAGTGGAACTTGCAAACGCTGTATCGTTTGTCCACTTACAGAATCATCTTTTTTTCTATCGATGTAAATGTTACTAAAAAGACTACCGAAAGCAACGATAGTGCTTCTAATAATTCCGTGATAGAATACTTTTCCGTCTAACATTATTTGAGTTCTTCAATAACGCAGTAAGCATCGCCTGCTATTCCGACTGCTGGCGTATTTCTTGCAATAACTATTACTCTGTAAATTTTATGAAAACTTAAATCAGAGACAAGAAAGGATAGTGTATCGCCAGCTGCAGGTAAATTACCCACTAGTTGATAAGTCGTATTATTTGCATTAACAACTACAACTCCAGATAAAATGTTTCCTTGACCAGAACCGTAGGTTGAAGATAACATACTAGCAGCAATTGATACGTTGTTAGATGAATCACTATATTTAAACTCTACATCTAATGAATTATTTGCATGACTTATAGTGTTGTTTACAATTCGTACAGTTAAATTGTCTCTGGTAGCATTTTGTTGTCCGACAACTATCGCAGCAGAACCACCGTGTGTATTAGTATTAGTTTCTGGGATAGTTGGCTTGTTGGTCAGATCATTATAAGAACCAGAAAACAGTGTTGGTTTATTTGTTAGATCTGCGTAAGAACCACTAAATGGCACTGCCCATGACAGAATAGCTCCATCAGTAGACAGATATCTTGCGTTATTTCCAGTCTGAGAAGGAATTAGCCCAGCATTGTATATCTCAGTAAAGTTTGCATTTGTTTTGGTAAATGCAGTACGAAGAGGATCACCTGTTCCGTCGTTCGCTGCAGTTCCAATATTGATAGTTTGTTTAGCCATTTTAGTTTGTATCCGTAGTTACTTGATCTTCGTCAGCAGTAGTTCTGGTTGAATCTGCTCTGCCAAAATTATATGATGTTACAACTTCACCAAATGGGTTGTCCGCGTTAAACAGAACATCAACTGCTTCGCGCTTAAATTGATTGTTATCGCCAAACGAATCAGAAGTTTCGACTTCCACATTCTTAGTGATGTCAAAAGTTTTCAGTTCTTCAAATACATCAACCTCAGGTATATTAGTATCTAGTCTCTCAGAAGAATACTGGAAGAGTTCAACCTGCAATTTGTAAACATACAATTTACCAAGCTGATAGAATGGATCCTGGTGTGTTACAAACTTAATCTCGAACAAACCTTTGGTCAATGGGAAGTAGAGAAGATCTCCCTCGCATGGACGATTGGGTAGGATCGTAGTTCCATGAACTCCAATCAACTGCTCCCAGCGTTTTCTTGCAACAGTAAGAGTTGCAGATTGCTCTAACATTAATCCAAACTTCTGTATAAACGCACCTTGACCTGCAAAAGAATCAATGTTGTCAAAATACATTTCAATTGGGTAGCTGTTTTGAAATCTACTTAGACGATCTTCGCCAAGGATCTCATCTTTTGCTACCAACTGTCTGGGAATATAAAATAAATCCTTACCATAAATCTTTAAAGATTCAATGATTAGATCTTCAACAAGATTCTGCTCAGAAGATGTTCCCTGAGTAAAGTAAGAATTGGTTGGCATATTTAACCTAAAAAGAACTCAAGTGGAGCAGACTTGGTCATTAACTCATCTTCAAGTTCTTTAATTTCTGTAGTTGCTTCGTCGTATAATTTATCACCATCAAGTGTTACGCCACCTGGTAATTGAATGCCTGAGAACTTTTTAAGATTAGTTCCCCACTGCTTTTTAAACTTTGCAGTTACATAATGTTTAAGCCAGAGTTCATCCCATACTTTGGAATACTCTGCTGGATCTAATGCACGATAGCACTCAACAACAATAAAGTCACCAAGCGCAACATCAGACTCCCAGTTAACATCTAGGAATAATTTATTCTGACGACGATTGAATCTAAACTGTGGGTGTCCATTTAACTCTAGGTCTAGTAGAGCCAAATGCGACATAACTGTTTTGTAGTAAATGATCGATGTAGATGTCAGATCGTAAAGATCGTTTAAGCGCAACTGATATTGCAGATCAAATAGATTCTTTGAGGATGATGCTTGGCTGAATGGAAGAATACGAACTACTCCATAAACTGCATCTGGAATATCAATGTATCTTTTATCGTATGCGCCTAGTGTAACTGCTGGTGTTCCAAGAGTTGCAGTTACGTTACTGTTTGCACCACGAATTGTTTCGCCGACAGCGAATGTTCCAGTTACGTTTTTAACCAGAAGTGTGTTGCCAGAAGAAGTACGGCTAGTTTCTTTTACACATGTAGCAGTAGCACCAGAAGTTAACCCTGTTACTATTTCAGGAACTACAAAATTTTGTGCGTTGTTTGTTGTAAGTTTAAGTTCAGAAGCACTAATCAAATGCTTCATGTAAACTTTCTCAATACCATCTGGATGATACAGCCTCCAATACTCTAAAGATTCGTCGATACGATCTTCTAACTGAGTATCATCTACGTTGATCTCAAGAACAGGTTTACCTAGTTCTCTAAGACAGTATTGTTTTAGTTGTTCTCTTGTTGTTACTGGCATGGAATGAATCCTTTTTCTTTATTTATTATCCAGTAAATACGCCAGATGAGGTAAACGTGTGGTAAGTATATCCGTCAACTGACGTTATTGTACCACCAGAACCACGTTGTGGACCAGCGTATCTTATAATGAATACTCCAGATCCACCTGCGTAAGCATTGCCACTAGCATGTCTTCCACCATTACCACTATTTGCTGGAGCTGCACTTCCACCGTCATGATGTCCACCTTGGCAGTATGTAGTTCCATTTAACCATGCTACACCTGGTCCACCAGCCGATGCAGGATTGCCTGTGCCTCCAGGAGCTCCTGGTCCTCCTGCACCACCACCTGCGCCAGAATAACCCCCGTTGTTTCCCCCACCAGAGTTTCCTTGCCCATATCCAACATTAGATACTTGATTAGAAGCTCCACCGCTAGGTGCATAACCTGCGGTGCCGCCACCAGCACCACCACCGCAGCCACCAGCTCCACCATAATTACCACCAGTACCACCAGCTCCTCCAGCATATGCAGTTAATGTGTAATTAGCGTTTACTAAAGTTGAATTGCTACCAGCGCCACCAACAGTTACTGTATATGTTTCTCCAGATATAACATTAAATTGATTTCCAGTCGTATATATCATACCACCTGCACCACCACCTGCGCCAGAATAACCACCAGAGCTACTGCCTCCACTACCACCACCTGCAACTAAAAGTATATCTGCATCATATCCGTATTTTTGTTTGATGATAAGA
>Ga0222712_10002141_pt1 | contig 23116 bp, 16 predicted proteins | sample C33_657DmetaG_FD_165043 | JGI IMG/M metagenome (GOLD analysis project Ga0222712, IMG submission 165043) | Estuarine water microbial communities from San Francisco Bay, California, United States - C33_657D | ecosystem: Environmental > Aquatic > Marine > Unclassified | place: USA: California... | reverse complement strand
CGCGTGGCGATGGCCCGTACGCTTCTGAAAGACCCGCCGCTTCTGATCCTGGATGAAGCGACCAGCGCGCTCGACAGCCGGACGGAGTCTGAGATTCAGGCGACGTTGGCCCGCGTCTCTGAAAAGCGCACAACGGTTGTCATCGCCCACCGGCTTTCCACGATTGTCGACGCGGATGAGATTATCGTTCTGGAGGCGGGGCAGGTTGCCGAACGCGGGACCCATGCCGATCTGCTCAAGCAAGGCGGTCTCTACGCCGAAATGTGGACGCGCCAGCAAGCCGAGGATGATGAGGAAAGTGCGGTGGCAGCGGAATGAGTGGTCTGGCCGTCCTCGACCTGATGGTGCGCGGCGGTTCTGTGACGCTTTTCCTGTTGTGGAGTTGGCTGCTCTGGCGTGATCACCGGCAGGCATTGGCGGCACGCATGGCCATCGTCATGAACGCGACGATCATCTGCTACATCGTCTCCAGCCTGTTGTGGGACGCACATCCCTTTGGCCTGCATGCGATGATCGTGGACAGCTTCTCCGTCACGGCCCCTGCCGCCTTCTGGCTGTTCGCCCATGTCTGGTTTTCGGATTCGAAAGAGATCGGCTGGCGGCGTTGGGCCATCGTCGCGGCCTTTGTGGCGCTGCCCGTCTATCAGATCATTCACATCCGGCTGACGGGTCACTTCTCCATGGTTTGCTGGATTGGCGTGCGCATCGGGATGATCGCCTTCGCCCTCGCCGGTCTCTGGCTCGCTTGGGCCGACCGCGACAATGATTTGGTGGAGCCGCGCCGAAGATTCCGCAAAAGCGTTATCTGGTTGATCGGCGGCTTTGTGATGTGGGTCAACGTGATTGAGATGGTGGTCGGCCGCAATGGCGGTGGCGCGACGCTGCGCACTGTCACTGAAATTGCCATTCTGATCTCGACCTTCATTGTGTCGGCGGCACTTTATGGTTTTGCCAATCCAGAACTGTTCGCCCCACCTGTCCCGGCGTCTCAACCCGACGGCGCATCGGCGAAGCCCTCTCCTCTGGCGGCGCGATTGCAAACGCACATGCTGGCGGAGCGGCCCTATCGGACAGAGGGTCTGACCATTGCTGCGCTGGCCGCACAATTGGGGGAGCAGGAGTATCGCCTGCGCCGCCTCATCAATGGAGAATTGGGCTTCCGGAATTTCACAGCCTTCCTCAATAGTTATCGCCTTGCCGAAGTGCGTGATGCGTTGGCCGACCCCGACCAGCGCGAGGTGCCGATCCTCACCATCGCGCTGGACGCCGGCTTTGGGTCGCTTGGCCCCTTTAACCGCGCTTTCCGTGAGGCTGAGGCGATGACGCCGACGGCCTATCGCGCCGCTCGACTGGTTGATTCCAAAATCGGCTAGCCGGATTTGAAATCCGCAGCGCATGGCCTGTCGCGGCCTGCCATTCCGTCACCATTCCACGAATGGGAGCGGACAGATGATCCTCACACCACACACGATTTTAGAGGTCGCGCAGCACCGCGCGATCGGCATGTTCACCTTTGATCTGGTGCGCTATCTTTTGGGCGCGGGCGTCGTCGCGCTCGCCGTCTGGGGCTTGCGCCGGACGAGCTGGGCCTCCCGCAAAATCCAGAAGCGCGCCGCGACCGGTGCGGACATAAGGCGGGAAATGCTCGCCTCTATCCGCACAGTGATGGTCTTTACTGTTTTCAGCGTGCTCACTGTTTGGGGGATGAGCCAGGGCTATTTGAGCGGCATGGAACCCAGTCATGGCCTGGCCATTGATGTGACCATCCTCATCGCGCTGCTGCTGGTGCACGATGCCTATTTCTATTGGACACATCGCGCGATGCATCATCCAAAGCTGTTCAGGGCCTTTCACCGCTTCCACCACCGCACCATCACGCCGACGCCTTGGGCGGCCTATAGCTTTGCTGTGCCCGAAGCGGTGGTGATGGCGGTGTTCATGCCGATCTGGCTGGCGCTTGTGCCGACACCAGTCTGGGTAACCTTCACCTTCTTGGCCGTCATGATCCTGCGCAATGCCATGGGCCATGCGGGGCTGGAACTGCATGCGCGTGGCTGGGCCAGCCACCCTGTGCTCAAATGGATCAGCACCACCACGCACCATGACCTGCACCATGCGGGCAGCTTCAGCCATAATTTCGGCTTCTACCTGACCTTCTGGGACAAGGTGATGGGCACCGAACACCCTGACTATGTTGCGACCTATGACCGCGTGACGGCCCCTGCACCCAAACCCGCTTCCACAGAACTGGCCCCATCTCCCGTTCTGTGATCCCTGCAGGGCGCGGGCCATCCCCCCGCGCCCTGCCTTTTCCACGGTCACCGCGCCGAAATGCGCCACTGCGCTCGACACAGGGCAAGCGAGCCGTCAAAGCCGCAGGCGTGTCATCCCTCCTCGATCAGCTTCATGCCACCTTCGGCTTCTCCGCCTTTCGCGGGGTGCAGGCGCAGGTCATTGACCGCGTCATGGCGGGGGAACGGACCCTCGCTGTGATGCCGACAGGGGCGGGCAAGTCGCTCTGCTATCAGTTGCCGTCGGTTGTTTTTGAGGGGACCTGTGTCGTTATCTCGCCGCTGATCGCGCTGATGCATGATCAGGTCCGCGCCGCCGATGCCGTCGGCATCCGTGCCGCCACGCTGACATCGGCTGATGATGACCGGGCCGCGACGATGGACCGGTTCCGGGCCGGGCTTCTCGATCTGCTGTATGTCGCGCCTGAGCGCGCATCCTCGGGCGAATTCCGCAACCTGCTGCGGCAGGGGAAGATCACGCTTTTTGCCATCGATGAGGCACATTGTGTGTCCGAATGGGGGCATGATTTCCGCCCCGATTACCGCCTGCTCGCGCCGTTGATGGATGAGTTTCCGGATGTGCCGCGTCTGGCGCTGACGGCCACGGCTGATGCCCATACGCGCGGTGACATCTTGGCCCAGCTCGGCATTCCGGTTGGCGGGATGATCGTCTCGGGCTTTGACCGGCCCAACATCCGCTATGCCATTTCGCCGCGTGACAATGGCCCGCGCCAGATTGCGGAGTTTGTGTCGACAACGCCGGGGGCAGGCATTGTCTATGCCCGGTCACGCGATGCAACCGAGAAGCTGGCGGCGTCGCTTGCTAAATCGGGGCGACCGGTGCGCGCGTATCACGCCGGGCTGGATGCCGATGTGCGCAAGCGCAATCAGGCCGACTTTGTGGCGTCGGAAGACATGGTGATGGTCGCGACCATCGCGTTTGGTATGGGCATCGACAAGCCCGACGTCCGCTTTGTCATCCATGCCGGGCTGCCCAAATCGATTGAGGCTTATTATCAGGAAACGGGCCGTGCCGGCCGCGATGGGGACCCGGCACTGGCCCAGATGTTCTGGGGCGCAGAAGACTTTGCCCGCGCCCGCCAATGGCTGTCCGAAGTCGAGCCGAGCCGCTTGGCGGGGGAACGGGCTCGTCTCTCCTCGCTTGGCGCGCTTGTGGAAACCGGCGGGTGCAGGCGGGCTGTCCTGCTGCGCCACTTTGGCGAAACCCCGGGTGAGACTTGCGGCAATTGCGACAATTGCCAAAGCCCTCCGGCCGCCGTCGATGCGACTGAGGTGGCACGCAAGCTGCTCTCCGCTGTCTATCGCACGGGTCAGAGCTATGGGCTGGGCCATATCGAAAATGTGCTGACCGGTAAAAGCGATGAGCGCGTCCTCAAGCAGCAGCATGACCGGCTCTCGGTCTTCGGCATTGTGACGGCGGATGAAGCGCCGATGCTCAAGCCGGTCGCCCGCTCGCTCACCCTGCGCGACGCGCTGCGCACGACCGACCATGGCGGATTGATGCTTGGGCCGGAGGCGCGCGCAATCTTAAAAGGCGAAGGCCATGTCTCCATCGTCATCCCGCCCAAACGCGAACGCCGCCGCCGTGGGGAAAACAGTGCCAACCCGGTCGGCGATCCAATCTTTGACGCGTTGCGCGCGTGCCGGCGGGATCTGGCCGCCGAAGCCGGTGTGCCGCCCTATGTCATCTTCCATGACGCAACGCTGCGCGAAATGGCCCAGATCCGCCCCAAGAGCCTGCGCGACATGGCGTTGGTGATAGGTGTGGGGGATCGTAAGCTTGAAGCCTATGGCGATGCGTTTCTGGCTGTTCTAAAGGGATTTTAGGAGGACCGCAGACATGTTTCGATCCGTGACAAATGACCTGATGGTCTCCCCGCAAATCGGTCTGGATGCCGTAGCGGAAGCCAAGGCGCTGGGCGTGACGCTCATCATCAACAACCGCCCCGAAGGCGAATCGGAAGATCAGGTTCCGGGTGCGGACATTGAGGCTGCGGCGCATGCTGCGGGCCTTGAATACGTCGCCATCCCCATTACCCATTCGGGTTTCAGCCAGCCGCAGGTCGAAGCGATGGTCGCGGCACTGCAAGGGGCCGATGGCAAGGTTCTTGCCTATTGCCGGTCCGGTACGCGCTCAACTTTGCTGTGGGCATTGGCCGAAAGCGCGCAGGGCGGCGATCCGGATTCGCTCACCAACATGGCGGCCAAGGCGGGCTATGATCTGTCCCCCGTGCGGCCACTGATGGACATGCTGAAGGCCCAGGCCTGATGATCGCAGTGATCGCCCAGCTTGGGGTGTCACTCCTGTCGATCTTGGCGCTCGCTTGGCTTGCCAAATTATTGAACTTGGGCGGTGATCTACGCATCCGTGATGAAGATCATGCCCGTGCGCTCGCCCAAGAGGCGGTGTACGGCTTTGTCCCAACGGACATGGCTATCGACCGCGCCGGAATGGGCGCGCTTTTGAAAGATGCGCAGGGTCGCCAGATGCTGCTGCGCCGCCACGGTGCCGCCTTTGTCGGCCGCCTGCTGGACCGGCGGCTGGAGGCGCGGCTGGATCAGAATTTTCTCACCATCGGCACAGGCGAAAAGACCTTTGGGTCAATCACGCTCAACCTGGGTGACGCCGCCCAATATTGGGCCGCAGGGCTAAGGCACGTTCCCGCATGACGATCCCAAATCTTCCTAACCCTATCGACTATGCTGTGCCGGGGTTCATCCTGCTCATCATCATCGAGATGATCTGGGCGAAGCGCCGCGCGCCGGAAAAATATGAACCGAAAGATACGCTGACCTCGCTCGCCTTCGGGCTGGGCAGCACGGTCGCCGGTTTGTTTGTGGCAAGCGGGGTGATCGCCGTTTCGCTTTGGGCTTATGACTTCCGGCTGATGACCATTCCCTTCGCCTGGTGGGCGTGGATCCTCTGCTTTTTCATCGATGATCTGGCCTATTATGCCTTTCACCGCTCCGCCCACCGCGTCCGCTGGTTCTGGGCGAGCCATGTGAACCACCATTCCAGCCAGCATTATAATCTGTCGACAGCGCTGCGGCAGACATGGACTGGCTTTTTCGCAATTAGCTTCATCTTCCGGGTGCCCTTGCTGTTCCTCGGCTTTCATCCGGCGATGGTGGCCTTTATCGGCGCGGTGAACCTCATCTACCAATTCTGGATTCATACCGAAGCGATTGACCGCTTCCCGCGCTGGTTTGAGGCGGTGATGAACACGCCAAGCCACCACCGTGTCCACCATGCGACCAACCCGCGCTATCTGGACCGCAACTATGCGGGGGTCTTCATCATCTGGGACCGGATGTTCGGCACGTTCACGCAGGAAGTGTATGAGGAGCCGATCCGCTACGGCATCGTGAAGCAGCTGGGCACGTTCAATCTGCTCTGGTCGGTCTTTCATGAATGGGTCGGCATTGCGCAGGATGTGTGGTCAGCGCCCTGGCGGCATAAGCTCGGCTATATCTGGCGTCAGCCCGGCTGGACGCATGACGGCAGCCGCGAAACTAGCGATACGATAAGACAGAGATGGCAGGAAGAACAGGCATGGAAGACTTCGACATCGTCGTCATCGGCGGCGGATCCGGTGGCAGCGCAGCCGCAGGCCGGCTGAGCGAAGACGGCAAATTTAGCGTCTGCGTTATTGAGGCAGGCAGTGCGAACAACAGCTGGCGCGTCATTGCGCCCGGCATGCTGCCATTCCTGCCGAAGAACTCGAACTGGCGGTTCGATACGGTCGCGCAAAAGGGCCTCAATGGCCGCACCGGATATCAGCCGCGCGGCAAGGGGCTGGGTGGATCCTCCGCAGTCAATGCGATGCTCTATCTGCGGGGTTCGCCTTGGGATTACGACAATTGGAACGCGCTGGGCGCGACCGGCTGGGGCTATAAAGACGTCCTCCCTTATTTCCGCCGCGCCGAAGGCAATGTGCGGGGCGCTGATGAATTTCACGGCAGCGATGGGCCGCTGAGCGTCAGTGATCAGCTTTGGCCCAATGCGGGCAGTGTTGATTTTGTCGATGCAGCGGCTGAGCTGCAAATGCCCCGCAATCCTGATTTCAACGGCAAGCAGCTGGAAGGCATGGGGCTGTATCAGGTTACGCAACGGGCCGGTGAGCGCTGGACGGCAGCGCGGGCCTATGTGCTGCCGCAAAAGGCGGCCGGGCGTTTGCACGTGGAAACCGGCGCGCATGTCGAAAAGATTTTGATCGAAAATGGCCGGGCAGTCGGCGTCCGCATCCGGCAGGGGCGGTCGACCCGCACCATCCGCGCGCGTCGTGCGGTCATTCTTTCAGGCGGCGCCTTTGGCACGCCGCAGATACTGATGCTCTCGGGCATTGGTCCGGCAGATCATCTGAAGGCGCATGGCATTGATGTGGTGGTCGACCGGCCTGCTGTCGGCGCGGACCTGCAGGACCATATCGATTATGTCGCCAGCTTCCAGACAGACGGGGATGTGTTCAACGGCACGACGCTCTCGGCCTCTATCCGGTTCCTGAAATCCGTGTTCCAGTGGCGGTCCAAGCGCACCGGCACTTTGACCACGCCTTATGCCGAAGCCGGTGGTTTTGCGAAGACGCGGCCCGATGTGGCCGTGCCCGATGTCCAGTTCCATTTTGTGCCCGCGATGCTGGAAGACCATGGCCGGGAATCGGTGAGTGGCGTCGGCTATTCGATCCATGTTTGCGTGTTGCGTCCCGAAAGCCGGGGCACGGTGCGTTTGGCCAGCGCAGACCCGATGGCCGCCCCCCTGATCGATCCCAACTTTCTGGATGATGACCGTGATCTTGAGGTGCTGCGCGCCGGTGTCAAAATGGTGCACCGGATTAATGGCGCGCCCGCGCTTGCCAAACATGGCGGGCGGGACCGGCACGACACACCGCTTCAGGATGATGCGGCGCTCGAGCAGATGATCCGCAACCGGTCTGACACGGTCTACCATCCGGTCGGCACGGCCCGCATGGGGTCTGATGCGGATGCCGTGTGCGATCCGTGCCTGCGGGTGCGCGGGGTGGAAGGGTTCTACATTGCCGACGCGTCGGTGATGCCGCGTCTTGTGTCCGGCAACACCAATGCGCCGTCCGTGATGATCGGGGAACGGTGCGCGGACTTTGTGAAGGCGGATTTGGGCTAGATTTCCCGCCACATCCGTCGAACCTAAGACCCGTTTGGGCTGAGCTTGTCGAAGCCCTGTTCTTCTTCCTTTGGTGACAAGAAACAGGACAGCCCTTCGACAGGCTCAGCGCGAGCGGTTTGGTTTATGTTTGGCAGTCTAACTCACCAGTCCCGTCAACATCGACGGCGTCAACACCTGCGGCAGCTCCGTTGGGTCAGCAGACCCTTTGGGGTAGAACAGGTAGAGTGGCACACCGGACCGTCCCCGCGCTTCAAGGAAGCGGCTGATGGCGGGGTCGGCATTGGTCCAGTCTCCGACCATCACGACCACACCGGCCTTGTCGAAGGCGCGGGTCACCTCTTCGCGTTCGATGGCGGCCTTTTCGTTGACCTTGCAGGTCAGGCACCAGTCGGCGGTGAAGTAGAGGAAGACGGGCGTGCCCTGGGCGCGGAGCGCGGCCAGCTTTGTTTCGCTGAACGGCTCTCCGGAAACGGAAGCCGGCTTTTGCGTTGCGAGCAGCGAGGCGGGTGTCAGCGCAACAGCGGCAAGGCTGGCGGCCAGAAGGGACGCACCGAACAGCGCGGCACTCTTGCCTGTCGCCTGACGCCGACCAATCCCCCAAAGGGCCATGGCTAAGATCGCAGCAGCGACGGTGCCCAAAACCAGTCCGTTTGTCCCCGTCTGGCGCCAGAGCAGCCAGCCAAGGGCAAGTGCGGTCAAGAACATCGGGATGGAGAGGATGAGCTGAAAGCGGGCCATCCAGGCGCCGGGCTTCGGCATGCGTCGGCGCAATGCGGGCACAAAGCCGATCAACAGGAAAGGCAGCGCCAGACCAAAGCCGAGACCTGCAAAGATCGCCAGTGCCGCAGGCAGAGGCAAGACAAGCGCCGCGCCCAAGGCCGCCGCCATGAACGGGCCGGTGCAGGGGGTGGCCACAAAGGCTGCCAGCACGCCGGTCCAGAAGGAACCTGCCGCCCCATCCTTGCCCGCCAGCGCTTCACCGCCGCCAAAGCCACGCAGATGAAAGACATGGGCAAGGTTCAGCGCCACGGCTGTTACCAGCAGCAACAGCAGCAGGATCACGCGCGGCTCCTGCAGTTGGAAGGCCCAACCCACAGTGGCCCCGCCCGCGCGCAGGCCGAGCAATAGCCCGCCCAGTGCTAGGCACGTCAGCATAACTCCGGCGGTGTAGGCCAGCGCTTCGCTTTTGGCGGCGCGCTCATCGCCGCCTGCGCGGGCAAGGCTCATCGCCTTCAGGCTGATGACGGGAAAGACGCAGGGCATGATGTTGAGCAGCAACCCGCCAAGGATTGCCCCTGCCAGCGCGGCGAGGATGGTGGTGAACCCGCTATCGTCTTGAAGTGCAGGCACAGCGCCCGGCATAGCGCTGATCTCAAAGCCACGGCCGTCGCCTGTCGCCAGCACCCCGGTCAGCCGGTCAGCCGCACTGCCCTTCGCCTCTGTCTCCACAATCAACCTGTCGCCCACCCGCTCTGCCTTTTGGGGCGCGGCATAGGCAATTGCGTCTTCGGTTTCGGCAAAGAACCATGGGTCAGTTGCTGACACGCTGGCCGGGAGTGGGACAGCAATCCGCATCCGTGTCCCGTCGCGTTGGAACAGCGCCTGCCCGCCCAAAGGAAGGGCGAGCTTTGCGCGCCATGCATCAAAGCGGGCCCTGTCTGCCGGTGTGACAGCACCGTCGCCGACGGTCAGGTCGAGTGTCAGCGTCCCGCGTTCGGGCACGCAAATCTTGTCCGTGCAGGCGAGCCACTGCGCCTCGGCGCGGATGGGGAGGCGGGTCCCCGGCGCCAGATCTTTGGGGATCGCAACCGGCAGCAGCAAGGCGTGATCGCCATTGAAGACATGGTTCATCAGCCCTGCGACGACCAGCTTTTCAGGCACAGGCCAGCGCATCGCGCCCAGCTTTGCGCCTGCAGGCAAGGTCCAGTTGAGAGAGATGCCGACGCCGGCATCGCCGGGGTTGCGCCAATAGCCGTGCCAGCCGGGATTTGGCTGCATGTCGATAGCGAGCAGGACGGTAGAGCCCGGCGCAGGCGTCTGGCTTTCCGCGGCCAGCGTGGCGGTGATATTGGTTTGGGCTTGCACCGGCGTGACAAACGCCCAGAACAAGGCCACCGTCATAAGGATGTCGCGTAACATTGGGAGGGAAAGGCCTTGCCGGGTCATGTCTGCCCCTATAGCCATGATTGTGGTGCGGAAAACAGGAGGAACTTCACTATGAAACTGGCACGTTGGCTCGCCGCTGCATCCCTGTTGGCCGCCACGCCCGCAATTGCGGCATCTGACACGCCCCCGAAGCTGGTCGTTGCGATTTCAGTCGACCAGTTTTCAAGCGACCTGTTTTCCGAATGGCGCGGCAAGTTTACCGGCGGCCTGAAGCGGATGACGCAGGGCGTGATCTTCCCCGGCGGTTACCAAAGCCATGCTGCGACCGAAACCTGCCCCGGCCATGCGACGATCCTGAGCGGTATCCGCCCGGGCCGTGCGGGCATTGCCGCCAATGACTGGTTTGGCATGCGCGGGGATAAGTTTGATGAAATCTACTGCGTTGAAGACGAGGATGTCGCCGGGTCAACGCATGACAATTACACAGTCTCGCTCAAGCATCTGAGCGAAGAGTGGAGCCCGCTTGGCGATCGGTTGAAATCCCTTCCCGGCAGCAAGACCCGCGTGTTTGCCGTATCTGGCAAAGATCGCGGTGCAACGCTGATGGCGGGACGCAAGGCTGATCAGGTCTTTTGGTATGATTGGCGGGCAAGGGGCTTCACGACCTATGCCAACGCAGACCTGCGCACTGCTGACGCAGCCATACCTGCGCTGAAAGCCGTGAATGCCCGCATCGCCCAGTGGCTGGCGAAGCCGGTTATTCCCCCGCTTCCTGCCGTCTGTGCGGACAAGATCAATCCCGTGGCCGTCGGCAAGCTGACGGTGGGCGATGGGCCGGAAGACATGCCCCGCACCGACAAGCTCGACAACACGGCCAAGGACTTCCGCACCAGCCGCGCGATTGACCTGGCGACGCTCGATCTGGCGGACAGCATGGTCGCGGCCAACAGGCTCGGGCGTGGTCCCGGCACAGATGTTCTGGCGATCAGCCTGTCGGGCACCGACTATATCGGCCATTCCTATGGCACCGAGGGGCCCGAAATGTGCGGCCAGTTGGTGTCGCTCGACGCGCGGCTTGGTCGCTTCTTCGCAGCCCTTGACCGGCAGAAGATTGATTATGTCGTGGCACTCACAGCGGACCATGGCGGCTTTGACGCGCCCGAGCGGCATGACATTCATGCCTGGCCCGCAGCCAATCGTGCGCCGCTGACGCTTGCTGCGCAGGTGATGTCGGGCCTGCTGGCCAAGCAGTTCGGCTGGCAGGGCACTCTGGTTGAAAACCGCGCCTTGGGCGGTGATTATTGGTTCACACCTGCGGTGCCCGGCAATCGGCGGATTGAGGCGGCGGCGTGGTTGAAGGCCGAAGTTGAGAAGCAGTTTGGAGACAAGATCGCCGCGGTCTTCACCAAGGCCGAGATTGCAGACCTTCCTGCCCCGACCGGAAATCCTGCGCTTTGGACATTGGCGCAGCGTGTCCGTGCGTCCTTCGTGCCCGACCGGTCCGGTGACATTTACATCGCACTGCTAAATGGACAGCAGCCGATGCCCGCCGGCATCCGGGGTTATGTCGCAACGCATGGCAGCCTTTGGGACTATGACCGTCGTGTGCCGATCCTGTTCTGGCGCAAAGGCATGACGCCGTTTGAACAGCCGCTTCCGGTGGAGACGGTCGACATCCTTCCCACATTGGGCAGCCTGATCGGCGTGCCGGTTCCGGCAGACTCAGTAGACGGACGTTGTCTCGATCTGGACGCCGGACCCAACAGCACCTGCAAATAGGGCTGCGGCCCTAGCGCTCGTCATAGGGTTTCAGGCCAGCGCCCAGTTGGTTGCCGGTCAGGCGGATGGCTTCACGCGTCCAGTTCGCGACAAAGGTGGATGTGCGCTGCACGCCCGGCGCAATTTTCAGGGCTTCACCGAAGATCAGTCCGACGTCCTCATCGGTTTGGGCGCCAGCGCGATCAGTCTGTTTCCGGGCGCGATCATCCAGAATGAGAAGAACCCCGGCGCCTATCGGGATTACATAAGCGAAGGCCGACTGGCTGGGGCGCGGGGCGTGCGACTGGCGCTGGAAGACCAAAGGCGTGGCGTCTTGATTGAGCAGTTGCTCTACCAGTTGAAGGCGCGGGTCGACAGCGATCTGGTGGATCCGCAGTTAGAGGCCATGTTGACGCACTTTGTTGCGCTTGGCCTTGTGGAACGGGCGGGCGATGTGCTGTCGATCACCGACCAAGGCCGCCCCTATGCGCGCAACGTGGCCGCTGCCTTTGACAGGCACGCCGCCGCGCACAAGATTCCGCCTCTTGTCGGAAAACTTTCATAAAGCGTCATTAGTGCTATCTTGTTTTTTTAACTGTTTGGCACCCTATGACCGCGAGCACAGAAACATCGACACCCAAGGCCGTTGAAACGCCGGACGCAACGTCCCGCTATTTCAACCGGGAAGTCAGCTGGTTGAAGTTCAACCGGCGCGTGCTGGAAGAAGCGCAGAACCCCAACCACCCGCTGCTGGAACGGCTTCGATTCCTGTCGATTTCCGGCGGGAACCTCGACGAATTCTTCATGGTCCGTGTGGCCGGCCTGCGCGGTCAGCAGATGCGCGGCATTGAAGAAGTGTCGATTGATGGCCTCATCCCCGCCCAACAGCTGGAACTGATCGGCAAAGAAGCGGACGAGCTGATGGCCGATCAGCAGGTTCTGTGGCGGCAGTTGCGCACGGAAATGGCATCGCAGGGCATCCGCGTCGTCTCAGGCGCAGATGTGGCGCAGGGTGATCGGGCGGGGCTGGAAACATACTTCCGGGAAGAGATTTTCCCGATCCTGACATTGCAGGCGCTGGACCCGGCGCATCCTTTCCCGTTCATCCCAAACCTTGGCATGTCGATGATCTTTGATCTGGAGCGCCGCTCCGACGAAGAGGAAATCCGCGAACTCATCATGATCCCCGCGACGCTGCCGCGCTTCGTGCGCGTGCCCGGCAGGACGGCCACGTACATCACGATTGAGGAGATGATCCGGCTTCATGCAGGGTTGCTGTTCCCCGGATTTGATCTGATCGGCTCGGGCCTGTTCCGCGTCATCCGCGACAGCGACATCGAACTGGAAGAAGAAGCCGAAGACCTTGTCCGCTTCTTCCGCAGCGCCATTAAGCGGCGGCGGCGTGGGCGCGTCATCCGGCTTGAAGCCGAACATGACATGCCTGAAGCGCTCGAATCGCTGATCCGCAAAGAACTGGGCGGCAATGAAGTCACCGTTGCCGAAACCGATGGAATCCTTGGCATTGTCGGGCTCAGCCAGTTGGTCGACGAAGACCGGCCTGATCTGAAATTCACCCCCTATTCGCCGCGCTTCCCCGAACGTATCCGCGAACATGACGGGGATTGCTTTGCCGCCATTCGCCAGAAGGACATTGTCGTTCATCATCCCTATGAGGCGTTTGACGTCGTCCTTGCCTTTTTGAGCCAGGCGGCGGCTGACCCCAATGTGGTGGCGATCAAGCAGACGCTCTACCGCGCGGGTAAGCAGTCCGCGATTGTGCGCGCGTTGTGCGATGCCGCCGAAGCGGGCAAATCCGTGACCGCCGTTGTTGAGTTGAAGGCGCGCTTTGATGAAGAGCAGAACCTGCAATGGGCGTCTCAGCTAGAGCGGTCCGGCGTGCAGGTGGTTTATGGGTTCATCGACTGGAAAACCCACGCCAAGATTTCGATGGTGGTCCGCCGCGAAGGCAAAAATTTCCGCACCTATTGTCACTTCGGCACGGGCAATTACCACCCGGTGACGGCGCGCATCTACACCGACATCAGCTACTTCACCGCAGACCCCGCACTGGGCCGCGATGCGGCACAGGTTTTCAACTATATCACCGGATATGTTGAGCCGCCGGAACTCAAGTACATCACCATCAGCCCTCGGCATTTGCGCGAAAAGCTGTTGGCGCTCATCGACCGTGAAATCGCCAATGTGCGTGCGGGTAAGGCTGGCGCTGTCTGGGCGAAGATGAATTCTCTGGCCGACCGGTTCGTGATCAATAAGCTTTATGAAGCCAGTGCCGCCGGGGTTCGCATTGAACTCATCATTCGAGGCGTGTGCTGCCTGCGTCCGGGGGTGCCCGGTCTTTCGGAAAACATTCAGGTCAAGTCGATCATCGGACGTTTTCTGGAACACAGCCGTATCTGGGCGTTCGGCAATGGCAGTGCGTTGCCGAACAACAAGGCGGAGGTTTTCATCTCCTCGGCAGACTGGATGCCGCGCAATTTTGACCGCCGCGTTGAATATGCGCTGCCCGTCCGCAACGCGACTGTCCACGATCAGATTCTCGATCAGGTGATGGTCGCCAATCTCATCGACACGGAGCAAAGCTGGTATCTAAAGCCGGACGGCAGCTACGAACGGGCTGTCCCCGGCGACCAACCCTTTAACTTGCATCGTTATTTTATGACCAATCCGTCGCTTTCGGGCCGGGGCGCGTCGCTTGGGAGTGGCGCGGTTCCAAAACTGGTCTTAAACGCCAAGCGGTGAATGGGACTCAACGCAAAGCTGTCATCGATATAGGCTCCAACTCAGTGCGGTTGGTGGTCTTTGGTGGTGCGCCAAGGGCGCCCATCGTTCTCTACAACGAAAAGCTGGCAGCAGGCCTGGGCGGCGGCGTTGTCCGAGATGGGCAGCTGGACAAGGTGGCCAGTGACATGGCCCTGCGGGGGCTCGCCCGCTTCGCGCTGGTTGCAAAGGCATGGGATGTCAGCTGGCTGCGCGTCGTGGCAACCGCGGCTGTGCGCGAGGCACGAAACGGCGCTGCATTCCTAGAGGCTGTCAAGGCGCTGGGCCTGCCTGTCGAACTGTTGTCAGGCGAGGAGGAGGCGCGCATCTCTGGCTGTGGCGTGCTTTCGGCCATCCCCAATGCGGACGGCGTGATGGCGGATCTGGGCGGCGGAAGTCTCGATTTGTCGCGTCTTGAGCATCGTCATGTGACGCAGACCGGGTCGATTGCCATTGGGGCCATCCGCGCGCGCGTCTTGACTGAGGAAGGCGATGGCGCGCTGGAGGCGGCGCTGCATAAGGGCATGAAGCCGCTCAGCTGGTTGACGCAATGTGAGGGACGCCCGCTCTATCTCGTTGGCGGCCCCTGGCGGGCATTGGCCCGTGTGCACATGCACATGCACCGTTATCCGTTGCCTGTCCTCGCCCGCTACCGGATTGCCACCAGCGACGCACCCTTATTGGCAGAGGCGATCAGCGGGATGACGACGGCGACACTCAAATCCATCCCTGAAATGCCAAGCGCGCGTGTGCCGTTGCTGCATGCGACGGCTCAGCTGCTCAGTGTGCTGGCCGCGCTGCTGAAGCCCTCAACCTTTGTGATCTGCCCTTATGGTCTGCGCGAAGGGCTGATGTTTGACTCGCTGTCCCCGGCCGAACAGGCGCTCGATCCCCTGACCGAAGGCGTTGCTTTTGCGACGGCAGACCATCAGCAGCCGCCGGGCTTTGGCGATGCCATGGCGCATTGGCTGGACCAGATGTTCGACAAAGAGGCGGAGTCGCTGCGCCGGTTGCGCCGCGCCGTCTGCCAGATTGCGGGCGTCGGCTGGTCCAGCACGCCGGGTTTCCGCGCGCTGACCGGCGAAGAAATGGCGCTGCACGGCAATTGGATTGGCATTACAGCGGCCGAACGCGCGATGATGGCGATGGCGCTGCATGTGGGGCTGGGTGGGGATCTCGATGTGCCGTCCGGCCTCAAGCCATTGGCCGATCCCTTGCAGCTTGAAACCGGCCGTAACTGGGGCCTTGCCGTCCGCGTCGCGGATCGTCTGGCGGGGGGCTCTGCCGAGATTTTGGCGGCGAGCCGACCTGAGATTTCCGGCGGCGCGCTGACGCTGCATCTGGGGTCAGCCCATGCCGCACTTGATGAGCCGACGCTGCGCCGCCGCCTGCAAAGGTTGGTGGTGGGACTTGGCCTGCAAAGCGGCACTGTCCAGATCGCTTAGCTTTTGATGTCCCATGCGACCGTGCGGTCGTCGCGGGAGAGGGACAGGGCGTAGCCCGGCCCGGAATAGTGCACGGTGCCGGTTGCCGGATTTTCCCATTGGGCGGCGGTCATGGCTTGCCCCTCGGCATCCAGCCAGTCGCCATCCTGCGGGAAGGCAGAGCAGCGCGCCCGTTGGGCTGACCGTTTCGCCGCAAGGTCTGCGACATAGGCCTCAAGTGCCAGGTCGCGCCCCTCCCAATCGACCCAGCTGAGGGCGTTGTCCTGCGCATAGGCATTGTTGTTGCCCCTTTGGCTGCGCCCAAATTCACCGCCGGCCGCCAGCAGGATGGTTCCGGTCGAGGCGAACAGTGTGGCGAGCATCGCCCGCGCGTCGGCCCGGCGTCGCGCGAGGATGGCGGGATCATCGCTCGGTCCTTCGACGCCGCAATTCCAGCTGAAGTTTTCCGAATGGCCATCGCGATTGCCTTCGCCATTGGCCTCATTGTGGCGCGCGGCATATGCAACACTATCGGCGAGCGTGAAGCCATCATGCGCGGCGAGGAAATTGACGGTGCGGGTGCCTTTGCCGAACACATCGGAGGAGCCGGCGATCCGCGTGACGACATCCCCAATGCGACCGTCGCCGCGCCAGAAGCGGCGGACGTCATCGCGGAAACGATCATTCCATTCCAGCCAATTGTCCGGGAAGTTCCCGAGCTGATAGCCGCCGGGCCCGCAGTCCCAAGGCTCGGCGATCATCACGCGGTCGGCGAGGATCGGGTCGGCTGCGATCTCGGCAAAGATTGGGGCGTCCGCCGCAAAGCCTGGGCCGCGCGCGAGGATGGTCGCGAGATCAAAGCGGAAGCCGTCGACGCCGCAGCTTGTCACGAAATGCCGCAGGGCATCCAGCGTCAGGCGGCGGACATAAGGGTTGGCGAAGTCGAGCGTGTTGCCGCAGCCGGTATCGTTGATGAGGGAACCATCGGGCGCATGCGCATAGGCTGCATTGTCGAGACCGCGCAGTGACAGCACGCCGCCATGCACATCGCTTTCGCCCGTGTGGTTGAAGACGAGATCGAGGATCACGCCGATCCCTTCGGCATGAAGTGCGGCGACCGTCTGGCGGAGTTCTTCCCCGCCGCCCGGACACAGGCCGGGGTCGAGCGCCATCATCGCGACGGGATTATAGCCCCAAGCATTGGAGAGGCTGAGCGGCGGGAGATGCCGTTCGTCGATCCAGGCGACAATGGGCATCAGCTCCACCGCGCCGACATGGAGTGTCTTTAAATGCGCAATCACACTTGGATGGGCGAGGGCGGCGATCGTGCCGCGCAGAGCCTCCGGCACATCGGGATGCACCATCGTAAAGCCGCGCACGTTGATCTCGTAGATCAAGTCGCCGGGCTGGAAGCGGGGCGGCATTTGATCGACCTTGGGAGAAGGGCCAGGGACGATTGCGCGCGGTACAATGGGCGCTGTGTCCGCGTCGAGAGTGGCGAGGTCCGGATGCTGCTTAAAGCGCCGGTCGAGTTCGATAGCATAAGGGTCGACGAGCAGCTTGGCGGGGTCGAACCACAGCCCTTGTTCGGGGGCCCAGACGCCGTCAGCGCGATAGCCGTAAAGTTGGCCGGAAAGATCGCGGTCGATTTCAGCAACCCAATCTTCGCCATCGCGCACCATTGGCAGGCGATGTTCGTTGTCGCTTTCAAACAGACAGAGCCAAAGCGCTTCGGCCTTGGGCGAACGGACGCGGAACGTCGTCGTGCCGCCCGAAACGGACGCGCCGTAGCCCTGCGTCACGTCACCACATCAGGCGCAGTGCGGCCGGTGTGGCGGGTGATGCCCGCAATCGTGTCTGCTGCCGCAATCAGCTCGGCCAGCATGTGGGGCGTGGCTTCGGCCAGACGGCCTCCCATCGGTTCATAGCGTTCCAGATAGACGCGCAACGTCGCCCCTTCGGTGCCCGTGCCCGACAGGCGGAAGACGACACGCGATCCGCCGACGAACAATATCCGCAGCCCCTGATTGCGGCTGACCGAGCCATCGACCGGATCGGCATAGGAAAAGCTGTCGGCCATTTCGACGACCAACGGACCGAACGCGCGACCGGGCAGGCTGGGCAAAGCGGCGGTCAAGTCGTCGATCAACGCGTTGGCCTTGTCGGTCGCCAGCGCCTCATAATCATGCCGCGCATGATAGTTGCGGCCAAAGCGCGCCCAATGTTCGGCGGCAAGGTCGGCGACCGGCATTTTGCGCACAGCCAGAATGTTGAGCCACAGGAGCACCGCCCATAGCCCATCCTTCTCGCGCACATGGTCAGACCCCGTGCCCGCGCTCTCTTCCCCGCAGATCGTCGCCATCCCGGCATCGAGCAGATTGCCGAAGAATTTCCATCCGGTCGGCGTTTCATAGGCCGGAATGCCCAGCGTTTCGGCCACGCGGTCGGCGGCGGCACTGGTCGGCATGGAGCGGGCAATGCCTTTAAGGCCCGCAGTGTAACCGGGCGCCAGATGCGCATTCGCCGCCAGTATCGCGAGCGAGTCCGAAGGGGTCACGAAACAACCGCGCCCGATGATGAGATTGCGGTCCCCGTCGCCATCGGACGCCGCGCCGAAATCAGGCGCGTCCGCCGACATCATCAAATCGTACAGCGCTTTGGCGTGGACCAGATTGGGGTCGGGGTGATGCCCGCCAAAATCTTCCAGCGGCACACCGTTGCGCACGGTGCCGGACGCAAAGCCTAGGCGCCGTTCCAGGATCTCCGTGGCATAGGGGCCGGTCACGGCATGCATCGCGTCAAATGCCATCGTGAAGCCGTTCTTCACGGCGTCCCGGATCGCGTCGAAATCGAAAAGGCTTTCCATCAGCGCGGCATAATCGGCGACCGGGTCGATCACCTGCACCGTCAGATCGCCCACCTGCGTTTCGCCTAGTGAGTCCAAATCAACATCGGGCGCATCGACATCCAGCCAGCGGTCGATGCTGGTCGTGCGCGCATAGATCGCCTCGGTCACGCCCTCGGGCGCGGGGCCGCCATTGGCGATATTGTACTTGATGCCAAAATCTTCGTCCGGCCCGCCGGGGTTGTGGCTGGCGGACAGGATGAGCCCGCCGCTCGCGCCATATTTGCGGATGACATGGCTCGCGGCAGGTGTGGAGAGGATGCCGCCTTGGCCCACCAGCACGCGGGCATAGCTATTGGCTGCCGCCATGCGAATCGCCTGCTGGATGACCGTTCGATTGTAGAAACGTCCGTCGCCGCCCAGCACAAGCGTTGCGGCTTCAGGGCGCGGCACAACATCGAAGACCGACTGGATGAAGTTTTCCGCATAGCCCGATTGCTGGAAGACGCGCACCTTTTTGCGCAGGCCGGATGTGCCGGGTTTCTGGCCTTCAAACGCTGTGGTGGCGTGGGTCTGGATCGTCATCACGTCGCTGTCAGGTCCTTGTAGAGATTGGCATAGGCAGCCCCACTGCGGGCCCAGCTGAAGCCTGCTGTCATGCCGTTGCGCTGCATCGCGGTCCAGAGGCTGCGGTCCTGATACAGATGAACGGCGCGGGAAATGGCGTCGGCGAGCGGGGCATAGGTGACGCCGGTAAACTGGATGCCGGTTGCCGCTCCAGCATCAAGTGCGGCGAGATTGGCGTCGATGATGGTATCGGCCAGCCCGCCTGTCCGCGCGACGACGGGCACGCAGCCATAAGCCAGCCCGTATAACTGCGTGAGGCCGCACGGCTCAAAGCGACTGGGCACGAGGATGGCATCGCCGCCGGCCTGCATGCGGTGCGACAACGCCTCGTCATATCCGATGCGGATGCCGACTTTTCCGGGATGACGTTGGGCGGCCTGATGCAGTGCTTCGGCAATCGTGGCGTCGCCGCTGCCCAGCAGGGCCAGCCGTCCACCGATGCCGACCAGATGGTCGATCGTCTCCACCAGAACGTCCATGCCCTTTTGCCAGGTCAGGCGGCTGATGACGATGAAGAGCGGGCCGTCGTCGCGGTCCAGCTCGAACTCAGCTTCGAGCGCCCGCTTATTGGCGGTGCGTTTGGACAGCGTCTTGGGGGTATAAGTTTTGGCTATATGTGGATCCACAGCCGGGTTCCATTCGGCCGTGTCAATGCCGTTGACGATGCCACGCACGCGTCCCTCGCGGCTTTGGATCAGGCCTTCCAGCCCCATGCCGAACTCTGCCTCGCGGATCTCCCGCGCATAGGTCGGGCTGACAGTCGTGATGGCACTGGCCGCCTCCATCCCAGCCTTCAGGAAACCGACGCCGCCATAGCTTTCCACGCCATCCAGCGCCCAAGCTTTCTTCGGCAGGCCGAGCTTTGCAAAGACGCTGGCGGGGAAATAACCCTGAAACGCCATATTGTGGATGGTCATGACCGAGGGCGGGATCACCGCGCCCTTTGGCGATGCAAAGCGCAGATAGGCCAGCGCCATACCGGTCTGCCAGTCATGCGCATGGATCAGGTCGAACGCCAGCCCCTTCACTTGGCCTGCAGCCAGGTCCGCCGCGGCGCGCCCAAAGGCAGCAAAGCGCCGCCAATTGTCAGGCCAATCCTTGCCGGACGCATCGCCATAGGGCCCGCCGTCGCGCGCGAAATAAGCAGGCGCATCGAGGATAAGGAGCGGGTGTCCGTTCAGCGTCGCCGAAAGCAAGCGGGCGGGCTCGCCCAACAGGGCGTCAAAACTGTGCATCACCTTGGCGCGCTTGGCGGCAGCGATCACCGCTGGATAGCCGGGCAGCAGCGTCGTGACGGTAACGCCTTGTGCGGCAAGGGCAGCGGGCAGGGCGCCCACCACATCGGCGAGGCCACCGGTCTTCACCAGCGGCACCGCCTCTGACGCAACAGACAGGACGTGCAGGCTCATGCGATCAGCTTATCAATCATCGGTTTGGTGATGAGGCACACGCCGCCTTCGGTGCGGCGGAAGCGGCGCGCGTCGAGGATCGGGTCTTCCCCGACGACAAGGTTTTCCGGGATGCGCACCCCGGAATCGATGATCACCCGGCTCAGGCGTGCGCCTCTACCAATGTTGGAATAAGGCAGGATCACGCCTTCGCTGACGCTGGAGAAGGACCCCATTTTGACGCCGGTGAACAACAGGCTGCGATGCGCCACTGCGCCGGAGACGATGCAGTCCTGACTGATCAGCGAGGAGATAGCCTGGCCGCGCCGCCCCTCTTCGTCGTGCACGAATTTGGCCGGGGCGGCGACGACCTGATCGGTCCAGATGCGCCAGTCGCGGTCGTACATGTTGAGCTTGGGGACGACGTCGGTGAGGTCGAGATTGGCCTCAAAATAAGCATCAAGCGTGCCGACATCGCGCCAATATTCTTCAATTTCCTCAGCGGCGCGGATGCAGCTGTCGGTGAATTTATGGGCGACGGCTTTGCCGTGCTTGACGATATAGGGGATGATGTCGCCGCCAAAGTCGCGCTTGGACTCAGGCGTGTCGGCATCGCGGCGGAGCTGGTCGAACAGGAACTGCGTTTCGAAAACATAGATGCCCATCGAGGCGAGCGCCATATCCGGATTGCCCGGCATGGCGGGCGGGTCCTTGGGCTTTTCGATGAAATCGGTGATGACGCTGTTGGCATCAACCGCCATCACGCCAAAGCCGCTGGCTTCCTTGCGGGGGACGACAAGGCAGCCGACGGTCACGTCCGCGCCGGAATTGACGTGCTGCTGCAACATCAATTCATAGTCCATTTTGTAGATGTGGTCGCCCGCGAGGATGACCATATATTTGGGCGCGTAGCTTTCGATGATGTCGATGTTCTGGAACACGGCATCGGCGGTGCCTTCATACCAGTGCATCTCATCAATGCGCTGAGAAGCGGGCAGGATGTCGAAGCTCTCGTTACGTTCCGGGCGCATGAAGTTCCAGGCGCGCTGCATGTGGCGGATCAGCGAATGGGCCTTGTATTGCGTCGCCACGCCGATGCGACGGATGCCTGAATTGATCGCGTTGGACAGCGCGAAATCGATGATCCGGCTCATCCCGCCGAAATAGACCGCAGGCTTGGCGCGCCGGTCGGTCAGCTCCATCAGGCGGCTGCCGCGCCCGCCCGCCAGCACATAGGCCATGGCATCACGCGCCAGAGGTGACTGTCTTTTTACATCCATTCCGCGCTCTCCCACCCCGCTATTATCCAACATATTCCAGCATAATCGTGGCCAGCGGCGGCAGGATGACATGCGCCCCGCCTTCCCGCGCTTCGACTGTGCCCATATTGCCCTGACCCGTCCCGCCATAGACAGCGGCATCGGTGTTGATGATCTCCCGCCACAGCCCGTCATGCGGCAGTGGCAGGCGATAATGGCCGTGTGGCAGCGGCGTCATATTAGCCACGATGGCCACGGGCGGCACGCCGGGCGCTTTGCGCAGCCATGCAAAGACAGAGGCGGCGGCGTCATTCACCACCAGCCATTCAAACCCGTCCGCCTCACAATCGCGGGCATGGAGCGCGGGGTGGGCGGCATAGGCCCGGTTGAGATCGCGCACGAGCGCTCGGACGCCGTCATGCGCCGGTGCCTCCAGCAGGTCCCAGTCGAGCGCGCGCTCCTCGCTCCATTCACGGCGCTGCGCGAATTCCTGCCCCATGAAGAGCAGTTTCTTACCGGGATAGCCCCACATGAGGCCGTAATAGGCGCGCAGATTGGCGAACTTCTGCCAGTCATCGCCGCTCATCTTGTTGAGCAGACTGCCCTTGCCGTGGACGACCTCATCATGGCTCAGCGGCAGGACGAAATTCTCGGTAAAGGCGTACATCAGCCCGAAGGTGATTTCATCATGATGGTGCATCCGGTGCACCGGGTCACGCGCCATATACGTCAGCGTGTCGTGCATGAAGCCCATGTTCCATTTGAACCCGAAGCCCAAATTGGTGCGCGCTTTGCCCTCATGCGCGGGCAAAGTGACGCCCGGCCAAGCCGTGCTTTCTTCCGCCAGCGTCATGATCCCGGGGGTGGCGGCATAAAGGGCGCGGTTCATCGCGCGGAGGAATTCGGCCGCCTCCCAATTCTCGCGTCCGCCGTCGCTATTGGGGATCCATTCGCCCGCCTCACGGCTGTAATCACGGTAGAGCATCGAGGCGACGGCATCCACGCGCAGCCCATCGACATGATAGCGCTCAGCCCAGAACAGCGCATTGTTGACGAGGAAGGACGCGACCTCCCGCCGCCCGAAATTATAGATGGCGGTGTTCCAATCGGGGTGGAAGCCAAGCTTCGGGTCGGCATGTTCATACAGCGCTGTGCCATCGAAATGGGCAAGGCCATGTTCGTCGGTTGGGAAGTGGGCGGGCACCCAGTCGATGAGAACAGACAGGCCCGCGCGGTGTGCGCCATCCACGAAGCGGGCAAAACCTGCCGGATCGCCAAAGCGGGCGGAGGGCGCATAAAGGCCGGTCGTCTGATAGCCCCATGACGGGTCATAGGGATGCTCTGATACGGGCATGAACTCGATATGGGTAAAGCCCATGTCGACTGCGTAGGGGATCAGCCGTTCGGCCATCTCATCCCAGGGCAAGAACCAGTCATTGGCATCGCGCTGCCAGGAACCAGGGTGGACTTCGTAGA
>Ga0222712_10002139_pt1 | contig 23119 bp, 20 predicted proteins | sample C33_657DmetaG_FD_165043 | JGI IMG/M metagenome (GOLD analysis project Ga0222712, IMG submission 165043) | Estuarine water microbial communities from San Francisco Bay, California, United States - C33_657D | ecosystem: Environmental > Aquatic > Marine > Unclassified | place: USA: California... | reverse complement strand
GCTGCCCTAGTTGCGTTGGGTAGGGTCGGGACCGCGTCACGACATAGCTGAATTGAGGTAGAGGCAGAACCGCTGTCAGAATGGATGACTGCGTCGATGGCAGATGACCGAATCGATGACAGAGTTGACCAGTCCTGCCACCAGTCACCCGAAACTGGTTATCCCCGATACTCGATACTCCATACTCGATACTCTCACATCCCACCTTTGCACTTTTGCACAGGCCGCAGGCCGATTTGCACCTTGCACCATTAATCGTCCTCCTTACCCCCTCGCGGCCCTCGTCGCCGCTATTCGCGGGCGACGATGCCGCGCAACTCCTCCATCGCCGCCCCGCCGGCATCGATCGCCGACGAACTGGCATCCGCGACCGAACTCTGGTGAGCATAGTCGGCGAAGAGCTTGGCTTTCTCCGCGATGAGCCGGACCAACGCCTCGTCCACCGTCCCCTGCGCGATGAGCCGATGGGAGTTGACCTTGCGGGTCTGGCCCATGCGTCGCACGCGGGCGATGGCCTGACGTTCGGTCGAGGGCTTGAACTGCGGCTCCATGAGGATGACGACCTGGGCGCACTGGAGGTTGATGCCCACGCCTCCGGCTTCGATCTGGAGGGCGATGACCCCGAAGCCTTCGGCGGCCGCGAAGCGGTCGATGACCTGCTGACGTTCCTCCGCGCTGATACCGCCATGGATCTGCGGGCACCCGCCGACCAAGAGGCTGACTTCATCCAGCACCTCGCGGAAAAAAGAGAAGATGACGACCTTGCGTCCGTCGTCACGATAGCCCTCCAGCAGATCGCGCAGACGGTCGAACTTCGCCGACTGCCGGTTGCCCGCCCCGATGGTCGCGGCGAGCCGCTTATGCATGAGGTTGTCCTTACTGGCCCGATAGACCTGCAGGTCATCCGGCTCCAGCGGCACGACCTCGTCGGTCTCAGTGATATCCGGCAGCTCGGTCAATACGTCGGCCTGGATGCGTCGCAGGTAGACCGGAGCGAGACGCATCCGTACTTCGGCCGGCGCGGGCCGGACCTGCTTCAACAGCGTGACGACTTCCGCATCGGCCTTGGGCTGCACGGTCGTGACCAGCACGTGAAGTTCGCTCAGGCGGTTCTCCAGGGCCGTACCGGACATGAAGGCCACCGAGCCCGAGACCTCGCATAGCTTACGGACCGCCTGCGTCCGCTGGGCGGTCGGGTTCTTGACCGCATGGGCTTCGTCCACGGCTAGCAGATCAACCGCGGCGATCTTATCCGCCAGACGGGCCAAGGTCGTATAGGTGGTGATGGCTACCCCGCCGTCGCGCTGCCACTGCTGCAGTTCGTCATCCCGATCGAAGCCATGGACGATGATCGGGCTGAGCTTGGTGTGCTTCTTCACTTCACGCTCCCAATTCACGAGCACGCTGTTCGGGGCGACCACGAAGAAGTGGCGCTTCCCGCGTGCGGCTAGGTGGCACATCGCGGCCAAGACCTGGATCGTCTTACCCAGCCCCATGTCATCGCCGAGCAGCACCCGCTGCTGACAAACCACGTATTGGGCGCCGAAGACCTGATACTTGCGCAGATTGGCCGTCATCAGGCTCAGGTCCAGCTGGGTCGCCTCGACCGCATCGGCGATCTCGGCCGGCAGGCCACCACGTAGGTCCGGGCCCGCCAAGGCGCCCTTGGCGACCACGCGGGCCGGCAGGACGCTTTCCAGCAGGGCGATGAAACTCGCGGAGTTTTCGCCATACTTTCGCCACACCGCTTCCGGTGCGAAGGCCAGCCGCTGGGCGTAATCGGCCAGCCCCTGCGCTTCCTCGGCGACCCAGCGCAGTTCAGAAGCCAGATTGCGATCCCGGCGGGCCAGTTCCTGCTGGGCGGAGACGGAGAAAAGGTGATCCCTGACCTTGGTCTGCGCCCTGAAGACACGCAGGCGTTCGTCGGCATCGTCAAAACGGATCTGCGCCTCCTGCGGACGCGTCCCTAGGTCCCGCAACAAGGTCTCATACTTCACCAGGGCCACCAATAGACGGGTATCCGCCGAACGACGATGATCGGGGTCAGGCAAGAGACGGACGCGCGCCTTGGCCGAGGCTTCGAAGGTACGGTAGGCTTGAAGCGCCGCCCAGGCCGTCACTTCACCGATGCCCCGATATCTCTGGAGCGAAAGCTCCGTATGCCCGCCCAGGTCAGCGACCTTGCGGAAGCCCGCGGACTGCAGCGGCCCGACCGTCGCTCCGAAGTCTTTCAATTCGTCGATCGACGTCGTCTTCATCTCGGCGAGTGCCGCCTCGGCCACGATAGCATCCGCCGCCGCGATGATCTCCGCCCGCGCCGCCGGCAGCACCTGCCCGATTCGACGCAGTTCCCCATAAGCCCGCAGCCGCTCCGCCTGGGCACGCCCCTGCCCCGACCGGACCTTCATGGCCAAACCTACGCCGGCGAAATAGTCTGCGATACCCTTGAACATGCGACCTCCCTACTTTGCCCGCTCCCCAGCCCCCCGCCAGCGCGAAGGGATATCTGAAACCGTTGCCAGATACCTTTCGCCTCCAAGCCCTTGGACACATAGCGACCGAGAAATAAGAAGACTTATTCACAGAAGGTTAACAATTCAGACCTACTTTAGACGGGCTACTACAAGAAACTATTGCAGGTAAACACCCCAGACCCCATCAAAAGGGATGCTCAAGTTGCTTACCCGCAAAGACCTCTGGGTCTCCGTAGTTTTCTCCGCCGCCGTCTGGTTGGGCCTGCCGCTCGTTGGTGCGTCCGCGAGGTTTAGCCAAGCCTTCGCAGGCCTTTTCCTCCTACTCTCGATTCTGACGCTAGCCATGTCCGTCGACGAGGACAGTTCCGGCGAAGATGTGGTCCGCCACGACTCTGCGCCCGATGAAGAAGGCGAATCACTTTATTCCATCCTGACTTCCCAGAACGAAGCCCAACGACAGATCCAGGAAGAACTCGCGGCAATACGTAAGGACATCAAATCCATCAAAGCTAGCCCGGGCAAGCCCGCCGCCGACAGTGCTCTCACCGACAGCACCCCCGCCGCTGAAGTTCCGGCCAAACTCGGCGAACTCAGCGGGGCCCTCTCGGAAGCGATGAAACAGATTTCTAACCGGGACAGCCAGATTGATGTCCTCGCGAAAAACGTGAATCGGGCGAACATTCAGCGCAACCTGGTCCGCCTGACGCAAAGCCTAGAAGTGGCCCGGTCGCTCAAGGCCCGCGTGGTCGCTGGCACCTCAGATGCCAAGGAGTCTTTCGAATTCGTCGTGGATGACATGGACTCGGCGCTCGCCGATCAAGGCGTTGAATCCATGGAAATCGCCGTTGGCACCAAAGTCGCAGACCTCCCTGCTGGCTCTTTCGCCGCTATTTCGGTGGTAGACGCACCTGAAGAGTCACTGCGCGGCACGGTCAAGGAAGCTCGCTCCCGCAGTTACTTCATCCCCGAGGAAGGCAAGAAGCCTCGCTTCATCGCCCCGGCCAAGGTGATTCTCTATCGGGCCTGATAAGATGCCGCGAGCCGCAAGCATTCCAGTGGGCTTGCTCACGTTTCTCGGCTTGGCGCTGACGGTTTATCTTTTTAACTCCGCTGAGTCACGTCAGGACCGAAATATCCTCCTTGTACTACTGCTTCTGGAGGGTGCCTTCATCACGTGGCTGATCTGGTCTTTCAGCAGGCCAGTCGAGGATCGAGATGCCGACCCCATTCCGCTGCCTAGGAATCGGTCTCCGGAAGTTCTCCCTCCGAAATCCCCCACCCCGCCCAGGCCGAGGCCGGCATACCAACATCAAGCCTTGAAGCCGGTTCGTCCGCCCTTTCGGGCAAGCAACCCCCTGCCGCCCCCTCTCGTCCTGCCTCGTCGGCAAGCAGTCCTGCCTCCTATTCCCGATCTGACCGCTCCTCAGAATGGCAAGCCGGCGCCCAGGATGCCAGAAAACCCACCTCGTCCGAATACGGCGAAACCAAAGCGGGTCACCTTCAACCTCGACGACCTCTTGCCCCCCGCGCCGACGCCCCCTGGGCCGGTGCCAACCGCTACAGCCGTACCGGCGCCTGCGCCAAAAGACATCGAACAAGGCCGCCCTAAGCGACCAGCGAAATTCTCGCGCTTCAACGAAGACTCGGCCAACATTCCGGCAAAGATCGAAATGACCCAGCTCAAGCTATGCTGCGACATCCTCGCACTGGGCTACGCTTGCGCATCCTGTGACGGGCCGGTTAGCACCGATGAAGACCAACATCTTCAAGGATGGGCATGGTGCGTGATAGAAAACTCAGCCGACAAAGATGCCTCAACCTTCCATCAAGCCCTCTTCGATACCGCCACGCTCTGCAAGAACCGTGGAAAACAGAAGCTGGATGCGGTGGAGGCCCTCGCCAACTCCATCCGGGGTACCGGAGAAAAGAAACTGATCCAATCGGCGGCGGAACTCTGCCGGGAAATCATCATTCAGGACGACCGGCTCGAGCCAGGCGAATACGCCATCCTTTCGACGGCCCTCAGGGGGTTGGGCGTGAAAAAAGTCAAAGCGGAGGATGTCGCCGGAGAACTCCTCGCCAAGGACGATGAATTCGCCGCGATCCTCAAAGAGGCTAATATCACGGACCTGACCAAACCCGCCGAACGTGACGCGATCCTCTCCAAGGAATGGTCCAAGTACAACGCTTACACGAATCTCCGGGATCAGCCGCCCGCTAAGCTTGAAAAATTCAGACGCAAAATGGCCCTGATTTCAAAGCTGCGGGAAATCTATCGGGAAATGAACAACTGACGAAATGTCCAATTACCTCGCCAGCTTCTCCGAAGCACGCGACGTCCTCCTCCCGTCGCTCTACCTCCCTCCGGGCACCAAACTGCCACGAGACGCGTCCCTGCGCACACGAGATGCCAACGAGGAAGCCCGGCGACAGTCGCGCATCAAACTGCGCGTGACCCCGCAGACGCTGCCGGGCGTCGAGCGCGCCGTAGAGAAAGCTTGCAGGAACCTGCAAGTACCCAGGGAAAAGGTCCATGCGTTCGTAAGCCCGGAGCTAGGGCGGAACGCGCTTTGCAAGCTGAGCGCGGACGAGCCTATGATCATCTTCGGTTCCGCGCTCGTCGAACTCATGGACGAAGCCGAGCTGGCCTGCATCGCCGGGCATGAGATCGGACACTTCCTGCTCCCTGAATCATACTTCTTTTACGATCAGAAGACACCTGAAGGTCGCATCCATTGCCGTGCGGCGGAAATCACGATGGACCGCATAGGTCTCATCGCCTGCGGGGACCTGAGCGCGGCGTGCAAGGCATCGATGAAACTGATGAGCGGACTCAAGGAACCGCACCTCCGACCAGACGTCTCTGCGTTCCTTAACGAAGCACGGATGGCTTTTGACGGATCATTCCGTCGGGAGGAGGACGACACCCACCCCCCTGAGCAGCTGAGGCTAAGGGCCATCGTGGAGTTCGCCAACTCGGACGCCTGCCAACGCGCATGGGGTCGTTCGGGAGGAGTTCCGGTCGAGCAGATCAACCAATCCGTGTCCCGCCTGCTCAACGAACATATCGACCGGCACGTCATCGCGGAGATCGCCGAGCCGGTGCTCATGGCCAAAGCATGGGTCTACTGTCTCTGCCGAAGCCACGGAACCGAGATCGAAATCCAGATCCTCAACCAGGTAGGACCGCCGGTGGAACAAGAACGACTCCAGAAGGCATGGGCCTCACTGTCCGGCTTCAAGGACAGCCAACTGGTCGAACATGCCCAGAAGAGACTCAACAGCTCGATCTCGACCGCCATCAGCCGCTCCCCCGTGCTCACCCGACAGCTGTTCGATCATCTTTCGGCGCAACCGCAGTTCGTCGTCATCAGCAAATTCTTCCAGAACCAATGAACAAGATCTTCCTAGCAATACTCGCGGTCGAAACGCAGAAAAAGGAAGAGCCCTCTTTATGGGAAAAATTTCTCGAATTACTCGGGTATATTTTTTTCGGCATGCTGGAATTCTTGGCGTACATCTTAATTACATATCTCGCGTGGCTTTTGTTAAAATGGTTCTTCACATTATTCTCAAAGACCAATGAAGCGCACGGCGACCGGCTAGACCTCGATATACCTTCCGCCCACAACCAGACATCCAGGGGCGTTGTCGTCGAACAAGCGCAACAAACGAAATCGAAGCCCAACACCCTCCACCTAGATTCGGTGAACGTACCGATCGCCAAGCATTCAACCGCAACGCCTTCACCCGCCGCTTCGGCTGCCACCGCGCCGACGCACTCCGCCCCCTCCCCCAGCCCTACCATGCCTGACTCCCACCCCACCGCCCCGACTTCCGTCGGACCAGGCGACTTCGAGAAATCCCTGGCCCACGCAGGACAGCGGATGGACACCCTTCTCGCGCAGACGATCGAACTGACTCGTCAGCTGAAACTCTCCGAGAAGGCAAAGACGGATGCCACGATCGAGCTCAACAAGGCCGTCGGAGAACTCAAAAGCCAGCTGCTGGTCAAGGACGAGCAGATCGCCAAACTCGAAGGGACCCTCGACCTCAAATCCACCTATCCGAGCCTTCGTGCATTGGTTGAAATCAAGAAACTGTGTACCGACATGATCGGCACGCAGAAACCTCTCGCCCACGACGACCTCATCGCCTTCGTGACCGGCGCCATTGATGGCCAGCTGGAAAAGCTCGATGTCCTCGCCATAGAGTATCCGGTGGGCACTCCGTTGGAAAAGATCCCCGGCGACCAGGTCGAAAACTCCGCGCGACATGAAGCTACGGACGACCCCGACAAGCATAACCGGGTGGCCAGGTTGGTCCGCCCGTGCTACTATTTGGAAAGAGATTCTAAAAGAATCATCATTGCTAAGGCCGTGGTCATCCTGTATCGGTTGACCCCACCTTCGAAACCCCTCGATACCGCCCCCCAAACCCCCAACGCCTGACACCATGTCCGACAAAGCCGCCAACATCATCGGTATCGACCTCGGTACCACCACCACCCTCGTCGCTCGCTTCAACGAAGCCGGGAAGCCCGAGATGACCAACAATTCCGAAGGCGCCGACATCACGCCTTCGGTGATCCAGATCGACGACTCGGGCAACGTCATCGTCGGCACCGAGGCCAAGAAGTTCCTCGGCACCGGAGCCGCCAACGTGTTCGCCGAGTTCAAGCGCGAGATGGGAACCGACAAGTCCTGGCCGATCGGAGGCAAGACGGTCACCCCCGTCGAACTCAGCGCCCTGCTCCTCAAGAAGGTCGTCGCCGACTACGCCGAGCAGTTCGGCCAGCCCCAGAGCGTCGTCATAACCTGGCCCGCGAACTATCGCAACGAACAGCGCGAGGCCACCAAGGAGGCCGCCGCCCGCGCAGGCCTGAATGTCGAGTACTACATCGAAGAGCCCACCGCAGCCGCCCTTTACTACGCCACCGACACCGCGCTCGACGGCAAGTACCTTGTCTACGACTTCGGCGGAGGCACCTTCGACGTCACCCTGATCGAAGCCCATGGCAACAACATCACCGTCCTCTACCAGGACGGAGTCCAGCAGCTCGGCGGCAAGGACCTGGACCTGGCCCTGCTCAAGATCATCGGCGAGAAGTTCCGCGCCAAGACCGGCGATGAATTCGACGCCGTCGACTGTAACTTCGACAAGCTGGCCGTCGAAAGCGCCAAACACACCCTCTCCACCAAGGACAAGACGGCCATCCGACTGGTCTCCGCCAAGCACGGCCCCATCGTCATCGATCTGAGCCGTGACGAGTTCGAAGCCGGCATCTCCCACCTCGTCTCCCAGGCCGAAATGGCCTGCGAAAACGTCCTCCGTTGCGGCAAGGATGAGCCCTCCCAGCACGTCAAGAAGTCCGACATCAAGGAGATCTTCATGGCTGGCGGCACTTCCCGCGTCCCCGCCATGCAGGCCTCCGTCGAGCGTCTTTTCAGCAAGAAGCCCAAGGTAAAGAATCCCGCTCAAGCCATCGCCATGGGCGCTGCCATCTACGCCGCCCATAAGGCGACGGGAGGCACGCTGAACGCCCTCCAAGGCCAGGCCGTCGCCAACATCGACGTCTCCCTCATCGCGCCGCACTTCTTCGGAACGAGCGTCTACGGAAATCAGAACGGGGTGGAAGGCCTCTACAACGACACGGTCATCGCCAAAGGAACCAAGCTGCCCTGCCGCGAGGAGCGCACCTATTACACGATGCGCGACAATCAGACCAAGGTAGATTGCGACGTGACCCAGTCCGCCATCGAGGAGAAGGACTGCGACTTCGTGACCACGATCTGGGAGGGTTCCCTCGAACTCCCCTCCGGTCGTCCGGCCGGTCAGCCGATCAAGGTCATCTACGCCTACGACATCAACGGAACGATGGAATGCTCCTTCGAGGACGTCAGCACCCGCAAGGTTAAGAAGGTCGACCTCAAGCCCGGCAACTGAGCCTTGTCGGATGGGTTACCTCATCGGCTTCGTCGTACTGCTGATCATATTCAAGCTGTCGTCCCGTTCAGGCAACTCAAACAGCCCCACCGTTCAGGCTGACGACGAACCCTCCAGTAATCCGCAACGAAACAAGGCCCAGGAAATGTTCGACGCGCTCGCCTCCAGCATGACCGTCGGAGTCTACTGCGCCATGGGCGACGGTAACCTCGATAACCGGGAACTGGCCACCCTTCGCAGCTGGAAGGCGGAGTTCGTCAAGAAAGCCCCCGGAGAGATCGCGGCCGACATCGAACGGGTGATGGAAAACGAAATCCGGCTGTCGCTTAAAGGCGTCTCCGAAGATCGCTTTCATTCGGCCTGCGTTCGCCAGCAATCCCTTCCGGTCGAATTCCGCACCATGACCCTAGGGCTAGCCTTCGAGATCGTCGCCGCAGACCGCAAGGTCGAGGCATCCGAGCTGGCCTGCCTCAAGAAGGTGGCCCGGCTTCTCGACATCCCTGCCGAGACCTTCCGAAGCCTCGAAGAGAAGCACCTGAAGCCCATCCAGCTCGTCGCCGCCACCTCAGGCGCCGCCAACGCCAACGAACAGGAGAACCTCCTGGGCATCGATCCGAGTTGGCCGAAGGACCGCAAGCTGTCGAAGCTCACCTCGGAGTTCGCCAAGTACAACGCACGCATGCAGACGGCTCGTGACGACAAGACCCGAGCCCAATGCCGACGGATGCTCGAGATCATCGCGGACCTTCGCGAAGAGATCATGACCGGGCGCAAGCCGAACCGAAATCCTGCCCCTAAGCCGACACCGGTCGTCCAGACGCCCGCCCGCCCTGCGCCGAGACCCCAGGCGAACACCCTGCCCCCTCCCGTAGGCTCCAAGGACGAGATCCTCATAGGCGTGAACCTGAATCAGACCCCGCGCCAAAGGCTTGCATTCCTCGACGCGGAGGAAGCCCGCTGGAAAGGCCGGATGTCGAATCAGCTCCCTGCCGCCGCGTTGCAGAGATGCGAATCAGCGCTCCAGGCGATTCGTCGGCTTCGTAACGTCTATCAGTCCCATCTCTGATCTCACAGAAGATTTCCGTCCAGTTCGGCGGACAGCTTGCGACGCCAGGACTCCAGGGCTTCTCCGCCAAGCAGCCAGCCTTGGGCGTAGAGATCGGCATGTCGCAGATGGATGACGCCGTAACCGGCGCGTCCGAGCACGGATAGACGCTCTTTCTGCATCACGGGGTAGTGATGTCCTTGGAGGTAGGACGGAGCACCGTCGAACTCGACGATGAGGCCCTTTCCTTGGGCGTGGTTGATGACGACGAAATCGAGTTCATCCTGTCCGCAGGCCTTTACGCCGGCGTGCATGCTGAAAGCACCCGGACCGACCGACACCGAACGCTCTTGGGCATAACGAGCCAGCACCTGCGAGAGCAGACGGCCTGCCTCGTGCCGGACCAGTTCCGGCTTCAAGGGCGGGAAAGAGAAAGCCCCTTGGGTGGAGTCCTCAAGGTTGAGATAGCGCTTCAGTCGCTCGGCATTGAGGGGTTCCTCGCCGAGGATCGCCACTGTGAACAGGCGTGCCCGGCTGGTCGCGACGTTGAAGCGGTTTGCGTTCTCGTAATGGGCCTTGGCGTAGCGGGTTCCGCTGCCGAGGCCGAAGGCGAGCAGGATCACGTCCCTTTCGTTGCCTTGGAGTTCCTCGGGGGTGCCGACGATGAGCTCCAGGCCCTTGAATCGTCCCGAGGTCTTCTCACGGACCTCGCAGACCTGGTCACGGGTGAAACAGACGACTCCGACGGTGAGCGAGCGTCCGATCGCCTGTCCTTCCAGCAAGCCTCCTGATTCAAAGGCTTCTCCTGATTCGATGCTTTCAAGGACTTCGACGACCTTAGCGACCTCCGCATCCACGATGTTGGCCCCCGGTCGGCGCGATCCACCCGTGTACAAGACACGGAACGCGCCGCGTCCCAGGTTGCGGGCCGTCTCGGTCATGACCTTGAGCCCGCCACGGTCGGAGTAGAACTCCTCGCTGGTGAAGGCCGCGAGCGTCGGTCGTGAGCGGAAGTGCTCATCCAGCATCACCTGCGGCAGCTGCGAGGAATAGGGGCTACGGAGGATGAGATCCAGGATCGAATGCTCGGTGACAAGGATGCTCCGCGTCTTGGCGACATCGTAGGGAACTCCCTCGCAATGACGCTCCCAGACCAAGCGTTCGAAATTACGGTTCAGCGCGAAGAGTCCAGCTGCGCCCAGGCCCAGCTGCTTGTCATCACCTACCACGCAGAAACGGGTGCCCCGATAGAAGGCAGGGATGAGTTCCGCGATGTTGACCTGGCTGGCCTCGTCGACGACCACCATGTCGAACAGCCCCAGTTCGAAAGGAAAGACCGCACTGAGGTCCTTGATCTCGGCCGCCCATAACGGCATGCCCTTGAGGGCGTCGGCGACCTTGGTGGAAGCGAAGATCGCCTTAAGCCGGGAAGGTTTTCGGAAGAAAAACACCTGCCTGAAACGTTGAAGTTCGGCGAGGTTCTCGGATGCCTTCGAAAGACGGATCATCTCCAGCTGGAGCTTCGCCAGCCGCGTGCAGGCCTGCGCATGTTCGGCGCGGCGGGTCTCGAGGAGATCCCTGACTTCGGCGATCCGTCGGTCCACTCGTGCGTCCAGCCGGACAAGATCATGGGCGGCTCGCAACGTCTTGATGTAGGCATCGACGCGCCGCAGGGCGTCCACCGGACGTTTCTCGGAAAGAAGCCAGCCGGCACCGAGTTCGTTTGCCGTGAAACCGAGCAAGGCACGCACCCTGAGGGCCTGGGAATAAGCCAGCCCCTGACCGGAGGCCCTGCCGTCATCGACGGTCCGGATGATACGTTCGACGGATGCGACGAAGGCGTCATCCACGGGAATCGCGCCGTGCAGGCCTGCGGCATGCAGGTCTTCGGCTGCGTATTTCGACGCGTAATAGTCACGGGCCTGCGTCAAGGCGTTCAGGGCGTCCTCCGCCTGCCGGGCGCCGCCGAGATAGACTTCGACGAAGTCCTCGAGGGCGTAGATCTCCCCCAATCCCTGCTGGATCTGCTGACGCAGGAGGTCGATCTGCTTACGGAGTTCGTTGAAGTGGGCTGGGGCCAGAACGTCTTCCGCGCGGGCGATCAGCTCCTCGATCAGCGCCTTCTGGGAACGGCGGCCAGCCGGGTCACCGACAGCAAGGCTGAGCGAGCCGGGGCCGAGCAGTTTCTCGACCTTTTCCTTCACGACGTCCAAGGCGGCCTTCTTATTGGAGACGAGCAGCACCTTCTTGCCCAAGAGCACGGCCGAAAGGAGCATCGCCGTGATCGTATGGGACTTTCCCGTGCCCGGGGGACCTTGGACGTAACTGAGTTCAGAAGCCCAGGCGTCGGCGATGGCCTTCTTCTGGGGACCTGAAAGCGACAGAGGAATCAGCGGCACTAGCTCATCGTGGACGGACTTACGGGTGGCGTCGTCCCGCCCGAGTATCGTCGAGGTCTGTTCGATCGAAGAGGTGAGCAACCGGGCAAGCACAGGATTCTGCACCCCTTCCCCGCCATGCTCGCCTTCGGTCTGCCGGATGAGCTTGGTCAGGGCTTGGTACGTGGTGACCTCCGAAGGGCGCAGCGCGATGAAGAGATAATCGCAGTTGATGGTCTCCCCCCCGGGCGACGTCGCGATCTGCTTGAGCTGGGATGGTGTGGGGCAGGCCCGTTCTTTCAACGCCATGCCGGCTAGTGCCGGAATCTGGGCCGAAAGGATGCCATAGACGGCACGCACCAACGACACGGGGTCGGCCGGGAGCCCGTTGGCCGTGGCGGACTCCACATGGGCCTCCGCATCCGCCAGCGCGCGCAGGAGTTCTTGGGTGAAGATGATGCCATGCTCAGCCGGCGAGGCGCCGTCAGGGACGGCATCGGCGCCGGGGATCAGCAAGGCCAGCAGATCGTAGTTGATCAGCGTGTCCTCATGCTCGAAGTCCATGTCCACGGAGTTCTCCCCTTCCGGATCCACGTCGACCGGCATGATGATCAGCGGACCGGACACATCGCGGGTCCTGCCTGCCACGCTCACGCGTCCGGCCACCAGACCATATCCGACGTAGACGCCGAGGCTCTCCTCCGTGTCGATACGTTGCCTGGCCTGGGCCAGCCAGGTCGAACGGGAAAGGCCGGCATAACTTCCGGCGGACGAACCATGTAACTGCGGCAGACCGCCCGTGGCCGCCTTGGCCAGACAGGCCTCGAAACCGCCTCGGAAGGCGATCTTACGGGACATATCCCGCAGGTAGGCCAGATAATCGCCGACGCGCATTCCCGGCGGCTCAGAGCTTGGTCGATTCGATCACGGCCGCGCGCAGGTCCGCCACCGCACCGGCGAGCTGCTGGGTGGCCTGGGAGTTCGCTTCGATCGCCGCGTGCTGGGCTCGGATCAAAGCATCGAGCGACTGCTGGGCCTTCGCGTCGGCGTCCATCTGACGCTGCAGTCGCTGATCGAGCTTCTCGGCCGCCACCTTGATCTGTTCGCGGGTTGCGGCGTCGGACTCATCCTGCCGCTTGGCGATGGCGTCGGCCTGCTCGGCGAGTCTGGTCATCCGGATGATGACGAAGACCAGGCCGCCGACCACGGCGAGGAAGAAGGCCAGGAGCAGGTAGAACTGGGGGGTCATGACCGCAAGTTAGGCACCCCAAAACCGCCTTCAAGATATTTCCCTATTTTAAAGCCATTAGAGCGGGACTTCGGCCTGTTTTCACTTGTTCGGAAGGCCCCTCTTTCATACTTGGTCTTATGGCAAATATCGTCGGCATCGACCTCGGGACGAGCACCACCGCCGTCGCCCGTTTCAAGACCGAAGGAGTCGCGGAGACGACAGGCAACATCGACGGCGACCCGCTGACGCCTTCGGTCGTGCACATCGAGGCCGACGGGGTGATCACCTGCGGCAAGGAGGCCAAGAAGCTCGTAGGCCTGGGACACGACAACGTCTTCGCCGAGTTCAAGCGCGAGATGGGCAGCAGCCAGACCTGGGAGGTCAACGGGCGCGCCATCACTCCGGAGGAACTGAGCGCCGTCCTGCTCAAGCAGGTGATGAACGACTACGTCCAGCAGTTCGGCCAGCCGGATACCACCGTCATCAGCTGGCCCGCCAACTTCACCGACCGGCAGAAGGTCGCCACCCAGGAAGCCGCCCGTCGCGCCGGACTGACCGTTCAGCATTTCATCAACGAACCCACGGCGGCGGCGCTGTACTACACGCTTGGGCTCAAGCTGAACGGGACCTTCCTCGTCTACGACATGGGCGGAGGCACCTTCGATGTCACCGTGGTCGAGGTGAAGGGCTTCGATATCCGCGTCATCTTCTCCGAAGGGGTGCCCCGACTGGGCGGGGCAGACATGGACGCGGCGATGCTCGGACTCATCGGCAGGAAATATACGCAGCTGACCGGAGAAGCCTTTGACCGCGTGGACTGCAATCTGTCCCAGTTGGACATCGAGTCGCCGAAGCACTCCCTCAGCACGCGTACCTCCACCGAAATCCGACCGATTTCACAGACCCGCGGGCCGGTCAAGATGACCATCACCCGCGATGAGTTCGAGGAGGCGATCCGGCCGCTCGTCCAGCAGGCGGAGAAAGCCTGCCTGGACATGCTGGCGGCCAACAACATCGATCCCGCCTCGCTCCGGGAAGTCTTCATGGTTGGCGGAACCTCCCGCGTCCCGGCCCTTCAGGACAGCGTGCAGAAGCTTTTCGGCCGCAAGCCGGTGATCCGCGAGCCGGACCATGCCGTCGCCCGCGGCGCGGCGATCTACGCGGCGCTCAAGACCGATCCGGCGAAGCTGACCCAGCTCCAACGCAACGCCATCGGCGCGGTCAAGGTCATCGACATCACTCCGCATTACTTCGGCATCGGCATGCACGAGCAGCACTCCACCTCTTACCACTTCAACAAGACCCTGATCGACAAAGGCCTGCCGGTCCCGCACTCGGTCGTCAAACGCTTCTGCACCAGCCAGGGTGAGAACAAGACCGGCATCCAGCTCATCATCACCCAGAGCCAACGGGCGGAACGGGATATCTCCAAGGTCAAGATTCTGCACAACAAGTATGTGCCGATCAATCCGCACGGCAACGCAGGCGACCCCATCGAGGTGACTTTCTCCTACGATGCCAACGGCATGATGGAATGCATCCTGCACGAGGTCAGCACCGGCAAGAAGACCCAGCTCAACCTCCAGGCCGACTGAATCTTATGAAAGAAAAAATCTCTTATCATAAAGGAGACAACCCATTGGTCTTATTGCCCACCATTGCGGCATGCGCGGCACATCTGGTTTTAGTAATGACGCTATGCGGCCACCTGGCGCCGAAGGAAAGGGGGTTCTGGACTCTAGTCATTATATTAGTCCTCGTATTTTGCTCCTTTTTTTTAATAGCAATGCCTGCCATTCTAATAGCAACTGTACTTGAATATTCAGAGCCTGCGGTCGTGTATGTCAGCAAACGAACCGTTAGAGGAGTAGTCTCGGTCGCGATTGCATCAGGTTTGATCACATTATTGATCGTCACTTCTTCGCTTACGAAACCTGAACTTAAAAACTTCGTAGACTCTTTACTTCTTGCTACATCGGTTTCCTCCGCAGTTCTACTGACCGCTCACATCGCAATCTCGCTCTTCCAAGAGGCAACATCGAAGATAAAGCCCAGCCGAGACACGCAGTCAAAGGGAAGCTTCCTCAGTCCCTTACTCGGGCTATACGGATGTCTCGTACTTTTCCTTAAGCAGGAACAGAAGATTGCCGCTGAAACAGGGGTGGCAAGCTTAGCGCTCCTGACCCTATGCGGCATCTCCCTGCTCTGGTTCGAAGAAAAGAAAACCAGCATCGCTGACCGGGAAATCATCCCGCTATGCGCCGCCTCTCTCCTCTGGATGGTGTCGGCCTTCATCGCTAATTACGCCTACGCCAGCCTAGCTTCGGTGACCTTCGTACTGCCATACCTGCTCTATTTACTGCCTCTCATCCTCCTTGGAATCTACTACTACGTCTCATCTCCAGAAGAAGCCTAAAAGGGGTGAAATCCTACCGGGGCGGAGTCAGCTCGCCGACCTTTGCCAACAGCTCCCTGACGAGCTGCTTGATGGTGGGGCTGTTCGGTTCGACGACTAAGGCCGATTGGGCGTAGACCAGGGCCAAGGCAGCATTGCCGTCCGCCAAGGCCTCTCGCGCCATTTCGAGCAGCTTGGCGCCCGCATTGGCTTTGGGCACGGGACGACGATCGGGGCCCAGCCATTGGTCAACCTTATCAGCTCCGAAAAGGCCCCCTCGATGAAAACGGACGAAAATCACTCCCTGCCCGCGTTCCTCATAAAACCACAGGATCTTTTCAGCCTCCTCCCGCGTAGACGCAGGATTACCCAACACGGCTGCAACGTCAGACTTGGTCATCCCATTACGTATGAAGTCCCAAGGCGACTCCTCCGCTTCATGGGTCTTCTGCTTCGCCGCATTAATCGGGACGGGCACGGAAATCTCCTTGATGACCACCTTCTCGACCGGCACTTCGACAATCTTCTCCACCTCCTTGATGACGTCGCGATAAACGATCCGGTCTACCGGAACCTCGACACGCTTCGTCACTACCTTTTCGACCGTCCTGATGACCTCCTTCTCTAGGGTCTCAGGAAATAGATATCGACCTGCAAAAGCCCCAATTACCAACCAGACGAGCCCAGCAGAAAGAAATACCACGAAACCCATGGCACCTCTACTTGGAGTCTTATCGGGAACTGGAGCTGGCATGAGACCCTTGATAGACTAAAGCTAAATCAGGGCAACCAGATAGCCAAAGACAGCAGAACCCTTCATGGGTCGTAATTATACGAATCCATAACAATAAATGGACATAGAAGACAGCTAGCTCTCATGGATCAGACAAACCATAGACACCGCTAAGCATGAAATCGACCCGAGCAGGCGCATGGATGGTAAAAGTGCTTCCGTAGTGCCATCGCTCAACTACATCCCCCTCATCTCGAGTGGCTCCCCAAGAATTGACCTAACTTCTTCACGCGTAAGACCCTGGCAACCTGACGCCCTGACGAAAGAGCTGCCGGAACCAATCTTACAGATTTCTCCATAGCCAGCGGGATGGACTTAATACTCAGGAGGAGTAACAAACTTAACTACGCCACCACCAGACATAGTTTCAAAGAAAACCGACCCCTTGCCCCAATGGAAGACTACTCCCATATAGCTCGAATCAGGCTCACCGTCGGGAGGACCTAGGATTTCAATAACCTGCTTCCGCGTCATGCCCTTCTTGATTTGCTTCCAAAGATTAATTCGTTCCTCACTCATAACATAGGTCGGCTTGCCATTAGCTTGCTGTGTTCGATCGCTCACATACGTGACCACGGCCCGCTCTGGACCAGGAATCTCGACACGCTGGACGACAATCTTTTCGACCACCCGGTCGACCGGTACCTCGACACGCTTTTCGACCACGCGGTCGACGTACTTGATAACTTCGACCGGGACTTCGACGCGCTTCTCGAAAAACCTGGTTTCAACGGTGGGAAAGAAGATGGCACCCAAGAAGCCGCCTAAGGCGACAGCAACCAACAAGGCGAGCGTGCGACGTCCGACGCCCCATTTGTTGGCTTGTTCTGTTTCCTCAATTTCTACCATAGAAACACCCCATATCTAACTAGGCCATCGCACTCAATAGACAAATACAGCACACTTAAAGGCCACATGCGCGATTCCAAACGATGAACATCTTACTTCCAACGAAAAGCTCCCTTAAGGGCGTGATATCTGCTCTGCCAGTCGGCCATCAGCAAAACTTCCGAACACAACGACACCCCCGCCCCATCGATAAAGGATAGAAAGACCATGCTCTTCAGGCGGCCCATCTGGCTTGCCGAGGATATCAAAAACCTGTCGCTGGCTCATGCCTTTGTTGACCAGCTTCCATTGTTCATAATGGCCGGCGTAGTTTCCCGTAGTTGGCGTCGTTCCGCCAACGTATCTTGTGACGACACGATCCGTAACGCGATCAACCGGCACCTCGACCCGACGATCGACATATTTGATCACCTCGACGGGGACTTCGACGCGCCGCTCGACATTTGTACTTTCCAGAACAGGAAATAAATTGGCGCCAACTACGCCTCCGAATACGCTGGAAACCAAGGCTACAACTAAGATGCGTCCAGCGCCGACAGACTGAGGTGGCTTGTCCTCTTGTATCTCCTTCATGGCGTCACTTCTTACGCATGGAGTACATGATACCGCCGACTAGCAATCCGGAGATAGGCGCCAGAATCAGCGCGCCACCGAGGGCATAAGCCAGACCGCTCTCGCCTCCGTTCAGGAAGCCAAGGACGCAACGAACCAGGAAGATGATCCAGGTGGCCTTCCACCAGCACTGCCAATAGGTCACGCCTGAGGGGGTCTCGCGCATGGGAGCCAGACTGTCCGACCGGTGAATTGAGGCAAGTTCTAGATTGCTCCAATAAATAATCAAAATCGGTCAAGATACGCTGGCGAAGGCGCCCGGGAGAGGCAGAGTCTTGGCATGCCCACCCGTTTCATCCACACCGCCGACTGGCAACTCGGCAAACCCTACGAGCGCATCGACAACGAAGACGACAAGCGCAGCCTGGCCTCCCAGGCGCGTTTTGATGTCCTCAAGACCATCGGCGAACGCATCAAGGCCCACCAGGCTGAGTTCGTCCTGGTTGCCGGCGATCTCTTCGACTCCATCACCCCGTCCAATGCCAATGTCTCGAAAGCATTCGAGCGAATGGGGAACTGGAACGTCCCGGTGTTCATCATCCCCGGCAACCATGACTTCGGCGGTCCTGGCAGCCTCTGGGAAAACGACTACCTCGTCGCCGAACAGCGCAAGCTGGCTCCCATGGTCAAGGTCCTCCTCGAAAAGAAGCCATTCGTTCACGGCGAAGTGGTCATCTACCCCTGCCCCCTGCTCCGCCGCAGTGACACCGCCGATCTGACGGCCTGGCTCCGCGACCCCTCGGTCCACCCTGCCGGACATGAATCCAAGGCCCGAATTGTCCTCGCTCACGGCACGGTGCAAGGATTCGGCTCCTCCGCCGACGAAGAAGAAGACGCCCCAGGCGAGGCCAACCTCATAGACGTGAAGCGCCTGCCAGCCGCAGATTACGATTATGTCGCGCTGGGAGATTGGCATGGCACCACCGAGGTCACCCCGAAGGCATGGTACTCGGGTACGCCTGAGACCGACCGATTCCCCAAGGGAGCCGACAACGACCCGGGCAACATCCTGGAAGTAGTCGCAGGCCGCGGCCTGCAGCCGCAGGTCACCAAGACACGCACGTCTCATCTAAACTGGCTCTCCGTCGACCATCGCTTCACCGCCGACGAACAGGTGGCGGAGCTCGAAGCCAAGTTGCTGGGCGAAACCTTGGCCAAGGCTGACACGACCCTCATCAAACTGCGCTTCACCGGCTCGCTCGGCATCAAGGCTTCCGGGGAGTTGCAGAAACTCTACGATATCATCCGGGCACGCAGCATCCGGCTGAAGCTTAAGGACGAAGTCGGCATCGCGCCGACTCAGGAAGAAATCGACCAGCTCTGCAAAGATCAGCAGAACCAGCTGATCGCATTGGTCGCCACCAAGCTCGTCGAAACAACCAAGACCAACCCCGCCGCGGCCGCCCAAGCCTCGCTGGCCCTCCGCGAACTCTTCTCGGCCGTCTGATCCGCCCATGCGACTCCTCGAAATCACCCTCAAGAACTACCGTGTCCACCGTGACACCACGGTGAAGTTCTCCCCGACCATCCATGTCGTCGGCGGACGCAATGAAATCGGCAAATCGACCATCGCCGAGGCCATCCATCGCGTGCTCTTCCTGAAAGCGGACGGCACGACGGAATACCATAAGAAGATGAAGTCGGACTTCGGCGGCGAACCCGAGGTCCGTCTCCGCTTCGAGCAAGGCGGGACGACCTACGTGCTGTTCAAGCGTTTCCTCAAGAACCAAGTCACCAAGTTCGGCATCGAAGGAAAAGCAGAATACTCCGACGCCCAGGCGGACGCCGAACTGACCAATGTCATCCACGCCCAGACCGGCTTCGGTAAATCAGGCCTGACGACCCAATGGGCCCACCTCTGGGCATGGCAGGAGCAGAGCATGGATAACCCCCTCAGCGACGACCGATATCCCCATCAGGCTCTCATCGTCCAGGTCCAGAAGCTCGGCGGCGGAGCCGCGATGCAATCCAAGAAAGACCAGCAGGTAGCGGAGAAACTCATCGCACGGCGCGATGCTCTCTTTTCAACCCGAGGCCTGAAAGCCGATAGCCCGGCGGCCAAGGCTTCCGGTCAGGTTGCAAAACATGAAGCGGAAGCGACCGTAGCGCGCAAGGTGCTCGAAGAAATCGAGGCTTCACTGGAACAGATCCGGACTTCGGAGGAGAACATCGCCTCCGAAAAGGCCTCCCAGCTCAACCTCCAGGACGAACTCGATAAGCACGCCGCGGAACTGATTGAAATCGAGAAGGCCGAAAAGGTGCTATCCGATATCAACCAGCAGATTGTCACTGCTGATGGCAGCCTGCGCACGCTCAAGGAGACGCAGTCGAAGATCGACCAACAGCTGGCCAAGATCGGTATCGCCAAGCAAGACCTCGCCGAGGCCCGCAAGGAACTGGCGCCCCTCGCCCAAGAGTCCGCCGACGCCAAGGCCGACGCCGCAGCCTGCCGCTTGGCCTCCGACGCGGCCTACGGCGAACGCGATACCCTGCAGAAAAGCGCCACCCTCGTCCAGCAGGCCATCGACCGCATCGAACTGCTCGAGCGAAAGGCGGCCGCCGATGCGGAGCTCACCAAGGCCGAGAGCGCCGATGTCCTGATCGAAAAACTCCGGAAGGAACTGTCCGCCATACCGGAGATCACCCGCAAGGATATCACCGCACTCGCCAGACTGGGCGACGTCGCCAGCAATGCGCAGGCCGCCCTCGAGGCCATGGGCGTCAGCGTCACCGTCCAGCGCGCGGGTCGCAAGGTGAGTCTCGACGGGACCGACATCCTTGAAGGTCAGAGCAAGGTAGTCACCGAACCCGCGGTCATTCGCGTCGGCGATGACGTCACGCTCAACCTCTCTCCCAAGAACGGCGACATCGCCACCCAGCGCAGGACGCTCGAGCAGGCTCGCCAGAAGTTCGACGAAGCGCTGAAGAAATTCGGCGTCGATTCGCTCTCGGCGGCCGAAACCAACCTGTCCGCCCGTGACGACCTAAACGGTAATATCGAACGCGCCGAGACCAGCCGCGGCTCATCCTCGGCGGCGGATCTTCGCAAGACCCTGAGCGAAATCGAGAACGAGCTCATCCAGCTGGACGCCAAGCACCCGGAGTCAAGGCAGGTATCACTTGCCGACAGGGCGGCCCAAACGGCGGAGAAGAAACGCCTCAGCCCCCTCGTACGAGACGCCATCGCCAATGCCGAAACCAAAGGCGCTCTCCGCGAAGCCTCGGAAAAGAAGGCTTCGAAAGCCATCGCCGGAGAAAGCGCACTATCGAGCCGTGTCGATAAACTCGGCGCCGAACTGAATGACCTTGAAAACCAGCTAACGGGCATGCTCAGCAGCACCGGCAGCTTGGATAAGCTGAAAGCCGACATACTCAAAGCCGAGAGCGATCGCCAAGCTTTGGATGTGAAACTGGCCGCCTCTCAGGCGGAGATCTCCAAGCTGACGCCTGACCTTGTCCGTGCCGCGATCAAGATGAAGCAGAACAGCCTGGATAAGTCCTCCGCACGCATCAATGAGGCCGAGAAACTCTCCAACACCCATCGCGGTATCGTGAAGGGACGCACGAGCGGAGACCCCAAGCTCACCTTGGCCACCGCCGTCGCCAAGCTGGAGTCGGCCCAGGCTGACTATTCGCGCGAAAGCGCCTTGGCTGAAGCGCTCAAGTTGCTGGGCGATACGTTCGAGACCACCCAGGCTGAATTGGACAAGGCGTTCACGGGTCCTCTGATCTCCAAGATCGACGAATACGCTAAGATTCTCTTCGGACATGATGCCTCGGTCGAGATGACCCAGGATGCCAACGCCTTCACCGAACCCATGCTCATCAGACCCCAGCGAGGCCTAAACGCCACGACGCCGTTCGATAAGCTCAGCGGCGGGGCCAAGGAACAGTTCTCCGCGGCCATCCGTCTCGCCATGGCCGAAGTACTCAGCAAATCGCACGACGGACACCTGCCGGTGATTTTCGACGACACCTTCAGCTACACGGACACTGAGAACCTCAACAAGGTGCACCTACTGCTGAATCACGCCTCAGAAAAGGGCCTTCAGGTCATCCTATTCACCCACGCCCCTGCCCTGTTCAAGCCCATGGGCGCAGACGAGTCCAACCTATGAGAGACAACCTGGACTGGATCGGAACCCCCGAGTCTTCGAGCATCGCGGCCTTCGCCTACGAGGCCGAGGACTTGATGCTTTACGTCCGCTTCAAGAACGGACGCACCTACCGATACTCCGGCGTGCCCTCTTCTGCCTACGAGGCATTCTCTGACGCCGACTCGAAAGGCACTTTCTTCAACGCCCAGATACAAGGGCGCTACCCTTACACCCAAATCTGACCGTGCACGAAATCAGCTCACTCGCCCCTCGCAATCCCACCGGACCGGGCACCTCGCTCGGAAACCCCTTCCGGACGATTTCGATCATGCATGGTTACACCCTGCTGGACCGTCTTCACTTCCGTTCCCCTGCAGGCGGTTGCAAGGTCCGTTACAATCGAGTCGGCTCGATGACTCACCCGAGCTACCCCAACCCTATCGACCACTATGTGCTCTACGAAGGGGACCACGGTTCCGATGCCCCGAAAGGGAAGCTGATGGACTTCTATGTCTACGGCTACTCGGACCATCCCCATAGCGATGACGATCTGCCTGCCGGACTGACCATCATCAAGATGGGCAAGGAGTTCGACCAGAAGATGGAGGAGATGATCGAAAAGAGCCCAGAATTGAAGCGGATGTTCGAGCAAAGGGCCCTCATGCAGATCAACATGGCCCGGCTTCAGCGCGGCCTTCCGCCTCTGGATCGTCTGCCGGAGAAAGGGAGCTGCCTCATCGCCGCCTTCACCCTCCTCGCCGCCGGCTCCGGCCTGGGCTGGGCCCTCATCCATATCATCGCCTGACCATGGGCTTATTTGACTCGCTCTTCGGACCGTCCTGGGCCGATCGCGTCTCGGCCCATATGCGTGACCATCGCTACCCCGTCGTCGAGCGAATCCGCGCCTGCGTAAACGATCTTACCCCCAAGGCGGATGGTGGCGATATTTCCAGAGGTCTTCCGGTCACGGAGATCAGGAAGTGCCTATCCGGCTTTCCAGACGCGGAAGAACTCGGCACGCTTGCGGCGGCGATGCACCTCCGCAAATCGATGCGCATCCCTGTAGTCGCAATGAAGGTCAAATCCGAGACCCAGTGGCAGCTCTCGATGATCACGGACAGAGCCAGACTCCCGGTCAACGATGACAACCGTTACCGCCGCTTCGAGAACGAGAACCTGATCATCTGGAATCCCGTCGACGACTACGGCCAGGACCTGGCGCCTTGCCCCCGATGACCTGCCTCGGGTAGGGGCAGCACCGCGTGCTGCCCTAGCCTGACTCAGAGCCACACCATCCCC
>Ga0222712_10002137_pt1 | contig 23136 bp, 17 predicted proteins | sample C33_657DmetaG_FD_165043 | JGI IMG/M metagenome (GOLD analysis project Ga0222712, IMG submission 165043) | Estuarine water microbial communities from San Francisco Bay, California, United States - C33_657D | ecosystem: Environmental > Aquatic > Marine > Unclassified | place: USA: California... | reverse complement strand
ATCAAGGGATCCCCCCAGACCAACGACCCATCATCCAACCCTATCAGTTGCAAGACTGTGCCTGGGTGGCCAACCGATGCGCCGAATTACTCGATTTGCCTTCGCAACAAAAGCAGCATCTTCTGACCATGGAAAACCCCAGACTCAGGCTTGATCTGGTACAAGAGCTACTAGAAGACATGGGTGTGTTCAAAGAGCCCGAGTGAGCGCGCGTGACGCTTAAAATTCGGTGGCACTATTTATAAATTAAGTTCATATGATCCTTAAAATAAGTTCACATCATTCACAAAATAATTTTATAAGATTCATAAAATACGATCGCGAAACTCAAAGAATAAGTTCGCATCCATCACAAAAAATGAGACTACCTAAAATGAATACTCTTTTTAAGATCTTTGCAGCAAGCGCACTTGCCTGTTTAACCTCGCTTTCGTTTGCGCAAACGGCGGCTAACTTTCCGAATCGCACTATCAAAATTCTGGTACCGTTTGCACCGGGCGGCTCGAGCGACCAGTTGGCCCGCCTAGTGGCGCAGCGCATGACCGCCGATTGGGGGCAAACCGTTATTGTCGAGAACAAGCCTGGCGCAGGTGCAACGCTGGGTGCCGACCAAGTTGCCAAAGCATCACCTGATGGCTATACCCTGCTGCTGGCTGCCACGCACCACATCATTGCTCAAAATGTCTTTAAAAATCTGCCCTACGATATTGGCCGTGACCTCGCACCCGTGAGCGTCATTGCCATGATCCCCAACATGGTTGTGGTCAACGCAAAGGTTCCAGCCAATACGATTCAAGAGTTTGTCGCGTTAGCCAAAACGCAACCGGGCAAACTGAACTATGGCTCTGCGGGCGCGGGCACGGCTCACCATCTCATCGGCGAAATGTTTAATCTGCAGGCACAAACAGATATTGTCCACGTCCCTTACAAAGGCAGTGCGCCCGCAATCTCTGATTTGGTCAGCGGCCAAACTCAATTAATGTTTGACACGATCACAGCAGGCTTGCCACAAGTCACAGGCGGCAAAACGCGTGCACTGGCCGTTACCACCGCCAAGCGCTCGTCTGCCTTGCCCGATGTGCCAACACTGAACGAAACGATTTTGCCAGGTTTCGACGTGGGCACCTGGTTTGGGCTGATGGCGCCTGCCAAAACCCCGAGCGATATTGTGAACGAGCTCAGTGCTGAGGTGACGAAAATCGTCAACATCCCAGAGGTGAAAAGCCAATTGTTAGCAACGGGTGCCGAACCTATTGGCAACACTGCAGCAGAGATGTCTGCGCAAGTTAAAAAAGAACTCGACAGCTTTGCAGCACTGCTTAAGCAGATCAAGTTGACGGTTGAGTAGCCGTCAATAAGAAACCGCAGTGTCGTTGCAATCGACCAAGCCGTAATATCTTTGCTCGGCTTGATCGAATTGCACCAGCCTCGAAGCAGCTGCAAAGTATTGAAAGATCAAATAACGCTCGCATATCAATATCTACCATCATTTCAGGAAACCGCCATGGGGACTTTTAGAACATTTTTGTTCGCACCCGCCAACCATCCACGACGCACCGAGAAGGCCTTTACGCTCGGTGCTGACGCCGTCATTCTTGACTTAGAAGATGCCTGCGCCGTCTCAGAAAAAGTCATTAGCCGCCCCCTAGCCGTGCAAGCGATGCAACGGCCACGCAACTGTCTGGGGTATATCCGCGTCAATCCGATGTCAACGATTTATGCCTATGGCGATCTCGTGGCCACTGTCCAAACTGGCGTCGACGGCTTGATTTTGCCCAAAGTCGAGAATGCTGGTCAGGCCCAAACTGCTGACTGGCTCATGACCGAGCTTGAGCGCGAACGCGGCTTAACGTTAGGTGCGATCGACCTGATCCCGATTATTGAAACCGCCAAAGGCATTGCCAACTTGGGCGAAATTCTCTCAAGCTGCTCGCGCATCAAGCGCGTGGCGTTTGGCGCCGGCGACTTTACCTTGGATCTCAATTTGAAGTGGTCGCGTGACGAGACTGAACTGCTGGCCTACCGCAATCAGGTGGTCTTGATGTCTCGCGCGCATGACAAAGAACCCCCGATCGACACGGTTTGGGTTGATTTGCAAGATGCTGAAGGCTTCGAAGCCTCGACCAATAAGATTCGCGACCTCGGTTTTCAGGGCAAACTGTGCATTCACCCAGATCAAATTCCAGTCGTCAACAAAGCCTTCACTCCAACTGAAGCGCAAGTTGCACGCGCCACAAAAATTGTTGAAGCCTTTGCCGCAGCCGAAGCTGCTGGGTCTTCATCGATTCAACTCGATGGTCAGTTTATTGACTACCCAATCGTCTACGCTGCACAGCGCATCGTTGCGATCAGTCAAAAACTGGCTGCAGCCCGTTAACAACACGCGCCTGTCGTCTTTAATAGATAGACAGACGCACAAACCCTTCAGCTTTAAGAAACCTCTTTACAAGATCTTGCGCCTGAGCCACTTCGACGTTCAGCGCTGCGGGTGCATGGCGCAATCTTGTGCCTGACGCGCCTCAAACTGAGCGCAGACCTCGTCGTACTTAAATCCGCGGATCCCTCCGCGTACCGTACCCGACTCGCACGAGCGATACAAATCTCGCCAGCACTCTGGCAACACGTCACTATCTGGTGGCGCAATCCACAGCCTGTATAACAACCTCTTAAGCGCAGGATCTTCGTGGTCTTGAAACTCAGTGCGCGAATGGAGCGTCACGTGACTATTCACGATTTGTACGTCACCAGGTTCAAGCCACATTTCGTAGGCGATCTCAGGGCGCCGAACCACCTGATCAAACTGTTCAAGGGCTGCCAAATGTTCGGCACTGATTTGTGGGGCACCTTCGATTTTCTGGGCGCTGCGCACACGGTTCCAGTTCCAGCGGCCAAACCACTTTTCGCCTTGCTGCGAAAACACTGGCTGCATCACGTACGGTCCCTCGTCGGGTGCGCCCTCACCCTGCCGACTAAACGCAATCGGCTCGTACAGCCACTTCAGTTGATCAGGAAATTCACGTGCCATCACATCATGGCCGGCCATTGAACTGCTGACAATAGTCTTTCCACCGGATACGGCCTGGTTAAAGCAGCTTAAAAAAATGATGTCAGAGGAGTCGGTATGAAAATCAAGTTCAGCGTTGGATGAATAGCCGCGGCCTGTTCCCGTACGATAGGTCATCCCGGCATCTTTCACCGCTGAAATATAGTGCGTGTCTTTACCTTGAGGGCGAGGCACGCCGCTATACAGACCCAAGCCCCAAGTCAGGATTTCAAATTGCTTAGCGGTCAGTTCTTGTCGTGGCAAACCCTTGATCAAGGCAACGCCCAACCCACGTTTGACCTCTTCAAGCGCCGCGTTAAGCGTGACCAAGGTCTTGCTCAAGGCAAAATCCTCGCGCCGGTAAGCGAGCAAAGATTTATTGGGATCTTGAGCTTTTAGCACCGCGTCAATCATCTCTTGACGCATCGCTGCATCAATTCTAAAGACCCAACGTTGATCGCGTTCAAGATCGGCGACTCGCCAGTTTGAGGGATGTTTCAAAGAATTTAAGACCATACTGTTGCCTCACAACACGTTATTTTTATATCAGAGTGTACTGCTCGTCAGTTGTCAGATCGACGCGAATCAATAGTTTGATCGTCTTGATTCAAATCAATGCCATCAACTCGCAAACTTCAAAATCGCCCTCGCCCATCACAATTGCGTCGACCCGAGCTGCCACGTCACCGCCACACACCTCAGTGATGAGCCCGCGCGCTTTATCGCGAATTTTTTCGGGGCCCACCGGTCGCGTCCAACTGCCCAAGGGTGCATCGCAGCGCTGCACCAACTCACGCCCATCGCGCAACACAACCTTAAGCTCAACGTGCATCTGATCCAAACGACCTGAAATCGTTGCGTCGCGATTAAGAACAATTTTTTCAAGCAAACTAACAACATCCGCCGAAAAGCGCCGCTCTTGCGTAAAACTTTTTGGCTCGACTTGGCCATCAAGCAGTGCCACGGCAGTCGTATATTGCCAAGAGAACTTACCATCTAAACCTGTCTCGGGCTTTGGGCGATCGATGTAGTGCATCACCGGTGTGCGTAATTCGATGCGCTCGACCTGCTCGCTCAAATTCACCGCAGGGTGGTTTGCGCGTAACTCTAGTGCTGCGGTAATCACAAAATGAGTCGCAAACTGAGACGGAAACAATTTCCAGGCTGGGCCGGGCTGTACTGCGCGGGCAACCTCAAGCGCTGCCGTCAGGTGTTGAGGCTCAAAGGTTGCACCGAACAACGCGGGCCCCCACCCCCTGGGGCTACCGATCGCATCCACATTTGCCGTAAACCCCTCTGCCGCCAACAGCGCAGCCTCGACACCATTCGCTGCAGCGTCGCCACAATGCAGTGCTTTTGTCATCGTACCCACGTTAGCCAGCACAGAACCGCAGCGCGAAGCAGCCATACTGACTGCAGCAACGACTTGCTCTTGCGTCAAGGTCATCAGTTCGGCACAGGCCAGTGCGGCAGCCATTGGCCCCACCGCGCCTGGCGGATGCATCGTCAATTTACCCGGTTCGATCTGACCTGAGGCAAGGCGCAAACGCCCTTGCGCTTCAATCCCTTTCGCTAAGGCACGCAACAAGGCTTTGCCCTGAGCGCCACAACCGCTGGCCTCGCGCCACTGCGCAAGTGCCAAGAGCGCAGGTAGCAATGGCGATAGCGCATGGTTAGGCGGGTTCCACATGGGTTCAAAGTCCAGCACGTGCATTGCGGCACCATTCACTCGCGCCGCCTGCACCACACCGGTTGAAAATCCCTTGCTAATCACGCGTGCGGGCCCCGCCGGCACATCTCGTTGCGCCAGTTTGGCTAAGATACTCGGCCCAAGTTCATGCGCCCCCGCGATCGCGACGGCTAAGCCATCTAAAAGCAACAAACGGCATTGACGCTCAAGCACAGGGTCAGCAGCAGGCCAAGCTAAAAGCAAGTTAACAAAACTGCCAGTCAAGTCATTGGTGGGCGTCGCTGCGTTCACTTTAGGTGAGTCTCGGTTATTTTTGTCTGATAATTGGTTGATAGATTACGCCAGTTCATTATTGATAGATGTCGCCGGCTTGTTTTTGACAGATTGCGCTCGATCATTCTCTCGCAATTTCTGATCCATGAAGCAGATGAAACTCCACTATTTGGAATCTTAGAGATTGAAGACATCAATACAGGGTTATCCCTAATCGACTCACCTTATCATTCGCCACAAACTGCCTGACGGCATATAGTTGCAGTCACTGTGCAAAAAAAATTGGAAACTGCATGACGGCTCTCATCGGACAGGCGCAGCGCCTGTACCGAACTGCCGTGAGCGCGAGCCAACGCGCGGAACAATCACATAGAAAATCAGGATCATTGTTATGAATCAGTCACACGCCACTCAAACTGTGCTTGAGCAAATCGCCGAGCGTATCGTGTCTTTTGACCTCAAGGCCATCACGCCTCAAGCCATTATGTTGTCGCGCACGGCAATTATCGACACTATAGGCGTCACACTTGCTGGCGCTATTGAGCCCTGCACCACAAACCTGCTGCGCACCCCTGGGGTTGCCTCCGCACCGGGCGTCTGCACGATTTTTGGCACGGCGCAAAAGACTTCAGCGCTTGATGCAACGTTTATCAACGGCACCGCCTCGCACGCCTTAGATTACGACGACTTTAGCCAACCGATGGGCGGGCATCAGTCAGCGCCGTTGGTCGCGCCCCTGATGGCAATCGCCGAAGAACGCGGTAACTCGGGCCTCGAACTGCTTCAGTCGTATGTCGTTGGGATTGAAACTGAAATTCGACTGGCACGCGCCGTCAACTTCTATCACTATGACAAAGGCTGGCATCCAACAGCAACACTCGGTGTCTTTGGTGCTGCCGCTGCTGCGGGACATTTGCTTAGGCTCGACGCCAAAAAGCAAGCGATTGCACTGGCCATTGCCGCCTCGTTCGCCTCGGGTATCAAAGCTAACTTCGGCACCATGGTCAAGCCTCTTCACGTAGGTCAGTGCGCGCGTAACGGTTTATTGGCGGCTCTCATGGCCGACGCGGGCTACGATGCCAATCCTGAAGCGCTTGAGCACCATCAAGGCTTTTTCAATGCGTTCAACGGCAAAGGCAATTACGACGCCAGCTTGATTTTTGAAAACTGGGCCAATCCTCTAGAGGTCTTAAGCCCTAGTATGGGGCTTAAGCAGTTTGCCTGCTGCGGTAGCACCCACCCTGCCGTCACCATGGCGCTTCAACTGCGACAACAAGAAACCTTCAGCCCACAAGACATTGAAAAGGTCGACATCATGCCGCATCGTCGTCGCCTGCCGCACACGAACAATCCAGATCCTCAAACCCCGCTGGCCGCCAAATTCTCGGTGCAATATGCAGTGGCGCGCGCATTAGTTGATGGGACCGTGCGTCTTGATGACTTTGAAGGGGATGCGCACTTTGATAGTAAGGTACGAGCGATCATGGCAAAAACGACTGCCGCGCCACACCCCGATATGCCCGACGACTCACCCGATCAATTTGGCGCCGAAGTCATTGTGGCCTTGAAAGACGGGCGTACTGTATCGCGTCGAATTAATAGCTTGGTTGGACGTGGCGGCGACTACCCCTTAACAAGTGAAGAGTTATGGGAGAAATTCAACGACTGCGCCAAACGTGTGCTGCCCGCGACTGATATCCCTGCCCTGTTTGCTAAGCTCGAGAAGCTTGAACATATTAAAAATATTCGCGAACTCACCCCCTTCTTAGCCAAGTTTTCAAAGGCAGCCTAAGCACCAAGACGACTCAAGAAAACCACTCTCTCTGTCCGGTATATAGTGTTTGCCTAAGCCACTCGGTATTCAAGGAAACCCCATGAACAGACGTTCTTTTGTCCGATCAGCCGCATTGGGTGGTCTCGCGACCATTGGGTTTCCGCTTTTAGCGCAACAGGATAAATTCCCAAGCAAAACGATCAAGTTTGTCGTGCCTTTTGCGGCCGGTGGTGGGGGTGACGCGATCGCCAGAATCGCCGGACAAAAACTATCCGAGCGACTCAATAATCCAGTCGTCGTTGAAAACCGTACGGGCGCGGGCGGCAATGTGGGTTCGGCGTATGTGATGAAGTCGGCGCCTGATGGCTACACGCTACTGAATTTGTCGACCAGTTACTGCATACAAGCGGCGATGGCACCCCTTCCCTTTGATCCCATTCTGGATATGCAACCCATCATCACGCTTGCGCAAACGCCAATGGTGCTGCTGGTGCATAACGATTCGCCTTTTCGCAATGCAACCGATCTGATTGCCGCCGCGAAAAAGAACCCCGATCGGTACACCCATGGCTCGGCCGGAGTGGGTTCAATTGCCCATTTATCCATGGAAGAGTTTGCCTATCTTGCAAAGATCAAATTGGTGCATGTGCCCTATAAGGGCTCGTCCCTCGCCATGAATGATTTACTCGGGGGGAACGTCGATCTTCTACTCAGCACCTCAACCTTCACCGCCCCTTACGTCAAGTCAAAACGCGTCAGAGCGCTAGGAGTCGCTGGAGAGTCTCGTTTAGCCATTTTGCCCGACGTCCCGACCTTTGAAGAACAGGGCGTTAAAGACTTCAATGTTGTCGACAGTAAATCTATGGGCGGCCCTCGAGGGATTCCTCCCGAAGTCGTTGCTTTGCTCAACGCCGAGCTCAATAACGTTTTAAAAGATCGCGCCGTCTACACTCGGCTCGAAGACGAAGGCACGATCGCCGTAGGCGGTTCGCCCGAGTACATGCTGCAACTGGTTCGCAAAGATATTGCTCGCTGGAAGAAAGTGATCGAGTTGCAGAAAATTACCCCTCAATAGTGAAAAGCATCATGACGCAAAAAAATCCCGAATACTTCCCACTGGGCCATAGCGGCCTCTATGTGCCGCGACTTTGGCTGGGCACCATGATGTTCGGCGATCAAACTAATGAAGCCGTTGCGCGAGAAATCGTCGCAACCACCCGCGCTGCCGGTTACAACGCGATCGACTCTGCAGACAGCTACGCCGGGGGTGACTCTGAGCGCATGGTTGGGCGTTTGATCGCACAAGACCGTGCCCGTTGGATAGTGGCGACTAAAGTCGCTAACCCCATGAGTAAAGAGCCTAACGACCGAGGCACCTCAAGACGTTGGCTCATGACCGAGATCGACAACAGCCTCAAACGGCTTGCAACCGATTGGATCGATGTTTACTACATGCACCGTGATGACGAAGTCACCCCGATGGAAGAGACCCTCTCGACTTTTGCCCGACTCATTGAGCTTGGAAAAATTCGCTATTACGGTGTGTCTAACTTTCGCTCATGGCGCATTGCCAAGATGGTTGAAATGGCTCGAAAAATGGGGATCCCGCCACCAATTGTGTGTCAGCCCCCTTACAGCGCAGTCACGCGGATGATTGAAACCGAAGTGCTACCCTGCTGCGATCATTACGGCGTCGGCGTCGTCGCCTACAGCCCACTGGCGCGTGGCGTGTTAACGGGCAAGTATCAGCCCAACGTCGCACCAGAGGCCTCGAGTCGCGCGGGGCGCGGCGACCGCCGTTTGCATCAAACCGAGTTTCGTAACGAATCTTTTGAGGTGGCCAACGCCTTAAAAGAGCATGCTTTGCGTCGCGGGTTGAGCCCAACTCAGTTTGCCATCGCCTGGGCGCTGAACAACAAACTCATCAACGGTGTGATTGGCGGGCCCCGAACGCTCGAACAGTGGCAAGACTATATTGCTGCAATGTCTGTCTCGTTGAACGCCGAAGACGAGGCGGCGGTCGACGGACTTGTCGCGCCAGGCTACGCTTCCACGCACGGATTCACTGATCCGCAATACCCCATTGTTGGGCGCCGCCCTCGCTAATCCTAAATTTTGCTAAGCTATAGATCCCTCTCTTTGCCCGCTAAGGCAAAGAGAGTCTAAACGGTTTCATGGCTCAAATACTGTACGACCCACAGAACCGAAGAGGCTTGTCTGCAACAAACTCGAAGGTCGAGAGGGCGACGAACAGACCTCCTCTGATCGGCGATAATAGACACCTCGCCATCAACAGTGAACTCTTCCGTCTCATGAATAAACGCGATATGGTCATCCAGAGCATCGTCTACCTGCGCGGACCAAATATCTGGACGTATTACTCAGCCCTCGAGGCTGTCGTCGACATCGGAGACCTCGAGGATTGCCCCTCTAATCTTGTACCCGGTCTCTATGAGAGACTAGTCGCCTGGCTACCCAGTCTGATCGAACATCGCTGTAGCCCAGGCGTGCGCGGAGGTTTTTTGCAACGTCTGCAAACCGGAACATGGCCCTGTCACATTCTTGAACATGTGACACTCGCCCTACAGGATCTCGCTGGCGTACCGGGTCATGGTTTTGGGCGAGCACGCGAAACCGAAACACGAGGCGTCTACAAAGTTGTCGTCAGTGGTTGGCAAGAAGAGGTGACCCGTGCCGCGCTCTACGCCGGACGAGATCTGGTCATGGCCGCGATTGAAGACCAGCCTTACGACCTTGAAGCTGCGCTTGAACAGCTCAAAGAACTCTCGCAAGATTTATGCTTAGGGCCGAGCACTGCCTCGATGGTCTTAGCGGCTGAAGATCGTGACATTCCAACTGTGCGTTTAAATAATGGCAACCTGATTCAGTTTGGGTACGGCAACCAACAACGCCGTATCTGGACTGCAGAAACTGACCAGACCAGCGCCATCGCCGAAACCATCTCGCGTGACAAAGACTTAACAAAGTCAATTTTAGAATCCTGCGGCGTGCCGATCCCGCAAGGGCGCGCCGTTCAAGACGCACAAGATGCCTGGGAAGCCGCGCAAGAACTGGGTTTGCCGGTCGTGGTCAAACCGGTTGACGGCAACCACGGACGTGGTGTGTTTATTAACCTCGAAACGCAGCAAGAGATCGAGGCAGCGTACGCCGTCGCGGTTGACGAGGGCTCTGGGGTGTTGGTTGAGCGTTTCATTCGTGGCAACGAACATCGACTGCTGATTGTGAATGGAAAACTTGCCGCGGCGGCAAAAGGTCAGACAGCGCGTGTGACTGGCGACGGCATCCACACGATCAACGACTTAATTGAGCTTCAAATCAACTCAGACCCTCGCCGCGGGCGTGGCGAAGAGCAGCCCCTAAATCCCGTTCGCATTGATTCGGCGGCACGCCTCGAGCTTAAACGTCAGGGGTTTGAAGCTGACAGCATTGCGCCACTCGGTTGCGAAGTCTTGATTCAGCGCAACGGCAATGTTGCCTTTGACTGCACCGATGACGTTCATCCCGAAGTCGCAGCGCTTGCGGCCGTCGCCGCAAAAGCCGTTGGATTAGATGTTGCCGGTATCGATTTGGTCACCGAGGATATCTCTCGCCCCCTGTCAGAGACGAATGGTGCGATCGTAGAAGTCAACGCTGGGCCCGGGCTCTTGATGCATCTGAAGCCAGCCGAAGGTCTACCGCGCGAGGTGGGCAAAGCAATCGTTGATTACATGTTTCCACCAGAAGACGATAAAACCTTTCCGTTGATCGGCGTCTCTGGCTCGAGTGGCACGACGCTAGTCACGCACCTGATGTTTCATTTATTACGGCTCAATGGCGCGTGCACCGGCTTGTCGAACAGCGAGGGGGTGAAAGTCAATGATCGCGTACTTACTTCGGCAGTCTCTTCAACTTGGTCTAATACTCAACGCTTGCTATTAAATTGCCAGATTCAAGCCGCAGTCGTTGAAACGAACGGCATGCAAATCCTGACCGAAGGCCTCGATTACATCAAATGCTTGGTAGGCATCGTCACTGATATCACTTTTCATGACACCTTCAAGGCCCCTAGCGTGGCATACCACGCCTTTGAAACTGCAACCGATCTGATCAAAATCTATCGCACACAAATTGACGTGGTTTGCGCCAGTGGCACAGGCGTACTCAACGCCGATGACGTCAACGTGGCAGACATTGCTCAATACTGCGCAGGTGCGTTAATCTTTTTTAGTCAGGATTCGAGCGCGGCACTGATTCAAGCGCATCTCGCAGAAGACAAATGGGCGGTGTTACTCGAATCGGGCCAGATTGTTTTGGCACAAGGCAAGCTTCGTACGCCTTTGTGCAAAACCTCAGACCTTCCAATTTTGGGAGGGCAGCATGACACCCCCCAAGACAATACCGTTGCGGTGCTGGCTTCAGTCGCTGCAGCGTGGGCCTTAAATTTGCCTTTAGATCTCATTCGCAGCGGCCTGCGCTCGTACTAACACAGACATCTAAGATCTCACCATCTAACCAAAAGGCCAAGCCCTAAACCCATCAACTAGCATGGGTTTAGGCGAGGCTTGGCGCTCGGCCACCATCCCCGCCCCGCCCTGCAATACAGCAAGCTTTTGGCTCAATTCCGGTAAACTAACTTACTGGTGGATTAACCGTGACGTCACCCCGCCTAATCTAGCTAACGTCTGTCACCCATTTCTTTTACGCAAGGCCTCTAGAGCATGACTGCACGCACTCAAATTCATCGCCTTCAAGTTGCAACCTCACTCTACCGTTTTATTGAAGACAGCGTGCTGCCAGGCAGTGGCGTCAGCAGCACCGCCTTCTGGCAAGGTTTCGATGCACTGGTACATGACTTGTCACCAAAAAATGTTGCTTTGCTCGCTGAGCGCGATCGCATTCAAACGGCGATGGACAGCTGGCATCGTGCTCACCCAGGCCCTATCCAAGACATGGCGGCCTATCGTACTCACCTGACTTCGATCGGCTACCTCGCACCGACGCCCGGGCCTGTCACCATCACGACTGCCAATGTGGATGCCGAGTTGGCGCTTCAAGCTGGGTCACAACTGGTTGTCCCAGTACTAAATGCCCGTTATGCCTTGAACGCGGCCAACGCCCGCTGGGGGTCGTTGTACGACGCACTGTATGGCACCGATGTGCTGCCTGAAACCGACGGTGCCACCAAAGCAGGGCCGAATGGCTCGGGCTACAACCCTGTGCGCGGTGCCCGCGTCATCGCATTTGGTCGTCAGTTTCTTGATCAAGCCGCCCCTTTGGCAAACGGCTCGCATGCCGACGTACAACGCTACAGCGTGCAGGCGGGCAAGTTAGCCGCATCGCTTAAAAACGGTAGCACAACTGGCTTGGCGGATCAAAATAAATTTGTCGGTTTCCAAGGCTCTGAAGCCGCACCATCGGCCATTCTTTTGGCCAATAACGGCCTGCACATTGATATCCAGATCGACAATTCAAAAGGTATTGGCAAAGACGACCAAGCTGGCGTCAACGACATTGTGATTGAATCGGCACTATCGACGATTCTTGATCTCGAAGACTCTGTTGCAGTCGTCGATGCAGACGACAAAGTCTTGGCCTACAGCAACTGGCTTGGCATTCTAAAAGGCACGCTGGTTGAAAGCGTGACTAAAAACGGAAAAACCTTCAATCGAACGCTGAACGCCGACAGAAAGTACCAGGCCGGTATCGGTGGCGTTCAAGCCAAAGATGGCGTAGTGACCTTGCACGGTCGTTCGCTTTTGTTTTTACGCAACGTCGGTCACCTGATGACCAACCCAGCTATTCTTGATGGCCAAGGTAATGAAATTTTTGAAGGTATCCTGGATGCAGTCGTAACCGTGACGATTGCACTGCATGATCTCAAGCGCACCAAAGATCACTTGTACGGCAACTCGCGAACGGGTTCGGTGTATATCGTTAAACCTAAAATGCACGGCCCTGCTGAAGTTGCGTTTGCAAGCGAGCTCTTTGGTCGTGTTGAAGGGTTCTTGGGCTTGCCCCCAAATACTGTCAAGCTTGGCATCATGGATGAAGAGCGTCGTACCAGCGCCAACCTGAAAGCATGTATTAACGAGGCTCGCGCCAGAGTGGCTTTTATCAACACCGGCTTTTTAGATCGCACTGGCGACGAAATGCATACAGCGATGCAAGCTGGCCCGATGCTTCGTAAAGGCGACATGAAATCCAGCGCTTGGCTGTCGGCCTACGAACGCAGCAATGTGCTCACAGGTTTAGCCTGCGGTTTGCGTGGTCGCGCGCAGATCGGTAAAGGGATGTGGGCGATGCCTGACCTGATGGCCGCCATGCTCGAACAAAAGATCGGTCACCCCAAAGCAGGTGCCAATACTGCTTGGGTACCATCTCCGACCGCAGCGACCTTGCACGCGTTGCATTACCACCAAGTCAACGTTGCAGAGATTCAAGTGGGCCTTGAAAAAACCGCAAACGACGCCGAGATTGATCGCTTGCTCAACGAAATTTTACTAGTGCCAGTCGCCACTGACCCCAAGTGGTCAGCCAGTGATATTCAACAGGAACTCGATAACAACGCCCAAGGGATTTTGGGCTACGTTGTGCGTTGGGTCGATCAAGGCGTGGGCTGCTCAAAAGTGCCTGACATTCACAACGTCGGTCTGATGGAGGATCGCGCCACCTTAAGAATTTCAAGCCAGCACATCGCTAACTGGCTCTTGCACGGGATCACAAACGAGGCGCAGGTCACCGAAACCCTGCAACGCATGGCAAAGGTGGTAGATCAACAAAACGCGAATGACCCTCTGTACACCCCAATGTCGCCAAACTTTGAAGCCTCGTCTGCTTATCGCGCGGCGCGTGATTTAGTCTTTAAAGGATTGGTACAGCCAAGTGGCTATACCGAGCCTTTGTTGCACGCTTGGCGTCTCAAGGTAAAAGCCAGTTAAAGCGCCCACGTCATCACTCAGGAAACAAAATGAACGCACCCGTCCCAATGCTCGACACCGCTGAAATGCTTTCAAATGTAAGCCGAGCCTGGGACGACGATCTCGTCAAACAGCTCAGCGACTATATCGAGATTCCGGCCAAATCCCCGGCCTTTGATCCAGATTGGGCGAAAGCCGGTTACCTTGAAACCGTGCTGCAGCGAGCAGCAACCTGGGTTGAACAACAAAAAGTTGCAGGGCTCAAAGCTGAAATTATTCGCCTGCCTGGCCGTACACCTATTATGTTTTTTGAGGTGGCAGCTACACGGCCACAAACACCAAGCAGCCAAACGGTGCTGATGTATGGCCATTTGGATAAGCAACCCGAGTTTGATGGCTGGCGCGCCGGCTTGGGCCCCTGGACCTCAAAATACCTCGACGGCAAACTCTACGGACGTGGCAGTGCTGACGACGGCTATGCAACCTACGCTGCGATTACCGCGATTCAAGCGCTTAAAGCGCAAAAGGTCGAACACCCTCGTATCGTCGGCATTATCGAAACCTGCGAAGAAAGCGGGTCACCTGACTTGCTGCCCTACATCGAGGCGATCAAGCCTCGCTTGGGTGATGTCGGTTTGGTGATGTGCTTAGACAGTGGCGCAGGTAATTACGATCAGCTGTGGTTAACGACGAGTTTGCGCGGCATGGCCACCGGCGTCTTAAAAGTTGAAATTTTGACCGAAGGGATTCACTCGGGCGATGCTTCGGGCTTGGTGCCCTCAAGTTTTCGCATCATGCGTCATGTGCTGGATCGCCTTGAAGACAGCGCAACGGGCCGCCTACTGCCCCAAAGCTTTCATTGTGAGATCCCCACCGAACGGGTCGATCAGGCGCGTGCCACAGCAGCCATTCTGGGCGACGAGATATTCAAACGCTTTCCTTGGGCACATCACGACTGCGGCGGCTCAACCCTGGTGGCGATTCCCACCACCTTAGACCCTGTTGAAGCGCTGATGCGACGCACCTGGAGACCGACACTGAGCGTCACAGGCGCCGAGGGTTTCCCGTCGTTGCGTGACGCAGGTAACGTCTTGCGCCCGTACACGGCCTTCAAACTCGGCTTGCGCTTACCGCCGTTGATTGACGCCGCAGCGGCGGTTGCAGAACTCAAAACACTGCTAGAAGACAACGCTCCATATCAGGCCAAGGTTACCTTTGAGCCACAGGGTGCCTCAACCGGCTGGAATGCCCCCACAATCGCCCCTTGGTTTGAACAGGCGTTAAATCAAGCGAGCCTGGCACACTTTCAGGCACCTGTAGGTTACATCGGTCAAGGCGGTACGATCCCGTTGATGAATCTGCTCAGTCAGGGCTTTCCGAAAGCGCAAATGATGGTGTGCGGTGTGCTCGGACCAAAATCGAATGCGCATGGCCCAAACGAGTTTTTACACGTACCGTATGCAAAAAAATTGACCGCTGCAGTCGGGCAAATCATGGCGCAGATGCCCTAACGAGCCGCACCACACTTTAACCAAAAAACTCTCAGAGACATCAACATGACAACCCCTCAATCCTTAATCATTCGTAACGGCTTGATCGCTGACGGTACGGGCACCAAGCCCTACATTGGCGACATCAAAATCGTCGATGGCATCATTCAGCAAGTCGGTACAGTCACCGGCACCGCCTCCGAAGAAATCGATGCTAAGGGGCTGCTCGTGACCCCAGGTTTTGTCGATATCCATACCCATTACGACGGCCAGGTGACCTGGAGCAACAAAGTCGCGTCATCCTCACAGCTAGGCGTGACCACGGTGGTGATGGGTAATTGTGGCATTGGCTTTGCGCCTTGCAACCCAGAGCACCGGCAAGTCATGATGAAGCTTATGGAAGGTGTTGAGGATATTCCCGGCGTGGTGCTAGACGAGGGCTTGCCCTGGAACTGGCGCACCTTTCCAGAATATCTTGATGCGCTTGAGGCCCGTCAGTATGACGCCGATGTCGCGACGCAAGTTGGTCATGCGCCCTTACGCATTCATGTGATGGGTGACCGAGGCGCTGCGCGCGAAGTGGCCACCGAGGCTGACAGCCTTGAAATGGCACGTTTAGCCGCCGAGGCAGTTAAGGCTGGCGCGTTAGGCTTCACAACCTCACGCACCATTCTGCATAAAAGCAGCGATGGTCACCATACGCCAACCTTGGGTGCCGCCGAAAGTGAACTCACAACAATTGCCAAGGGCTTGGGCGCGATTGGCCAAGGCGTCTTGCAATTAGTCTCTGATTTTGACGATACAGACAATGAGTTTGCAATGCTACGTCGAATTGTCGAAGCGTCAGGGCGCCCTCTATCACTGACTCTGTTGCAACACGAGCATTTGCCACAACGCTGGCGTCGCGTGATGGAGCACATGCACGATGCAACCGATGCCGGCTTACAAATGAAAGCACAAGTTGGCGCACGCCCCGTCGCGTTGTTGCTGAGCTTTTCACTCTCGATCTGCCCATTCTCGCAATTACCGTCATACGAAGCGTTAGCAAAGCTGCCGCTGGCTGAAAAACTTGAGCGCCTCAAAGACCCGGCTCTGCGTGCCAAAATTGTGGCCGAAGAGCACACCGAAGCGATGTACAAACGTCGTGTCGCGAACTTTGAAAATCTATATCCACTCGGTGACCCACCAGAGTACGAACCGAAGCCTGAAGACAGCATTGCGGGCTTAGCAAAGCGTGCCGGTGTGAATCCAACCGAATACGCCTACGATTATTTGCTTCAAAACGAAGGCAAAGCGATTCTGTATCGCCCTCTGTATAACTATGCCGAGCAAAACCTTGACGTGCTGCGCGAAATGTTGCTTGATCGGGATACCGTGCCTGGCTTGAGCGATGGTGGCGCACATTATGGCTTTATCTGCGACGCAAGTTTCCCAACCTATCTGCTGACACACTGGGCACGTGATCGCTCACGAGGCGAAAAAATCCCTCTTGAAACCTTGGTGAAATGGCAAACGCACGACACCGCAGCCACAGTGGGTTTGAACGATCGAGGTCTGCTGCGCCCCGGCTACAAGGGCGACGTCAACGTGATCGACTTTGACAAACTCAAGCTTCACGCACCAAAAATCGTGCATGATTTGCCAGCAAACGGACGTCGCTTAGGACAAGTTGCCGAAGGCTATCGCGCTACGATCGTGGCCGGTGTGGTGACGTATCGCGACGGTGTTTCAACTGGCAAGTTGCCAGGCAGACTCATTCGTGGCGCGCAAAGTCCGCAGACTGTCGAACAAGTCGCACAGGCGGTTGCCGCCTAGGCGATGTTAACCAGGCACTGAGGGCTGGTAGATGACGAAGGGGCTATGCATTGTGTGCCTAGTCCCAGGATTAAAATTTTCTAAGACAATTAAACAAAAAATTGGAGACAAAGATGGCGATATACGAATTACGCACTTACACAGTCACAGTCGGAAAAATGAGTGAAGTAGTCGCTCTGTACAAAGCAGAAGGCTGGCCAGCACTCTCTAAGCACCCTGCAAAGTTGTGCGGTTACTTTACGGGTGACATTGGCGCACTCAATCAGTTAGTGCATCTATGGAAATTCGATGATGAGGCTGACCGCCGTAAGTTTTGGGATGGCGTCTATGGCGATCAGGCTTTTATGAATTTTGCCAAACAGTTGCGCCCGCTCTTGCAGACGCAAGAAAACAAGTTGATGCTTGCAGCGCCTTGGGGCCCGCAAGTTTAAGCCCTGTCATTTAAACCGCGCACTGACGCTGCCAAAGGCACCAAAATCGGCAACGACAGCATCGCCGGGCTTGACTGGTACAGGCACCACGCAGGTGCCAGTCATGACGACATCACCCGCTTGTAAATACCGATCGTGGTCCACTAATTCGTTGGCCAGCCAGGTCAAGGCAAGCCTCGGATCACCCAAGACGTTTGAGCCCTGCCCTCGCGCAACAGTTGCACCGTTGCAGGTCACACTGACCTGATGGTCTTTTAAGTCAACGCTGCGCCAATCGGTTGTGACCTCTTGCCCGACGACAAAAAAGCAAGCGCAGGCAAACTCTGCAATCAACTGTGCCTCACCTGCTTTTGCGAAATCTTCAAAACGTGAGGCAGGGACTTCAATGGCGACGTGCAAGGCTTCGACACTTGCCATCACCTCAGCCATGCTCAACGGCGCACTGCCCACGCGCTTGATATCACGCCCAATCCGAAAGGCAAACTCTGCCTCTGCCACTGCCATAAAATTACCGTCAAGAGACACTGTCGTCCCATCCGTTAAGCAGCGCGACTTCAATAATCGCCCTGCCAGCGGTCCGCTGACGCCAATATGCTTTTGTCCTGCCGCACTGGTGGCTGCGATTTTCCAGCCAATACCTGGTTCACCCACCGCCGTAAGTAGAGCCGCCTGTACCTCATAGCCCTCAGCACGGTTGGCCGGACGACAGCTTGGGTCAAGCGCGATGAGGCGACCATGATCGCGAAAAGCCGGCAATAAAGCGACAACGGCTTGCTGAATCTGTTTGGATTGCATAAAAATCCTACGCGTGAAAGTTAACAATACAAGAACGTGAATAACGGTCAGAATAAGTCAATCCGCAAATATGCGCCAAATCCAGCGTGACGGAATCCCCAGTTGACGGTCAACCGTCGAGTCGTTCGCAATATGAAGTAAAGTACTCTAAAAAGAATATTCTAAAAAGACCCTCAGAGACATGACTGAACCTTATGAACTGACGCTCGGCCAGATGGCCCAGGCGATCCGCGCCGGCAACTTAACGTCTGAAACACTGGTCAGCAGTTGCCTGGCGCGCATTGCCCAGGTTGACCCTGCTGTTCTAGCATGGGCAAGCCTAGATACCAAGGCGGCACTCGCGCGCGCGAAGCAACTCGACAAAGAAGCCCCACGTAGCCTGTTGCATGGCATTCCGATCGGCGTCAAAGACATCATTGACACCACCGACTTTATCACCAGCTACAACTCTCCGATCTATCAAACGCATCGGCCCACAATCAACGCCAATATCGTCACGCGTGCGCTTGATGCTGGCGCCATCGTTCTTGGAAAAACAACGACTCAAGAGTTTGCCACCCGCGGCAAGGTCAGCCCCACGCGCAATCCGTATTCAGCCCTGCACAGCCCCGGTGGGTCATCGAGTGGCTCTGCCGCTGCAGTCGGTGCTGGCATGGTGCCCTTGGCGCTAAGCTCGCAAACCGCCGGATCGATTGTGCGACCGGCCTCGTATTGCGGGGTCGTTGGTTTCAAGGCTAGCTATGACTTGATCGACATCGCAGGCGTCAAAAGAATGTCGCCAACGCTTGATACGCTGGGTTGGCATACCCGAAATGTTCATGACGCCGCCATTGCCTTAAGTCTTTTATCAGACTGGCAAGGTTTACAAGAGTTCGAACAAGGTTTAACTGGTGAGTTGATCGTTGGTATCTGTAAAGACCCCTTTTGGCCAATGGCAGAGACCGCCACCCGCGAAGCACTGTCCTTGGCTCGCGAGCGGCTTGAGCGGGCCGGCGTTCGCATCATCAACATTAGCTTACCTCCTGGTTTTGAAAAACTAGGGACTGCACTTGATGTCATCGGCGATGTTGAAGGGCTAGCCTCACTTGAGTGCGAATGGCAACATCACCGAGCAGGTCTCTCGGCCGGGGTGCAAGAAAAACTTCAGCGTGCGCAGACGATTAAACCCGAGGTATATCACGAGGCCAAGCGTTTGGCTCGAACATGCAGTGAGCAAAGCGCCAGCCTCTATGCAGGCGCGACGTGTATCCTGACACCAAGCTCACCGGGCTATGCACCCTTACTTGAACTGATAGATCCAGGCGATTCTTGTTTTAGCAAACTCTGGACAATTCTAGGAATGCCTAGTGTCAGTATTCCGGTTCCTTTGCCGGGACCGTTACCGATCGGCTTAGAAGTGATATGCCCGAAAGGTCAAGATACCCTGGCTTTACAAGCGGCACAGCGGATCGCTGAAATTTTGAATCAACAAATATAGTCCTCATGTTCACTTCAAAACGAGTCTCTAAGGTTTTTGACCAAGCGTCACACATATCTTCGTAAACCAACTAATTTCTAGTTCACGGTAAACTTTTTACGGCAACACAGAGTGAGTCAATATGGACACCACCGAAACGCTAGCGACCTTCATTACAAGTTTTGATGGCGCAAAAATTCCTGAACCCGTGCGTGCGATTGCTGTGCGTAGTCTGGTCAACTGGGCCGGCTGTGCGTTGGGTGGTGCTCGTCACCCGGCTGTGCTCAACGCCATGCAGGCGATGCGCCCTTTTATCGGTGCGCCGCAGGCGAGCGTGATCGGTCGTCATGACCGTGTCGACGCACTGAATGCCGCGTTGTTCAATGGGATCAGCTCACACGTGTTGGATTTTGACGATACGCACATGGCAACGCTGGTACACCCAAGTGGTCCGGTCCTCTCTGCGTTGCTTGCATTAGCTGAGTATCACCCCATTGATGGCAATACCTTTGTTGAAGCCATCGTCTTTGGCATTGAGGTCGAATGCCGTATCGCCTTGGGCGTCTGCCCTGCTCACTACGACATCGGCTGGCATGTCACAGGCACGGTCGGCGGCTTTGGCGCTGCGGCAGCGGTTGGCCGCGCACTCAAGCTCGATGCTAAAAAAATGGCCTGGGCGCTTGGCATTGCAGCCACACAGGCAGCTGGCTTGCGCGAAGTGTTTGGCACCATGTGCAAAAGCCTTCATCCTGGGCGTGCAGCACAAAGCGGTCTTAGCGCGGCATTGATGGCCCAAGCTGGCTTTACCAGTTCGCTGCGCGCCATCGAGGCACCGCGCGGGTTTGCGCACGTGCTATCCACCGAACAGCACCTTGAAAAAACAACTGAGGGCTTAGGTACGATATGGCACACCCTTGAGAATAGCTTCAAGCCCTACGCCTGTGGCTTAGTGATTCACCCGATTATCGATGGCTGTGTGACCTTACGCCAGCAACACTCATTCAGCTCTGACGACGTCAAACAAATTGATCTGAAGGTGCACCCGCTGGTGCTAGAACTTACCGGGAAAAGCGCACCCACGACTGGACTTGAAGGCAAATTCAGCGTGCAACACTCAGCGGCGATTGTGACCCACGAAGGTAAAAGCCAGGCCAGACAATACTCAGATGCTGCTGTGCAAGATCCTGCCGTCACCAAACTTCGCAGCAAGGTACAAGTCGCGATCGAGCCAGGCCTTCGGGTAGATGAAGCCAAAGTCACAATGACTTTGCATGATGGTCGCGTTCTGCATCACCACGTCTTACACGCTTTGGGTAGTATCGAACGACCAATGAACGATGAGCAAGTCGATGCAAAGTTTATGGACTTAGCGTCAACGGTTATGACACCCGAGCAAGCCGCCCAGGCGCTTGCCGCTTGTCGCGCTGTTGGGCAAGCAAAGGATGCCGGCGCAGTGGGCCGTGCGCTGAGTACACCAAAATAAGGAAAGCAGATTTGTTGACGCAGCCGCAACGATACTAGCCGCAGGCTTAGTCGCTTGGGGACTTCCCTAGTTTCAATTAAAAAGCCTTGTCCTCTGCCGATGCTGTCTTGTATAAGACGTTAGATACTCTTATACGAAAATTATGACTTGATCCCATCGTAAAACTAGCGACTCACGCATTTATAGAATTTAAAAAAATAGCTGCCTTAAACATGACAACAGAGACCCCAATCTTAGACAAGCCACTCCCTTACGGACGCCCCATTACACTCGAGCGAGCCAAGAAAATGATGCTTGCCGCCGAGGCGGAAGCAGAAAAAAATCAATGGCCAGTGGCCATCGTCATTGCAGACTCGGCCGGCAGCTTGGTGCTTGCTCAGCGTCTTGATCACACACAGCATTCAAGCATGGCGATTGCGACCGGCAAAGCGTTAACTGCGGTGAACTTCCGTCGTCCAACGAAAATGTTTCAGGATGGCATCGCTGCAGGCGGCGAAGGCTTGCGCTTCATGGCAGTGCCAGGCGTCACCCCGCTCGAAGGCGGATTCCCGATTATCGACAAGGGTGAAGTGATCGGGGGAATTGGTGTCTCGGGCGTGCTATCGCACCAAGACGCTCAAGTCGCTCGCGCGGGGATGGCGGCGATTCTGTAAACATTTAACAGCTAGGTCGGTGCCACCGACGGGATAGATCAGTTGTCATAGTTGTGCTTATGCAAATCCAATAAAAACCAGGAGACAATAATCATGCTTTCAACAGTCGCAAAAACCGTAGGAATTGCCTTACTAGGAGTCGTTTTGGGCGGTGCAGCCGTCGCTCAAACCACCTTTCCAAGTAAGCCCGTCAAAATTGTGGTCCCTTTCACTGCAGGCAGTCAGGTTGATATAGTTGCGCGCGAGCTAGGGCGTGCGCTTCAAGACACCTGGGGTCAACCTGTGATTGTCGAAAATCGTCCTGGTGCGGGTGGCACAATCGGTAGCCGCCTGGTTGCAACCGCAGAACCCGACGGCACTACGTTGATGTTTACCTCGGCCTCTCACGCCATCAACCCAACTTTGTACCAATCCTTGCCCTACGATACGCTCAAGGATTTCACCGGCGTGACCTTTGGCACGAGCGTACCGAACGTGCTCGTCGTGTCTCCATCGCTTGGAGTCAAAACCCCTCAAGAGCTCATCAAGCTCATTAACGCGCAACCAGGCAAGTTAAATTTCGCGTCTGCAGGGGTTGGTAGCGGCACACACTTTAACGGTGAAATGTTTAAAGGCATGGGTAAGCTTGACATTGTGCACGTACCCTACAAAGGAACTGGCGAGGCGCTGGTAGACACCACAGCGGGCCGCGCTGCGTTTTATTGGTCACCACTTGGGCTGACCTTGCCCTTTATCAAAGACGGTAAGCTCATCGCTTTAGCTGTTAGCACCGATAAACGTGCAGCACTGATGCCCGATATTCCGGCAATCTCTGAGATTATCCCCGGCATGATCTATGACCATTGGTACGGCCTGCTTGCGCCCAGCAAAACACCACCAGCGATTGTTGCGAAGATCTCTAAAGACGCCAATGACGTGCTGAAGTCTCCTGCAGTTGTCAAATCACTTAATGCGCAAGGAGTGATCCCCGCGCCCACGACCCCCGAGCAGTTCAACGCGTTTATCGCCGCAGAGATCAAACGTTTGGGTGATGTGGTGATAAGCGCCAATATCCCTCGTCAATAAAAACTAGCCTACTCACATCACAATCTTGCTACGAGCAGTAAGGGTGCGCGACTGAGTCGTACCCTGCTGACCTTTTGTCTGAACTCCATACATTGGATTAAAAAAATATGGCAATGATGAAAGGCGGTCAATTAATCGCCGAGACCTTGGTTCAAGAGCGTGTCCCGTACATCTTTGGTATCTGTGGCCACGGTAACGTGGGTATTCTCGATGCTTTGTACGACGTGCGTGACAAAATTCAATTGATATCG
>Ga0222712_10002136_pt1 | contig 23140 bp, 15 predicted proteins | sample C33_657DmetaG_FD_165043 | JGI IMG/M metagenome (GOLD analysis project Ga0222712, IMG submission 165043) | Estuarine water microbial communities from San Francisco Bay, California, United States - C33_657D | ecosystem: Environmental > Aquatic > Marine > Unclassified | place: USA: California... | reverse complement strand
ATATTTTTTGTTACATTATTCCAAGATGCTCCTCCATTATCACTGAATTGCACTTGTCCATCATCAGTGCCTACCCAAATAAGATCTTTATCAAGATAACTTGGAGCAATAGCAATAATGGTATTGTAATTTTCTGCACCAGATACATCCAATGTCAATCCACCATAATCAGGCTTTTGATGTTCAGGGTTATTGGTAGTTAAATCACCTGAAATGGTTTTCCAGTTTTTCCCTTTATCTGTTGTTTTGTGAAGAAATTGAGAACCATAGTAAGCAGCATTTTCATTGAAAGGATCTTTTGCAAATCCAGCATTCCAATTGAATCGTAAATGTATAGAAGGTTCAATTGCAGTAGGTGCAATGCTTTGATAATATCCAGTAAGCTTATCATAACGATAAAGATCTCCATTTTGAGATGTGCCATAACCAAATCTTGGATCTTCTCGATCAGGTGCAATATGAAAACCATCACCACCCACCAAGTATTGCCAATACAATGTTCTGATGCCCCCGCGTTTCCATGTATAAGCAGGTCCTGACCAGTTTCCATTATCCTGCATGCCACCATAGACATTGAATGGAGTTTCGTAATCAACATTCACATGATAAAATTGTGCCACTGGAATAGTTTCTGGGAAATACCAAGACTTTCCATGATCGTATGTGATGCCTAATCCGCCATCTCCGCCAATAATAAAATGTTGGGCATCATTCGGATCAATCCACATTGCATGGAAGTCGGCATGGATCCCTTTTGTTTCATCTGCCGGGATCATTGGTGTTGGATCAAAATTGACACCACCATCATAGCTAACCGACAAAGGTTGATAAATATTGTATAAACGATTGGGATCTTTTGTGTCTACTGCAAGGTCTTGAAAATAAAAAGGACGGTTATTGGTGAATCTTGGATTGTCATTGATCATTTTCCAATGCACACCACCATCATCACTTTGGTACAATGCATTTTTTTTCGCTTCCACTTTTGCATACACTCTATTTGGATTGCTAGGTGCAATAGCTAGTCCAACTCGTCCTAATTCACCCGCTGGCAAACCATTTGCTTCTGATAATTTTTCCCATTGCTCGCCTCCATTATTAGTGGTATAGATACCTGATCCCTTTCCACCAGAAACAAAATAATAGGGGCTTCTATGATGCTCATATAATGCAACAATAAGTTTATCTGGATTGGATTCATGCATCACCAGATCTGCAACACCAGAAGCGTTGTTTGAAAATAAAATCTGTTTCCAGTGCTGACCACCATCGGTGGTTTTATACAAGCCACGATTAGAATCTGCTGTGAATGGATCACCCATTGCACCAACATATATGATATTGGGATTGCGTGGATCTATGATGATTCGATGGATTGTTTTAGTTGCTGCTAGCCCCATATGTTTCCATGTTCGACCGCTATCTTCACTTTTAAAGATGCCCATTCCAAGGTTCATGGAGTTACGCGGATTGCCTTCCCCTGTTCCTACCCATATCACTTTAGGATCACTCTGCTGAATAGCGATAGCGCCAATATTCTGTGTAGGTTGTTCATCAAAAACAGGCTTCCATGAAGAGCCTCCATTTTCAGATTTCCAAACACCCCCTGATGCAGCACCAACATAGATTATTTTTGGATTTGATTTTAATGCATCTATACAGGTGATTCTTCCGCTCATATTGGCTGGGCCAACATTTCTGATTTTAAGAGAGGATAACTTATTGAAATCGAGTACCTGAGCAGATAATGTAAGATTCGATAAAAGCAAAAAATAAAGAATATAACGCATAAGATTAATCCATTTTGATGACTTGAATTTAAGTAAAAAAAACGATCTTCATGATAGCCAAAAAATTTCCTTATGAATTATCGTAATTCTATTACAAAACTGATATTGATTTTGTTGTTTTCGTTTATACAAGAATCAGGGATGTCTCAACAAAAGCAAACAAATGATTATACCGCTCTTGTATCTCTTTTTAAGGAGTGGCGTGCTTTCGAAAAACCTCCTTTACTAAAAGGGGCTCCAGATTATACTTCTGTTAGCTTCAATAAAAGATGGCCTGCATTCAAGATCTTACAATCAAGATTGAATAGAATAGATACAAGTTCATTGTCTGTTGAGCAGAAAGTGGATTGGATGTTAGTTTGGGCGGAAATGAATGGATATGATTTCAATCATCGTGTTTTAAAACCGTGGAATAGAGATCCGGCTTTTTATAAAACAATTTTCACAGAACGCAGTGATGTTCCGGCACATGAAGGCCCTACGAATCATGCTTTTATTGACTTATGGAAATATTCATACCCACTTTCCGATGCTGATAAAAATAATTTGAGCAATCAGTTGAGGGTAATCATGCCTTTAAATGAACAAGCAAAACTGAATCTAACAGGCAATGCGAAAGAACTTTGGATTGCAGGTATCAATGATATTAAGGCACAAATAAATGACCTCAAAGAATTGCTAGAAAAACCTGGCATCAAAGAAGACAGTTCAATTCAAAATATCATTCATCAATCTATTGTTTCTACAGACAAGTTAGTAAAATGGCTTGAAGCAGAATCTTATAAGAAGACTGGGCCTTCAGGCATCGGAAAGGAAAATTATAATTGGTATGCAAAAAATGTACATCTAGTTCCTTTGACATGGGATGACCAGGTGGTATTACTAAAAAAAGAACTTTCACGCGCTTGGGCTTCTTTAAAACTAGAGGAACACCGCAACAGAAATTTACCTATGCTCAAAGAGGCCAATACTGTTTTGGAGTATGATTCATTAAAAGAAAGATCTGCTAGAAATATCATTAAATTTCTAGATCAGCAGCAATTGCTAACAATGAAAAACTATTTTGAACCTGCCTTAAGAGAGCATACAGGAAGGTTTGTTCCAAAAGAGAAACGTAATTTCTTTTTGATTACTATGCATTTTGATCCTCGTCCTTTATACTCTCATTTTTATCATTGGTTTGAATTGGCGCAAATGGATCTGGAGCCACATGCATCTGAGATTAGACGCGCTCCATTATTGTATAATATTTTCGATTCAAGAAATGAAGGTATGGCTACCGCAGTAGAAGAGATCTTTATGAATGCAGGTCTTTACGATGATGATCCAAGGGTAAGAGAGATTGTTTACATCTTAATCGCTCAGCGTGCTGCTAGAGGATTGGGTTCTTTATATGCACATGCCAATGAGATGACCATGGAGGAGGCAGGAAAAATACATTCAGAGTATACGCCTAGGAGATGGATGAAAACCGAGAAGGAATTATTGAAATTTGAACAACATCTTTATATGCGCCTACCTGGGTATGGCACAAGTTATATCACAGGAAAATTCCTGATTGATGAGGCAATGGCAGAATATGCAAGGGAAAAAGAGTTGTTGGGAGAAACATTTACTATCAAGGATTTTATGGATAGAATGAATCAGATAGGTTCAGTGCCACCTTCAATAGGAGCTTGGGAATTAACAAAAACTAATATTGGAATTTTGAAAGCGAACTTCAAGAAATAGTAATATTAATAACTTAATATCCAACTCCCTTCTTCTAATTCGGCTTCTAATTCACCTTCATCCCATCCGCAATAGCCAATAAAAAGCTGAATATCTTCTTTATTGGCAGCATGGGTGTTGATTGCTTGGATTACTTGCTCCATATTGCCACCCATATAAAGACCATTGCTTACTGGTTCGCCCCCTTCAATCAAATCAGGTCGCTTGTGTAATACAAATAGATGATCTCTATCCACTGGTCCACCATCCATTAATGGAAAAGGCTTACTGTGATTGAATTCAATTAGTTCATGCAATGATTTACCAAAAGGTTTATTTGTTACAAAGCCTACACTACCTTCCTCATTATGTTTAACGATTAAAATGGTTGTATTCTCAAAGAAATCGCCAATTAACTCCGAACTGCTTTTGATATAAATTCCAGCTTTAAGATCCTTCATAAATTTTTATGTCGTTAAAATACTTTTCTAATCTTTGAGCTCTTTTTTCAAAATACACATGCCTCGATACTCTTCTTTCATTAAATGAAAAATTGTATCGGATAATCTAAATCTGCCAACTAGTTCAAAGCCCATTTTGGTATAAAATTTCATAGCTAGATCGGCTGTATCCATTGCTTTTAAAAAGATGTATTTTTTTTGATAGGACTTGGCAATATCAAAAACGTAGTTCATTAAATATGTTCCAAGGCCCTTATTCACTGCAGTGGTATCAATATAAATTCTTTCTAATTCAATGCCTTCTTTTTTGTCGCCACCATTAAGGGCTGCATCAATATTAATTTTCAAATAGCCTACTTGCATTTTATTTATATAGGCTATATAATGAAGGCAGTTCTCATTTTCTATTTCACTGTTAAGCTTTGAAACAGGGTAGGCAAATTCATTCATATACCAATCCATTCCTCTAGTATGCCATAGGTGAGCGTAATGATGAATATAAATACTTTTAGCCAAGTTGCTTAAAGCTTCGGCAGAAGTGCTGTCTATTTTTTTTATTTCGATTGTTTCCAATATTGAGCAAGCTAACTATTAATGCTTAAATACTTTGCCATCCTTCATTACCCAATCTATATTTTGTAAAGCGCTGATATCTTTAGTAGGGTCTTTCTTTAAGGCAATTATATCAGCAAAACTTCCTTCTTTAATTTCGCCAATCTTACCTTGCATACCTAATAATTCAGCCGCAGTAGTTGTGGCAGTTTGAATAGCTTGCACTGGGCTTAATCCCCACTCAACAAAGTATGTAAAGTCTTTGGCTTGTGCTAAGTTCCAATCATAACCACCAATATCTGTACCATAAGCTAGTTTAACGCCCATCTTCATTGCTTTCTTAAATGTGGCTTGTATAGATTGTTGAAAATATAAATTTATTGGACTTCCTAATTTGGCTCTTCCTTCTGCAACATATTCATTCACAAATAAAGTAGGGCACCAAAAAATTCCTTTCTCTGCCATTACACGCATACACTCTTCATCCATTCCACTTCCATGTTCAATAGTTGAAGCACCAGCATTAATTGCAGCTAAAATACCATCTCTTGTCATTGCATGAGCAGCTAATTTTTTTCTGCTAGTCAAAGTTTCATCGCCAATCGCTTTAATTTCCTCTGTGGAAAAATTGGGAACTGATCTGAAAGAACCATCTGCTAATCTATAATAACCTCGGTCTGCATATATTTTAATCCAATCAGCGCCTTGTTCAATTTGTTGTCTTACTGCTCTTCTTGCTTCATCGGCTCCAGTAATTTCAATTACCCCTTTTGGAAACTTTAACTCCCATGCATAATCTGAGGCTTTTAATGGGTAGTGTCCAGTAGTATTCATAGCCAAGGTGGAGACAATCATTCTAGGTCCGCTAATTACTCCTTTGTTGATAGCTTTTTTAAGATCTACATCTGCAAATCCAGCACCCTCAGTCCCCAAATCACGAATAGTAGTAAAACCATTCATTAAAGACTTCTCGGCGCTTTTGGTAGCTCTGATGGTTCTATATGGGATGGATTCTTTTAATACCTGAACATCATAATCTTCAGAAGTAATATCGCCTTGTAAAAGCACATGTGTATGACAATCAATCAACCCTGGCATTACAAAGTAATTACCTAAATCTATAACGGAATCTGCAGCACTCAATACATTACTCACAGAAATAACTTGATTGCCTTTGATCAGGATATTTTGTTTTTCAGAAACAATACCTGTTTTGCTATCTAGTAGCTTACCACATTTGATTAAAATTGTTTTTTGTGCATGAGTGGTTACAGAAAAAAGGAACAAAGCTCCGATGATTAATTTACGCATGTTGAATGTTTTAAGTATCTTAAAGTTAATCAATTATTTGTATCATTCTTCAGGCTTATTTCATTCTTTTTTGCAGGATGCTCTAAAGATGGCTAACTTTAATTTATACTAAAAAAGGGTTTGCATTTATGAAACAATCACTTCTTAATTTATTGTTTTCTTTTCTAGCTTTTTCCATTACATATGGTATTGCTTGTTTAACTGGATTGGAGTTAATTCACCAAACCATTTTGATTGCTTTTATCATACAATGGGTTGCTTTTGTACCCGCTTATATATTTCAAACAGAAAAATTTTATGATTTAACAGGTAGTATTACTTATATATCTGTAGTTAGTTATGTAAGTTTTCAAAGTAATACAGCTTTAGATATTAATATTGGAAGCATCCTTTTGGCATCTTTCATAATGCTCTGGGCAATTCGATTAGGGAGTTTTTTGTTTTTAAGAATTCATAAAGCTGGGGAAGATAAAAGATTCAAATTGATTAAGCCTTCTCCAACCAGGTTCTTTATGACCTGGACTTTGCAAGGTATGTGGGTTTCTATTTGTTCCATGTGTGCTTTAACGGCAATCGGAAGTAAGCATGGAGTTGTTTTAAATCCTTTGTTTTTTGTAGGGACATTCGTCTTTTTATCTGGCTTAATTATAGAGATCATAGCAGATAAGCAAAAATCTAGTTTTCGTGCAAATCCTGAAAATAAAGAGGAATTTATTCGTCATGGTCTTTGGTCTTACTCTAGACATCCAAACTATTTTGGTGAAATCACTCTTTGGTTAGGCATTTCTATGATGTCTCTCTCATCACTATCGGGTTGGCAATATGTAACATTAATCTCGCCAATTTTTACCTATTTATTACTTGTTTATGTAAGTGGCGTGAGACTACTTGAAATTTCAGGGATGGAAAAATGGGGTCACTTGGAAAGCTATCAAACATACCTAAAAGACACGCCCTCTTTATTTCCTTTTAAAAAATTATTTATGAAAAAAACATTTACACTTGTTGCAGTTTTGTGTTTATCATTTTTGTATTCTTTTGGACAGAAGGAAGTGTCTCTTCCACTATCTATCAATGCTTCTCCAAAATCAATTGGAATTATTTCAACAATTAACATACCTAATATTGAGGGGAATTCAAAAGGAGAAATTGGTATAAGCACCAATCAAACTAAACTATACTACAAATACACAAAAAATAAGATAAAAGTAATTTTTGAAGTTCCAAATGCATATGAGATATTGTCAAAAGGCGTTGGTGCTAAATCAGTTTCAAAAAATGCTGTTGCATGGACGATAGATGCAGGGAAAGAGGATCAACATAAATTTTATATCACTACCGCAAGTGATTCAGCTCAAAATTATATTATCTACTCTGGCTACCTGTATTTCCCGAATTTGAATAAATGGAAATTGATCGCAAGTTATAAGGTGAATGGTTATACAGAACATATTCATGCTGCTTCCATTTTCAAGACAAATAATTTTCAGCAAAAACTTGAAGAACTATTTACAGATACTTGGACACAAGGGGATAATGGAGCATGGATCAATATTCAAAATAAAGGAATTCAAAAACCTATATTACCGCCTTTTTCAGACATGGATAGCCTTTATAAAGTAAAACAAGATTCTTTGATTATTCGCAAGGCCATTTTAGATAATCAAACAGATGCAGTTACATATAAAAATGGTTTGTATTATCATTTAATGAAATCATCTGAGAGTCATTCATTGGTTAAGATGACAGACACAGTGTCTATTTATTACAAAGGCTATATTTTTGGAACGGATATTGTATTTGATCAAACAACAAATGATACAAGAACATTCCCTTTGGGAAGACTAATTAAGGGATGGCAAGTGGGTTTAGAGGGGACGCGTGTAGGGGAAAAAGTTAAACTACTCATACCTTCAGGGTTGGCTTATAGTATTCGTACAAGATCACCTAAGATTCCGCCAAATTCAATATTAGTGTTTGAAATAGAAACAGTAAATGCTAAGTCACAATAGAAATAGTTATTTTATTCTTTTGAAAACTACTATTTGCAAATTAAGGACACTATAATTGGTGACTGTTGAATAGGTTTGAGATAATTTATCTTTTAATTGTCCTTTGTCATATATGTACATGATTCCTCCCCATTTTCCAATACACTTATCCGCGAAGTTATCTTGTGCAAAAGCGAATGTAGATATTGAAATAAGAAAGAAACAGCATACAATGCTTGTAAGTTTTTGTCTATGAATATTCTCAATTTTTAATATGCTTATTAAATAAAGGAAAGACGGTATATGGTAAACAAATTATTAGTTAATAAATGCTTGATCAATTTTGGACTTGGCGTAGGTTTAACCACTAAAGCTGGTCAGGTTATAAATCATGCTTCAGAGGGAACCTTCTTTTGGGGAGGGGCTTTTAATACAGCTTATATGGTGGATCGAAAAAGAAATTTAATTATTTTGTTTTTTTTCCAAAGAGTCCCTTTTGTTTTACCCCCCTTATTATCTAAATTAAAAAAACACTATTGATATTATTGATCAAACAAAAAGTGCTTACTGAGAGTAAGCACTTTTTGTAAAAATTCTAGAAAATTATAATTTGATTTGCTTTTTTATTACTGGGTGATTATTAGGAGTATTCACTGCATTTAAGGCAGTAAATGTCCAATCAAAATGGTCTAATTTTTCTTTAGTTCTAAATTTTAAAACAACAGAGGACTTTCCTTTAATTTCTATAATATCTGATGATTCAATTAAAGTATAAGGACTTTTATTTTGTAAAATAAAGTCACAAGAAGAAATATTCTCCATTTCTACTTTTAAAACCGTTGATTTTGGCTCATAATATGCCTTTTTAATTTCTAAAGAAGCATCAATCAAAGGAATTAACAAGCTATCTCTACCAATTAATGTATTATCAAAATGAACAATAGTTCTATGATCCATTAATGCGGATTTAATTCCTTCTTGAGTTCTGTCTTTTGAAAAAACTAAAGTAATAGGTCTATGTCCTTTAGCCCCCATTTTATAATCCCAATCAATTAAACCATGAACATCACTAGTTCCCATTAAGGTTAGATTTCTTTTATAAGCAATTTCAAGCGCTTCAGTAGAGTAAGTATGTGTATTTACAATTTCAATGCCATCAATTAAATTACTATCTATTAATTTTTTATTTACCTCATTCAAAAAAGCGATATCATCATTTTTTGGAGTCTCATAAGGGTGATTCCAAAAAATAAAAGCTTTTTGCTGTTTTGCTTCTTTATATGCGTCTATAAAATTTGTCTGAACTAGTTTATTAGCATCTTCTATAAAAATGGCATTACTGTGACCAGGAGGCATAGCTCTGGTTATTTCAGAACCCTTTACAATAATTAGATTATGATCTTTTGCTTCTTTCATAGCAATTTGGTAAGATCTATTTCTGTCTTTATGAGGTATGTCACCTAAATGAGGTTGATACTCCAAATGTTCTGTTAACGAAATGGCGTCTAAATTATCCATTAAAGATTCTCTAACTCTAATACTAGGCCAAACATCTCCGTCAGAAAATACAGTATGTTGATGAAAATCGCATTTCAAGGTTTGATAACTTAAGATATTAGGAAATTGCATACTAGTTCCCAATGCATGAGAGTGTTGAGCTTCCTGAGCGACAATACTATTGAAAGCCATGCTTAAAATAAGCATGGATAAGAAAATATTTTTCATTATTATTTATTTTTGATCTTCAATTTCAGGGAAGCTATCTTCAAAATAATCGTCATCAAAATCTATTTCTTCTTCGTACTCAAATAATTCTTCATATTCTTGGTCTTTTTCTTCACTTAACTCTTCAATAATTTCAAAAATTTCGTCATTTAGCTTTTTCCATTGAACGGTTTCTACATCTTCATGCAATACAACTAACATACAAAATTCAGTAACCATAATGGGTTCAATTAAAAGAACTTGATCACCATCAAATTCGTTAATAAGGTATTTTTTACCTACTGTTAAGTCTTTGAAAATTGGCATAGTGTTTAATTTTTCTGAAAGTTAGAATAACAATATTATCAGAATGTTAACTGATGTTAATTCATTATTATCGATTGATGATTAAATGATAAACAAACAAGAATGTTTAATATAATTCAACCTGAGGTTTGTTAATTGTTAATAACTTATATTTTTTTACTTAAAATATTGATTGAAATTCAATACATCATTATTAGTTGAATCAGGTAACAATTAAAATTTAATTATATGATCTGGAGAAAATTTAATGGTGAAACAATTTCAATACCTATTAGAGATCAAGTAAAAAAATGTATTGAAGAGGAAACTAAAAAAAATGTAAAACTTAAAGTATATATTGGTACAGATAGTATTGTAAAAAATACTTCAACTGAATATGCTACAGTAATTGTTTTTTTAAGAGAAAAAAATGGAGGCTTTATGTTTATTCATAATGAAAGCTGTCCTCAAAAATTACACATAAAAGAAAGAATGCTTAAAGAAGTTGCTTTAAGTATTGATATTGCTTATCAGCTTTGTGATTTATTTATAGAATACAATGTTGACATGGAAGTACATGCAGATATTAATACCAATCTTCAATTCAAAAGTAACGAAGCATTGAAAGATGCAATGGGCTACATAATGGGTATGGGATTTGCTTTTAAAGCAAAACCAGATTCCTTTGCAAGTAGCTGTTGTGCAGATAAAGTTTTGAACTAACAGATGTTTACTTATCTTTGTACTACTATTCCATTACATCAAAAGGGTATAGCAAATTTCATTGTTAAAGAAAATTGCATTATTGCTGGCATTGAATTAACTTCATTAATCTGTGAAAAATTGATAATCAACTAGTTGTTAATTTTTAACTTTACTGATGGGGAATATGTTGATGATGTCCCTTGTACCATTGGTAATAATACAGGTTCAATTCATTCTATATTTACTATAACTATGAAGAATTTACATAATTTATATTTCACATTATCAGTTTTATTAATGAGTGTTATTTCTCATGCACAAACTGATAGTACTACACTTGAAAAAGTAATTGTTAAAAAGAAGTTGCCTTCGCCAGTAACTATTGTGAATGATCGTTATGCTTCTAGAGGGATGTTCAAGAATACAGTAAATGTAAAAATGTTGGATTTTATTAATAATCCACCAGCAGCCACCAATCTTCCCATTTTAGAATATTTAAGAGGAAAATTTGCGGGTGTTTATATTGAAAGAGGTATGAATGGCAATTATGTGATCACTTCAGGAAGAGTCAAAACCTTAACCGATGATGCGGGAGTGAAAATTTATTTGGATGAACAATTAATAGATGCAGATTTTTTAATGGATATATTTCCTAAAGATGTAGCCTTAGTGAAATATTTTCAGCCAGGAGCATCTATGAGCACTGCCTTGGCTGCTTCTTCTGGCACATTAGCTATTTATACAAGAAAAGGTGAGGATATGTTCAATTTTAGTGATAAAGCCGAAATGAAAGCCATCAATAAGATAATTGATTCATTAAAGAAGAACCAATAGGCTTTTCCTTATTTTTGTGTCAAATAATTATTCTTGTCAGCACCGGTATTATTAATTACACCTCCTTTTACACAACTGAATACTCCGTATCCAGCAACTGCGTATTTAAAAGGTTTTTTTAATACCAAACAAATACCATCAGTTCAGGCCGATTTTGGTATTGAAGTGATTTTAGCTTTATTCAATAAAGAAGGACTTCAACATCTTTTTGAAACCATTGAACAAAAAGAAATCACCCTATCAGAAAATGCAGCAAGAATTTTTGCATTAAAAGATAGATATATTCATACTATTGAACAAGTAGTTCAGTTTTTGCAAGGCAAACAAAATACATTAGCACACAGTATTTGTACAAGAAAGTTTTTACCAGAAGCCAATCGATTTAATCAAATAGATGATTTAAAATGGGCATTTGGAAGTATGGGTAAATTCGATATGGCTAAACATATTGCTACATTATATTTGGAAGACCTAAGTGATTTAATTCAAGAAACAGTTGACGAACATTTTGGATTTAGTAGATATGCTGAATCATTAGGAAGATCTGCTAATCAATTTGATGATTTGCACGAAGCATTAAAACAGCCTTATGGCTTTATAGATGAGATTTTAATAAAGATATTAGCTGAAAGAATAGAAGAAGTGCAACCAAAATTGGTTTGCTTATCTGTTCCTTTTCCCGGCAACTTATATACTTCATTAAGATGTGGACAGTGGATTAAAAAACATTACCCATCTATTAAAGTAGCCATGGGTGGCGGTTTTGCCAATACTGAATTAAGATCTTTAAGTGATAAAAGGGTTTTTGAATTTTATGATTACATCACTTTAGATGATGGTGAAGCACCTTTAGAAGTATTGATTAATCATATCGATGGTAAAGAAGCTATTGAAAATCTGAAGCGTTGTTTTACGCTAGTAAATGGAGAAGTAATTTATATTAACAATAGTTCTTGTGCAGATTATAAACAAGGACAGGTAGGCACACCAGATTATACAGGCTTATTATTGGATCAATATATTTCAGCTATTGAGGTAATCAATCCCATGCATAGTTTATGGAGTGATGGAAGATGGAATAAATTAACCATGGCGCATGGATGCTATTGGGGTAAATGTACTTTTTGTGATATCTCTTTAGATTATATTAAAAATTACGAGCCTCTAACTGCAGGAATCTTAGTGGATAGGATGGAGGAGTTGATTGCTGCAACTGGAGAAAGAGGATTTCATTTTGTAGATGAAGCTGCGCCGCCAAGTTTAATGAAGGCTTTAGCCATAGAAATTATCAAGAGAAAATTAGTAGTAAGCTGGTGGGCCAATGTAAGATTTGAAAAAAGTTTTACACGTGATTTATGTATTTTATTACGCGCCTCCGGATGTATAGCGGTTAGTGGTGGATTAGAAGTGGCGTCAGATAGATTACTGGAATTAATACAAAAGGGAATTACCGTTGCACAAGTAGCAAGAGTAAGCAAAAATTTATCTGAAGCTGGAATAATGGTACATGCCTATCTAATGTATGGGTTTCCCACTCAAACGGTACAAGAAACCATTGATTCATTAGAGATGGTAAGACAAATGTTTGAAACAGGTGTTTTACAATCTGCCTTTTGGCATTTATTCACCATGACAGCGCATAGTCCTGTTGGATTAGATCCAGCAGCCTATAAAGTAAAAAAGCAAACTGAAGAGATTGGCACTTTTGCGAATAACGATATTCAACATGAGGATCCAACTGGTGCTAATCATGAATTATTCGGTTACGGATTAAAGAAAGCTTTATTTAATTATATGCATGGCGCATGCTTTGATTTTCCATTACATAAATGGTTTGATTTTAGAGTGCCAGCAACCACTATCGCAAAAGACTATATTCAAAATGCAATTCTAGAACCAGAATTATCCACTTCTAATCATTATAAAACTATTTGGATAGGCACCATGCCAACAAGCCAATTAGTTCAAAAATCTAAAAAAGGAATTAAATGGGAAGAGATGCAATTACAATTTCAAGCTAATAATGCATCTTTCAACATTTCTATTGATCCAAAACAAGCAGATTGGTTTTTAAAAACACTTCCTCAATTAAGTGTTGATTCTTCTAATGGATTAACTATCGCAGAAATAAAAGCTTCTTATCAAGCTGCAGGATTAGAAGGTTTTGAATTGTTTTGGGATAATAAACCGATTTCTGGTTTACATAAAGCAGGTTTACTTAGAATTTAACTGCAGAATTCAATAAATCAGTGAATTATGATAGTTAAAAAGGTTATTGTATAAGTGATTAAAATAATAAACTACGAAATTTGTATTGTTGATACGGATATGCTACAATATAATTTACGTGAATCCCCAGTTCATCTATATCCATTCTCTAAAGCAATCATCTAGATTTTTTCTTCTTGTTATACTAATCTTATGTAGTATTCAGTTAAATGCACAGTCTTCAGTTGTTGCAGCTGGAAAAGATATTGAAAACACTAATGGATCTGTAAGTTTTACAGTCGGTTCTTTGTTTTACTTATCTAGAAATCAATCCCTGTCTATTACAGAAGGGATACAACAATCATATACCATCAATGAAATTCCAGGCAAATCAACTTTGAGAGTTTTTTTATTCCCAAATCCTACTTCAGACTTAGTGTATTTTAAGGTGGAAAATTTAAATTATAAAAATCTTTCTTACAGGGTTTATGATTTATCAGGTAGACTAATGAGTGAGGGAAAAATTATTAATCCTCAAAGCTCTGTATCCATCTCAAGTTACCCATCCAATATGTTTATTATTAGAGTTTATAGAAACTCAATCGAAGAGCGATCATTTAAAATTTTTAAAACCAACTAAAATGAAATATCTAGTAGTTCTATTTCTGGTATTTTTTACCATTTTAGCAAGTGCGCAAGCACCACAAAGAATGTCTTATCAAGCAGTCATTAGAAATTCAAATAATACTTTAGTCTCGCAGCAATTAATAGGTGTTCGAATTAGTATTTTACAAGCAGATACCGCAGGACAAGCTGTATATATAGAAACCCACTATACAAAGACAAATTTGAATGGCTTAATGACTTTACAAATTGGAGGAGGGCTGAAATTTTTCGGTGATTTTAGTTCGATAGATTGGTCATCTGGGCATTACTTTATAAAAACAGAAACAGATCCAGATGGTGGTTTTGATTATCGTATAACAGGATATTCAGAGTTACTAAGTGTTCCCTATGCATTGTATGCAGGTAATAAAACTGCTAATAATAGTGTAACAAAAGCAGATTTAGATAGTACTCATTATTTTGATATTAATTTACAGGGGAATATAAGTGCTTCAAAAAATGTAACTGTAAAAGGAAATATTGAAGCATTAGGTAGTACTTCTACCCTAGGAACAGTAGAAAAGCCATTTAAAGGTTTGTTTTTATCTGCAGGTTCGCTGTCCATTGCAAGTGATACATTAGGAAAAAATGTTCCTGCAGCTGTATTAAGTAATGTGGAAGGTAATTTGCAAATATCTGCAGGAGGTTTGAAATTATTAAATGACGCCTCTTTTATAGCAAGAAATATTCAAGGAGAATTACATGGAAACGCTTCTACTGCAACTGCATTAAAGACGCCAAGAAAAATAAATGGAGTAGCATTTGATGGCACTGCAGATATTTTGATAGATAATACAAATGATAATTATGTAAAAAAAGAATCATTAAATGCGACAGTGCCGTTTAATATGAGTATCGATGGTAATTTTAATTCTTCTAAGAATGTAACTGTTGCAGGAAATATTGAGGCATTGGGCAGTACTTCTACTTTAGGTACCATCACCAAACCTTTTAAAGGATTATTTATTTCATCAGGTTCTCTATCCATTGCAAGTGATACATTAGGACAAAATGTTCCTGCTGCAGTCTTAAGTAATGTAACTGGTAACTTACAAATTTCAGCAGGTGGTGTAAAATTGATGGGAGATAATACTTCCTTTATCGCACCAAGAATTGTGGGGGCACTAACAGGTAATGCAAGTACTGCAACTAAATTAGAAAACGCAAGAACAATCAATAATATTCCCTTCGATGGCACTACAAATATTACTATTGCTACAACCTCTCCTAATAGTTTAACTTATTCAAATTCTGGAACCGGTGAAGTGCCTGGGGGCGCATATGATGGATCAATAGCTAAAACTATTTCTTATAATAGTATTGGAGCTTCTCCATCAGCCGGTTCTTCTTTAATTACAACTGTTGGAACATTAACAGCTGGGTCTATTCCTTTTACCTTATTAACAGGAACTATTCCTACTTGGAATCAATCCACAACGGGTAATGCAGCAACAGCAACAAAATTAGCAGCAACTAAAACTATAAATGGTATTGCTTTTGATGGTAGTGCAGATATATTAATTTCAGCTGTTGCTGATGCAGGTACTTTATCTGGAACAACTTTAAAATCTACAATTTTAAATTCAAGTTTAACTAGTGTAGGTACGCTTGCAAATCTAACAGTTACAAATCCAATTTCAGGAAGTGTAACAGGGAATGCAGCAACTGCAACATACGCAACAACTGCTGGAACATTGTCTGGAACAGTTCCTTATACTTCTTTGTCAGGAACTATTCCTACTTGGAATCAATCTACTACTGGTAACGCCGCAACAGCAACCTATGCAACAGCGGCTGGAACTTTATCTGGAACAGTATTAAATTCATCAATTACGAGTTCAAGTTTAACTAGTGTTGGCACGCTAGCAAATTTAACTGTAACAAATCCAATATCAGGAAGTGTAACAGGCAATGCTGCAAGCGCAACCTATGCAACAAGTGCTGGAAGTTTATCAGGCACTATTCCTACCTGGAATCAATCTACTACTGGTAACGCCGCAACAGCAACAAAGTTGGCAGCAACTAAAACGATAAATGGTATTGCGTTTGATGGTAGTGCTGATATTTCAATAACTGCTATTGCGGATGCTGGAACATTGTCAGGTACAACTTTAAATTCATCAATTACTAGTTCAAGTTTAACTAGTGTTGGGACACTCGCAAATCTAACTGTAACAAATCCAATTTCAGGAAGTGTAACTGGTAACGCCGCAACAGCAACTTATGCAACAACTGCTGGAAGTTTATCAGGCACTATTCCTACCTGGAATCAATCCACCACAGGTAACGCCGCAACAGCAACCTATGCAACAGCGGCTGGAACTTTATCTGGAACAGTATTAAATTCATCAATTACGAGTTCAAGTTTAACTAGTGTTGGCACGCTCGCAAATCTAACTGTAACAAATCCAATATCAGGAAGTGTAACAGGCAATGCCGCAACAGCGACCTATGCAACAACTGCAGGAACTTTATCAGGCACTATTCCTACCTGGAATCAATCTACCACAGGTAATGCCGCAACAGCGACTTATGCGACAAGTGCAGGTAGTTTGTCAGGAACAGTATTAAATTCATCAATTACTAGTTCTAGTTTAACAAGTGTTGGCACACTCGCAAATTTAACTGTAACAAATCCAATATCTGGAAGTGTAACCGGTAATGCGGCAACAGCAACCTATGCAACTACGGCAGGAACTATATCAGGAACAGTTCCTTATACTTCTTTATCAGGAACTATACCAACATGGAACCAATCCACCACCGGTAATGCGGCAACAGCAACCTATGCAACAAGTGCAGGTAGTTTGTCAGGAACAGTATTAAATTCATCAATTACTAGTTCTAGTTTAACTAGTGTTGGGACACTCGCAAATCTTACAGTTACAAATCCAATTTCTGGAAGTGTAACAGGTAATGCAGCAACAGCAACATACGCAACCACTGCAGGAAGTTTATCTGGAACTGTTTTAAATGCAACAATTACTAGTTCAAGTTTAACAAGTGTAGGCACAATTACAACTGGAACATGGAGTGCATCAACAATTGATATTGCACATGGAGGAACCAATTCAAATGCAACGCCCACTGCAGGTGGAATTGTATATGGTAATGGAACAGCATATGCAATTAGTAGTGCTGGAACTAGTGGACAATATTTACAAAGTGCTGGATCTGGAACACCAATATGGGCACAACCTGGTCCAACAAGTATTCAAGTGCTTACAACAAGTGGAACATATTCACCAAGCTCAGGTGTGAAAGCAATCATTGTTGAATTAGTTGGTGCAGGTGGTGGAAGTGGAGCAATAGCTTCTGCAGGTGGAAATAACAATGGTACGGTGAGTGGAGGTGGTGGAAGTGGCGCATATACAAGAGCCATTATTGTAAATCCAGTTTCTTCTTATACCTATATTATTGGTTTGGGTGGAACTGCTAGTGCTATAGGTGTTGCAGGAGGTAATGGAGGAGCGACCAGTTTTAATGCAGGTGCAATTACAGCGCCTGGAGGATCAGGAGGGGCTGCAGGTTCAGCTTTAGCAAATGGAACGGTTAGTTTGGGTGGGAATGGGGGTGTAGCTGGAATCGGAGGAAGTATAATGGTTGCAGGTCATGGGGGTGGAACTGGATTCAGCGGAAGTGTAATTTCAGTTGCAGGTGCTGGGGCAAGTTCTTATTTTGGTGACGGTGGAGTGGCTCCTGCAGTAATTGATGGTTCTTCAAGAGCTGGTGTTGCAGCAACAAGTTATGGCGCAGGGGCTTCTGGTGCAGCTGCAGTAAATGTTGCAACAGGCGCTCTTGGTGCAGCAGGATATCATGGAGTAATTATTATTACAGAGTATAAATAGCTTATTCATATACGATAAAATTTAACTATAAACTTTAATCAAGTTAATTCATCTACCTTCATTTGAATTATTATTAGCTCATTAATTATAATCAGCAAATGAAAAATCAAAATGACGCAGAGTTAGAGAAACTCAAAAAACACATTATTGTTCAAGTAATTCAGTACATGCCAAATTCAGTGGTGAGTAGAACCATCATGAAAAGAATCACTGGTAATGTTACTTTGTCTTCTGTAGATGCAGGAGAAGAATTACCTGAAAAATTATCTCCTTATGATACTTTTGTTCAAATCATTGATGGCAAAGCAGAAATTACAATTAATGATAAAATTTTTACATTAGGCTTAGGAGAAGGAATGATTATTCCCGCACACGCTTTACATCACTTTAATGCTAACGAACAATTTAAAATGATTGCTACAGTTATTAAGAGTGGATATGAAGAATAATTTGATGCATTGAGAATATACATTAAATACATGGTAAGCCTCAGGTGCAAAATGGTTGTTAAGGCAGCTGCTGAGGAATTAAAAATTCCTTACACGACTATTGAATTAGGTTTTATAGAAGTGAATGAAAAAATGAGTGAGTCAGTTTTAGAAAAATTTAGGACTAAATTATTAAAATCAGGATTAGAAATATTAGACGATAAAAAAAGTATTTTAATTGAAAAAATTAAAAATGTTGTGATTGAGATGGTTCATTATGCAGATGAAATGCCTAAAGTTAATTTTTCAAATTATTTGAGTGAAAAATTACATTATGATTACACTTATTTATCCAATTTATTCACTGAGGTAAAGGGTACCACCATTCAAGAATTTATTATCATGCATAAAATCGAAAAAGCCAAAGAGCTAATCATGTATGATGAAATGAGTTTAGCTGAAATTGCTTATACTTTGAATTATAGCAGTGCCGCACATTTTTCTACTCAATTCAAAAAAGTAACAGGGTTAACCCCAACTTATTTCAAGAGACTTAAAAAACAAAGATACGAAGATTTAGAAGATCTTTAATTTTCAAAAATTTTAAACATTTTGTATGTGTATTTGTTATTCAATCAAACAAATATCATGGCAAATTATTTAATAGTAGGAGGATCATCAGGAATTGGAAAAGCATTAGTAGATCAATTAGTGAATGAAGGACATCAGGTTTTTGCAACCTATAATACACACGAAACAAGTTCTCATTTTCCTAATCTTAGTTATCATGCATTAAATGTCTTAGATGAAACTATCAACCTTTCTTTTTTGCCTGAAAAGCTGGATGGCATTGCATTTTGTCCAGGTGCGATAGCTTTAAGACCATTCGCAAGAATACAACCGGCAGATTTTATTGCTGATTATAATTTACAAGTTGTAGGTGCCATTAAAGTAATTCAAGCAGCATTACCAGCATTAAAAAATGCAGAACATGCCTCTATAGTTTTATTCTCTACAGTGGCTGTGCAATTGGGTTTAAATTTTCATTCTTTAGTAGCTGCTTCCAAAGGTGCTATTGAAGGTTTAACTAAATCTTTGGCTGCAGAACTAGCTCCAAAAATTAGAGTGAATGCCATTGCACCTTCTTTAACCAATACACCTTTAGCAGCATCCCTGTTAAATTCAGATCAAAAAATTGAAGCCAATGCTGAAAGGCATCCACTAAAGAGAGTAGGAACTCCAGAAGATATATCGGCCATGGCAGCCTTCCTTTTAAGCCCTAAAACCAGTTGGATAACTGGCCAAATTCTATCAGTAGATGGGGGAATGGGGACGCTTAAATAATTCATTTTCAATTTGTTGAATTTTTTATACTAACAAACGTTTGATAATTCAACAATTTTTCATTAACTAATTGTTAACATATAGCCTAAAATGTTGTATTTTAGAGCCTTAAGTAAAACAAAAAGCAAATGAAGAAAATTGTAACCTCACTCTTCTTGGCTGTTTTAGTATTTGCAACTGCTAATGCTCAGGTTCGTTCTGTAGCCGGTTCGGTTAAAGACGACAAGGGGGTTGCTGTAGCTTATGCGACAGTTAAAGTAAAGGGTCAATCATCAGCAGTAGTTGCTGATGCAAATGGTAACTTCAAAATTAATGCTGCTGCAAACGCAAGTTTGCAAGTAAGTGCAACTGGTTTCGCTTCTACAGAAGTGAAAGCTGCTTCTGCAACTTTAAGCATTGTTTTGAATCGTCAAGTTGATGCATTAAATGACGTAGTTGTTACCGCTCAAGGTATCCGTAAGAAAGCAAAAGAAATCGGATATTCTTATGCAAAAGTATCTAACGAAGAAATTACAGTTGGTCGTTCTCCTCAGTTAACTCAAGCCTTAGCGGGTAAGGTTTCTGGTTTAGCGGTGTACACTGTAAATAATAGCGTTGATCCTGCAGTTAAAGTAGTATTACGTGGTTACCGTTCATTAACTGGTAATAACGAAGCTTTAGTAGTTATTGATGGTATGCAAACTACCTCTACTACTTTAGCAACTATTAACCCACAAGACGTTGAAAGCGTTTCTATCTTAAAAGGTGGTCAAGCTGCAACTTTGTATGGTTCTGCGGGTGTTAACGGTGCTTTAGTAATCACTACTAAGCAAGGAGCAAAAGGTAAATTAAAAGTGGCATTCTCTAATGCAACAAACTTTGAAGACATTAGCTTCTTACCTTCTTTCCAAAATAAGTATGGTTCTGGTTCTCAATACTATCCTTTGAGTTTTGGTGAAGCTGGATACAATGCAGATCCTGTATTCCGTGCTAAAGAAAACTGGAGACCTTATGAAAACCAACAATATGGTGATGCTTACGATGGTAGCCAACGTATTGCTGGTAGAGTATTGCAAGATGGAAGTAAATTAATCATCCCTTATGCAGATGTACCTAATGTACGTCGTAAGAGTTTTGACAGAGGTATTTCTATCAACAACCAAGCAAGTTTCCAAGGTGGAGATGAAACAGGTAGTTACTACTTGTCTGTTGAGAATCAAAAAATCAACGGTATCGTTCCTGGTGATGTAAGTGATAGAACTGGTGTTCGTGTTAAGTCAACAAAAGAGTATGGTAGATTATCTACTACTTTTAATGCTGCGTTCACTCAAATCGCTTATGACAGAACAACTGCAGATTTCCAAAACGATATCATCAATACAGCATCTTGGGTAGATTTAACAACTATGAGAGATTGGAGAACAAATAAGTTCGCTAATCCAAATGGTTATTACAATGACTACTACAATAACCCTTATTTTAATAAGGATATCAACCGTGCAAAATATAAGGACGCAAACTTCACAGGAAACTTTGATGTAACTTATAAAGTAGCTGAGTGGATGAGCTTATATAACAGATTGGGTATTATGAATAACTCTCGTACTGGTAAAAACACTACAGAGAAATTCACTTACTCTGACTGGGCTAAAAAAAGCGCTTATATTCCAGAACCATATACACATGAAGATGATTACCCAGGTATTTACCGTGCAATCTCTGATGTGTTAGGTGCTGTAAACGATTATTCTTCTACTGAGAATGTATTAAACAATGAATTCCAAGCTAGATTAGCTAAAGATTTAGGCGTTGTACAAAACAAATTAACTTTAGGTTATAGCTTATACCAAAGATATACTAAAGCTATCTCTGTTTCTTCAAGTTCAATCGTTGTACCAGATGTATATAATATTGCAAACAGACAAGGTAATTTAGCTGGTTCTGAAGCAAACACTACAGAGCGTAAGCTTGGTTATTATGCCGATTTGAATACGAATATTAAAGATATGGAGTGGATTAACTTGAACGTTACAGGTCGTTACGATCAAACTTCTCGTTTCTTTAAGCCAACAAGAGCTACTAATCAATACTCATATTTCTACTATGGTGCTGCGTTGTCATTCATTTTGACAGATGCGATGCCAAGTTTAAAGAGCAATGTTTTAAACTATGCTAAATTGCGTACTTCTTATAACAAGAACGGTAACGACAACATTCCATTATATGGATTGGATTTAGCATTTGCTAACGGCGCTAACTTCCCTTATGGTTCTAACGTAGGTTTAACAGTAGGTAATACTTTACCTGATGGTGATTTGAAGCCTGAGTTTGTAACTGCATTAGAATTTGGTGGTGAGTTTAGCTTATTAAAGAATAGAGTAAACTTAGATTTATCTTGGTATAACCAATCTTCAGTAGGTCAAGTATTATCAGTTAAAGTACCTAACTCAACAGGTTTCTCAAACTTGTTAATCAACGTTGGTGAAGTGAAAAACTTTGGTTATGAAGCAGACTTAAAAGTTCAAATCTTACGTAACACAGCTGTGAAGTGGGATGCGAATGTGAGATATTCTTACAACGATAACAAAGTTGAAAGCTTATATCCTGGTATTACTGCATTTGCATACGGAGGTTACTCTTATGCAACATCTAACGTAATCTTAGGTGAGCGTTTCCCAATGTTAAAAACAAACGGATACTACTGGAATGCTGACCATACATTAAGAAGAGTAAATGCTACAACTGGTTATCCAGTTCAAAACACTGCTTTAACTAATCGTGGTGGCACATTACCTCGTGATATGGTTGGTTTAGGATCTTCTGTATCTTACAAAGATTTCAGATTCTCTTTCAACTTTGAATACCGTGGTGGAAACATTATGTATGCAGACTTAGGTCGTCAAATGACATTTACTGGATCTGGTTCTTGGACAGAAAACAGATTAGATCAAGTATTTGCTAATTCATACTACTTAGATGCTGCTGGTAAAGAAGTTGCTAATACAACAGTTAAAGTTCGTGAACCAGAGTATGCACTTTGGGTAAACAACTACCGTTTGATTTCAGAGAACTTCGTAACACCAGGATGGTTTATTAAATTAAGAGACGTTAACTTGTCTTACTCTTTACCAGCAAGTTTGGTAAAAAAATCTAAGATCTTCAGTGCAGCTAATGTGGCTATCTACGGAAGAAACTTATTTACAATTGTAGACAAGGCAAACATGTACACTGACCCAGAATTCAGTTACACTTCAGGTAATGGTTTAGGTATTTCTAATACCGCTCAAACACCTCCAGTGCGTC